>Ga0209174_10002017_pt1 | contig 13872 bp, 9 predicted proteins | sample JI91814BDNA_FD_187505 | JGI IMG/M metagenome (GOLD analysis project Ga0209174, IMG submission 187505) | Wastewater effluent complex algal communities from Wisconsin, to seasonally profile nutrient transformation and Carbon sequestration -... | ecosystem: Engineered > WWTP > Effluent > Algae...
TTCTTTAGTTTGGATTTGCTTTTATCAGCAACCAATCTGCCGGTTTTTAAAGCAAGGCAAAATGCAATTGCCACGATGCAGATTAAATTGATCAGCTCAAGAAAACAAGATAATATTTACTCGTTAGCTAGAAAGTTTTCTGAGTAATATTCCCATCTCATAGTAAAAAATCCTTCGTAAAGATTTTAACCAAGCGAACATGGGCTATATTTCCTATCCTCCAGCCTGCTTGGCTGGAGGTTCATTGTCCTTGTAGAGAATTTGAGTTTGGTTTTATAATTCTAAAATAGAGTCCCTTTTTATTTATCGTAAAAATCTCACTTCTGTTTAAACCTGGTCAGGCTTTAGAGTTTGGCTATAATCAAAGTCACCTGGACATAAATTTGATTTTTATTCGAAAGTTAATTTACATTTATATTATGTCTTATTATCAAACTATAATCGTTTTTCTTGGGTATTTTTTAGGTCTCAATGCGGTCTTTGCCAGTGACCCCATATCCGATCAAAGCTGCCTTTGTGGCAATGGTATCCAAGATGTGTTACCACAAAAAAGAGGTACCTGTCCTTATTTACTGTATGGCATTAGAAATAATGGAGTAAGTCTTCCCTCCACGCTTCTTTATGCGAATATGAAAGACGGCACGGCTCGCTCTTTGGGTGATATAGACCAAGGCTTAACAGATATTAATGCCATGGATTTCTCTCCTGATGGTATTTTATACGTTATAGGGAGGCTTGGTAATCTATTTGCCCTTGCCTCTGTTGATTGCCATACTGCAGCAGCAAAAATAATAGGTACATTTAGTGTAGATGAGGGTTCAAATATAACCTCAATGAACTTCAATTCACAAGGCCGCCTTTATGCTCATCGTACCGCTGCTGCCAGTTCATCCAGAACAGATGGTGTATTGCTTAGGGTAGACCGGGTGAGTGGGGCATTAACTGACATCGGACATACACAGTTGGGTCAAGTTGGTAATGCGATTGCTTTTGCACCGTTTCCAGATGGCAGTCTCTTTCATGCGGGAACTTCCATACCATTTACCAATGCCTTGGATGGTAGAAGCTTGAGCGTTATTAGTGTAATTTCTGGTTTTTCAACTTATGTAACGCCACTATATTTCAGCTCTCCTATAAGTAACAACCCCATAATCAACGATATGGATTTCGACCCTCTCACGAATACAATGTATGCGTCAGTTGATGATAGCCCGGAAGGAGACAACTCCCCTAGACGTCACTATATTGCTAAACTCGATACGAGTACAGGTGTAGTTTCTTTGTTGGCTTTGTCTGCCAAATTAGCTCCGGGAGGACTTGCAGCATTAGCCGTTAATCGTCCTTATGAAACATGTGACACTACATCACTTAGCTCTTTTGATGCTAGTATCAGGGATACTTCCCTTCCATCGGGTACGACATGCTCCATACTGTGCTCTTTAAGTGAGTCTGATTGTGGGGATGGAATAGATAATGATCTAGATGGACATATTGATTGTGCTGATGGCGAGTGTCAGGCTAAAGTATGCAATAATTTTAGTTGCAGCAAAGATACATGTTATGAAGGCAGCTGTATAATAGGCAATTTATTAGATTGTGATGACAAAAATTCTTGCACTGATGATAGTTGCTATGCTGCTTCCTGTTTAAATTCTATAAACACTGCAAATTCATGTACAGATCATAATGATTGCACGATTGATTCGTGTGCGAGTGATGGAAATTGTGTTTCAGATCCTATTGATAGTGCTGTCAGCTGCGATGATGGAAGTTCATGCACTATTAATGATAGTTGCCAAGAGGGTCAGTGTATTGGCGAACGCATTATTGAAGATTGTACTAATGATATCGATGATAATTGCGATGGCTGCATCGATGGAAAGATAGATCTTAATGATAATCTATGTAGTGACTGGCAAGATCCCGAATGCGCACAGGCAACAGCACAAGAGGGAGAGTGTTATGACGCTATTGATAATGATCTAGATGGGCTTATGGATTGTGCGGATCCTGACTGTAATGGTCTTGCCTGTGTGGATGATGGTAACCCTTGTACCGATGGATTTTGTTCATCATACAGTTGTCAGTATATAGCTAATAATACAAATAGTTGCAGCGATAACAATCCTTGTACAGACGATCATTGCGGCGGGGGAGTATGTCTTGGCGTGAATGATGATTCGAATAGCTGTGATGACAAAAATGAATGTAGCATTAATGATCTATGCCGATCAGGTAGTTGCCAGGGGACGTCAAAAAACTGTAACGATAGTAACTCTTGTACTAGAGATTTTTGTGTGAATGGAGTATGTAGCTTTAGCCCTCTATCTGGAGCTTCATGTGCGCCAGATTCCAATTCATGCACTGCTGATGTCTGTAATAATGGTATTTGTACTCATCAAAATAATGATGCTCTAAGTTGTAATGATGACCTTACATGCACTAAAAACGATCATTGTGCTACTGGAGTTTGTATTGGCACAAGCAGTCAAGAAAACTGTCAAAACGGTATTGACGACGACTGTGATTTCAAAATTGACAGCGATGATAGTGATTGTGCCCAAGAATGGTATCGAGTTTTTGTAACTAAGGATACCTATAATGCTGATTTTAAATCAGTTAAAAAAGCCGATAAAAACTGCCAAGATGTAGCCCATGATGTTCTGCCAGGAAAGAAGTTCGTAGCATTTATATCGAGCAATTTTTCAAATGCTAGAGACAGGCTAATTAACCAATATAATCGACCATGGTATCTCTTCACATCAGTACCTGCAAAAATTGCTAATAATAAGAATGACTTATTAGATGGGGCTATAATTCAGTCAATTAATGCTGATGAAAGAGGAAATTATATAGGTAACCCTAAATTTGTTTGGACAGGTTCTAATTTTGATGGAACAAATAAAACCGGATTCAATTGTAATAATTGGACAACCCAAAAAGCTTCGATTAAAGGAACACGTGGTGGCAGTGATAAATCTGATAGCAAATGGTCAGACCAACCTGATGCAACTTGCATACAACAATACAGACTTTATTGCTTTCAAATAGATGGTTCAAGTGATGATGATCACGATGATTAGTAAAATTATTTGAATTAATTAAGAAATCTTATTGTAAAAGGATTATTATAATAAATAAACTAACAAGGGGGGTTATTATGAAAGAGTGCATTTTTGGCCTTTTAGGTCTAGCACTTGTTGGATTAACAAATCCATTACTAGCTGCAAAAAATAATGCTGATATCAAAGACATAAATGAGGGTGAACTTCATTCGTTAGATACTATATTGGTAAAAACTCATGATTCAAAATATGAGCAAGCATTAGCTCTTGAAAGTGAAGAGATTAACGCACATATTGTTAAGAAATATTCAATTATTGATGGCTTGTTTTTGGTAAGAGTTCCGCTAGGAATGGCTATAGATGATGCCGTTAATTTTTATAACAATCTTACTATTACTGACTATGCTGAACCAAATTTTGTTGCCAGTATTGTGCCAACAGATGATGAGGCATTACTGAAGAATGATATTCAGCCTGCAAGCACGGATCCTCTTTTTGGTAATCAATGGGCTTTAGAAAACGCAGGACAAAGCGGCGGACTTGTTGATGCAGACATCAATGCCAGTCAGATGTGGTCACTAACGACAGGTAGCGCTGACTACGTGACTGGCGTTATGGACTCTGGCGTTGATTATAATCACAATGATTTATCCGGTAACCTATGGCGAAATAGCTTAGAGATTGCATCGAATGGTATTGATGAAGATGGTAATGGCTATATTGACGATGTATATGGTGTTAATACCATTACCGGCTCAGGAGATCCCTATGACGATTATCTCCATGGTACACATGTAAACGGTGTTATTGGGGCTGTTGGTAATAATGGCATTGGCATTTCCGGCATAATGCAGGTTGCCAAGATGGTCAATTGCAAATTTTTAAATAACACTGGTAGCGGTAACTTGAGTGATGCGCTCGAGTGCATTCAGTACTTTACTAATCTCAAAACACGCTCAACTGATGCCGTTAATATTGTTGCTATCAACAACTCGTATTCTATGAACGGCTTTTCACAGGCGTTTCAAGATGCTATCATTGTTTTAAGAGATTTGGATATTCTTTTCGTTGTTGCGGCTGGCAATAACTCAAGTAGTAATGATACCACTCCCCGCTATCCTTCTAGTTATCCTATAACTAACATTATATCAGTTGCTGCAACCACCGTTTCTGATACAATGGTGCCTACTTCAAATTACGGAAAGCTCAGCGTCCATACATCAGCTCCTGGCCAAAGCATTCAAAGCACTAAACCAAATCAAAGCTATGGCTATTTAAGCGGTACTTCAAATGCAACACCTCACGTGACCGGACTTGTTGGAATTCTCAAAAATTATTATCCGAATTATACCTGGGCACAAATCAAGAATCTTATTATTGCCGGCGGAAAGCCTCTTTCTATTACTCCCACCAAAACCATATCTGGTCGTCGTATACGCGCTTATGATAGCAATGGTACAGGATCGCTCACCTGCTCCAATCAAGTTGTGAAAGCACGTTTAAATCCTTTGGTTTCCTATGTTAATGTCATGATAAACACGCCTATTAATCTTAGGGCTTTACATATTAATTGCGAAAGCCCTAATGGAGATGTGTACCTCTATAATGATGGAGTAACCGCGGTAAGCCTTGCAGATGGAGGTATAAATGGTGATGACGTAGCCGGTGATGGTGTTTATAATATCGACTGGGTACCAACAATAGCAGGCACTTATACACTTGATTTTGGCGGTGGCGATACTATTACTGTTCGTGTGTATGATCCATCAACCTGGAAATCATATAACTATAATGTTGATGCAAGCTTTAGCCGCGAGACCATTACGGGAACCAGCTTAGGTGCTGGTGATGAGACCCTGTCAACCATCACATCTTTGTTCCCCATATATTTTGCTGGCGATAGTGCCGGCTTTACTTCCCTTTATGTTTCAAGCAATGGCACTATTAGTTTTACCGATCCGGTTTTGGCTCAGGGCTCCAATAAGTCTATACCCTTTAACCCTCCCCCAGCGGCGAATACTCTGATTGCACCATTTTGGGATGATCTTACCTTTACTCTAGCTGGTGCCAACATTTATTACCAAACCTTAGGCACTGCTCCCAACCGTAAGCTTGTGATTGAATGGCGTAACTTCCGCCAGTTTGCATCAGCATCTGGTACGGGAACATTTCAGGTTGTTTTTTATGAAGACAGCTCAAGCATTCGTTTTAGTTATATTGATACTGATCTTGGGAATGCAACATACAATTCTGGAAAATCCGCTACCGTTGGTGTCCAGATTCCTAATAATTTATCGACCCAATATAGTTTCCTGGCTGCAAATGTTCCCTCTAATAAGTCGATATTTTTGAAGTTAGTAGGTCAGTAATTAATTTAATCGATTTAGAATTAAATGCCATAGGACTGAGCATTGATCTTTTTTTCATTCGAGGCCTCGGCAACAGCGGAGGCCTCTCTAAGGTGAAGCAATAAGCTTAGCCCCAAAAGTCGGACCGGAGTTGTGAGGACAGATTTGTCCCTAGAATACACATAAAAAGGGAATAAATAAGCATGGTCAAATCAATAAGAAAAAAGTCGCATAGTGCAGAATTTAAGTCCCTTTCTTGGGATGGGAAAACTCCCTCGCCTTTAGGCGAACACTTTAGTACTCCTCAGGCATGTAATATCGCAAGGGCTCACATTCAACCTATGATCTGAAGTATCACATAATCTGGTGCACGAAATATCGTTACCGAGTTTTGACTGGTGAGGTTGCGAATCGAGTTCGGGTATTAATTCGTGAAATATGTGCAGCTAACTATGTTCATATAGTCTCAGGAAGCATGAGCCGTGATCATATTCATCTTCTTGTATCAATACCGCCCAACGTATCAGTATCGAAAATACATAAAAGGTAAGAGTAGCCGCAAGCTAATGATTGAGTTCTAACATTTACGAAAACGTTATTGGGGCCAACACATTTGGGGTAGGGGATATTTTGTCTTTACCGTTGGTAACCTTAATGAGGCTCAAGTTCAGGAATATATTGAAAATCAAGAGATGCATCATCAGCGGGATAATTTTGAGATTTCATCTCATTAATCTGCTTTGCAAGCGTAACTAATCCTACCGCCTTGAGGCGGTAGTAGTTTAGATTCTGCACTATGCGACTTTTTTCTTATTGATTTGACCATGCTTATTTATTCCCTTTTTATGTGTATTCTAGGGACAAATCTGTCCTCACAACTCCGGTCTGACTTTTGGGGGTAAGCTTAAGTCAGTCATTTGATAGTATTTTATGGACTCGTGCAAGGAGCATATAGGTAAAGATTGACCATAACATTGTCACCATAATCATAACCACCAGACACAGGTTTTTGTCCTTTAGGGATTAAACCATTAACCTTAAATTTTTGATCTTCGCCTGTGCCAATCGAATAAATATAAGAGTCTAAATCCCAAGGGGTAACACTGTCTGGCTGAAATAGAAAATATTCCATATAACTTTCAGATCCAGTGCTCTTAAGGCGTCTGATGGCATCCTGGGCATGATCACCTGTATTTATTGTGAGATAGTAATGAGAACCCTCAGTGCAAGTCACATGTATGAAAGTAAACGACCGAGTGTCATTGAGAAACATACCATCTATAGTACCAAAGTTTAGATCCGCATCTTCTACAAAACAAATGCGTGAAACTTTGGTGTGTACACCCACTTGTCCTTCACCAAGAACTATAGGCGTTGCTAATGCTGCTGATGCAACAATAAAAACACCCAAAAACAGCTTAAAGTACCTTTTCATAGATTATCGCCGTGTCCAAGGTTTATATTATGCAATAAAAAATATTATGTCAAATAATTTGATAATCATATATCTTGGTGAGATCATTTATAATGATTAATAATTTTAAGGCTGTGCGAGGTGTCATATGGTAAATATTCATGGTGCGTTATTATACTTATTTGTGACTTTTTTTTTGGTTTTCACCGTACCTGCATCGGCTAAATGTGTAAATAATAAATCATCATGTGATTATGTAATAGAAAGCCGCAATCATATTGTCTATGTTGTTAATTCAGGCAACGACACTATATCAATTTGCCAGCGTAACAAGGATGATGGAAGCATTTTAGATAATTGTATTATATCTACCGCCCATGGCCTATTAAGTCAGCCACAAGAGATTATTTTGAATAATAAACGAACAAGAGCTTATATTTCAAATTTAGGTACGGTGCAGGGTTTTACTAAAGGTAGTGTGACAATGTGCCCGCTATACCGTGATGGTACTTTCATAGAAGATGAATGCGTGGCCATGGGGGGCAACGGATCGTTTGATCAACCCATAGGTATTACCTTGGGGAATTGTGATAATTTTCTCTATGTAGCGAATGGATTAGATAGCACTCCCTCTTCAATAAGTTCATGCCCCATAAGACCAGACGGCAACTTTTCTTATTGTGCCCGCCAATATCATTGCGGACCTCTAGGTTCTAATGGAGTGACTGTGGATCCGTTGTGTAAGTTTATTTATATTACCAATTATTATAGTAATTTTGACCATAGCACTCCTAATAGAGGGCCAGGAGCAATAACTATATGCCCGCTTGATGAATGCGGAACGATAGAACTGGAACGATGTATCCAAAGTGATGCTGGTAATACCGTCAATAGGCCTTTTGGTATAAAAATAAATCCGCTTTTTACTTTTGCCATCATAGTGAACAAAGGAGAAAACGAAACATCGAGAAGTCTTTCGGTATGCCCAGTTGACCAATTTAGTGGTCTTTTATCCTCTGATTGCACAAGCATAGATGATAGCAGCTTAAGTAGTCCACATAGCCAGTCTTTTGATCCATTGGGTAGATTTGCGTATATAACCAACACTAATAACAACACGTTGACGGTATGTGGCTTTGGTAAATTCGGCAGTATTTCAAAATGTGAATCATATGGTGGGAACGGAATTTTTAATCAACCAAGAGGAATTTTCGTCTACGAATGATTATTATATAGTTTCCCCCCGCAATAGCGGAAACCCTAGATTATTAGAGAACGTATAAATTATCCAGGTGCTGTAGCTCTTTATTTACAGACACCACTTTGATTATTCTAGAGATTAATTTGAAAAACTCCCCCATTTATTATAATGTGTTAACATGAAAAATCTACTGATACTAAACTTTCTTGCTCTTAACTTAAACCTCTGGGCTGATCTTGCTGTCACTCCTCCTTTGCTGCAATATAGAAATGATGATAAATATAATGAAATTACCATTAAAAATACCAGTGAAAGAGACAGGTTATTCGATATCTCAATAAAGAAATGGACCCAGAAAGATGGAAAGGATATCTACGAAGATACCGATGATTTAATAGTAATGCCTATAACTACAAAAGTAATCGCAAATAATGAAAAGATGGTACGTGTTATTCTTAAGAAGCCGATTGCAGAGGCAACTCAAAATTCCTATAGACTTTTCATTCGTGAAGCACCGTCAGGAAAAAAGAAAGTTACCAACGGAACCTCGTTTGAATTTCTCTTCAGTATCATTGTACCAGTTTTTACTCATGGAAAAAATTTCGCCGCAAATGATAACTTGGTGTTTACTGCTCAACAAGATATTAATAATAATAAAGTTCTTGTTACTATTACCAATCTAGGTAATACTGTTGCTTTACTGAGCGGAGTAAGCGCCAAATCGGTTTCAAATACATCATATGACCAAGCTCGCTATATTCTTCACGGCACTTCGTATAGTTGGGAATTCCCTCTTAAAGTTAAAAAAACCATTGCCCAATTCACGCTTGATTACTTACTCAATGAAAAGAAACTCTCCAAAAGTCTAAGCATAATTTCTGATAAGCTATCTAAAAAATAAAAATTACGTTTGAAGCCATTTCTCATATTTGCCATAGAGATAATCACCTCGACCTTCTTCAGTATGTGATGGCATCTTTTCTATCTGAGGTTTCTATTAATATAAAATGCCGTAGTTTACCTTTAAAGCTGGTCTAAAAACTCGCTTCTGTTCAATTCAATCTAACTTTTGTCTTACCTCGTTTTGTTTGCAGGGCGACGATTATAGATAATTTTTAAAAACAGGGAGTTTTTAGACAGCTTATAACAATCTAGGATGTCAGCTATTGCGAGGGCAACTCTAAATATCTTAGAAATTTACCGTTGCAACTACAGTATCATTATAGGAACCGGCGGCAACAGCTGCTTGACCAGATGGAATTCTTGCAAATACGGTATGATTTTGCCTTAGTGCTGAACCTATTCCGGTTTTTTCATTACCAGAACCAATATTTCCCCAAGGGTTGGAATAGCTAGAATCCAAATACAAATCGTAATTAATGAACGATTGGTTTTGTGCATCAGCTAAACGTCGTTGTTCAGCATCGGCATGAAGTCCATCTCCAATACCGATGGAATAGGAAGTACCTAAGGTACAAACTACGCTTACAGATCCATTGCTGCTATCTTTGTTTGTAGAAAAATTACCATCAATACTGCCAAAGTCAATGTTATCTACAGCGCTTATATAACACCCTTGACTAACAACAACCGAACTTGAAACATTATCAGTGTCTTGTAACGCCACAGCAGAAAAAGCTAAACTTAGCAATCCTGCAATCCTTAGATCTAGTTTGATCATTATTTCCCCTACTAAACACAAACACAAGTTTAAAATACCTACAAGTAGGATACTATTCTACGTAAAGTACTGTAAACTGTTTTTTGTATCAGATAATTAACGATGAACAAAATCTAGCGGTAGATCTACATACTCTGTATGAAAAATTTGATGGCTATAATAATTTATTTAGCTCATATTGCCTGTCATGCTATGATCAATGTTTCGCCCGTTTATATTGAATTTTCAAACAACAAAGATGCTGTGGAAATAACCTTAGAAAACCATGACAACAAAGAGAGAATCTTCAATGCTTCTATAAAGCAGTGGAGTCAAGAACTAGGAAAGGATATTTATAGTGATACTAATGATTTATTAGTTTTACCATTTATCCGAAGAGTTATGCCTAATTCACAACAAAAGTTCAGGGTTATTTTACGAAAAAAAACTGATGGTACATTACAGAAATCATTTCGCTTATTTTTTCGTGAAGTGCCGCAGTTGCCAAAAAATATGTCTCTCAGAACATCTCTTTCAATAGCCTTTCAATTGGTGGTGCCTGTATTTATAAATGAAAAAAACTACGTAGCTAATCAAAATATTATATGGACAGCCAACTATGATACTCATGGTAAAATAGTGTTAAAGCTTGAAAACAAGGGAAATACTTTTTTGAAATTAGGACAACTAAGAGCAAAAGAGCTTAGCAAACCGATTGATAGCACGTGGCGCTATATCCTTCCCAATAATGAAAAAACCTGGGAGATTAAAAATTTGAATTCAATTAATAAAAAACTATCGTTGAGCTTTGTTGAACTGGTAGCTCAAAGACCAGCTGAAAAATCAGAGACCGTTTTGCTTATAAACCCTAAAAAAAAGTCTGTTAAAAATAGAAATTATATAAAAATTTTAACAAAACCTGACAAGCACTATAGACCTACGACATCTGTAAAGTGGTGTATACCACAATTGGACCGGATACTCTAGATTAGTCATCCATCGCCGCAGTTTTAGATGAGTTATATCGCTAGTAGAGATTTAATGAATAGTTATTCTGGTTAATACTACTAAAATCCAGATATTGTTTCGTAAAAAAGAGTATTTTGGTGCTCAGTTATGAACTTTTTTCATCGTCTTAAGACTATACATATGGTTTTAGTAATTATTTTAGTTCATCTATTTCTTGCATCCTGCAATAACAATGTTTCACATTCAAAAGGAACTATTTCTAAAGAAGTCAATTCTATTATAACGAAACAACATAATGAACCATTAAATCAAGCAAAAGAAATTAATCTCCACCAACCTCTAAAGCCTTATCTTGAAGAGTATGAGCCAGCTGAAAATCTTAGCAAAAACTTGCAAAATACCAATAAGCTTGATGTCCCTAAAGTTGCTTCCGAAGATCAAAAAGAGATTGCTAGCAGAAAACCTGATCAGGCAAAAATAACATTGGTCGATCCAAATACCAACATAGATAATCAACAAAATACTCCTGCTGCAAATGATCTAGAAGAGCTTTTGTTCTTGGATATTTTTCTTAATCATGAAAAAAGAGCAGAAGTTGTTCAAGTTACGCGAGAAAAAAATCAGTTATGGCTTGCCAAGGAATTTGTCGTGGGGCTACAGTTGCAAACAATAAGAGATATGAAAGAGGGGCAGTTTTTTGGTGAAAATTTTATTCTGATACCACAAAAATATAATCCACAGGTTGATTTAGAAAAGTTCTCCTTAAATCTAACTATTCCACCTGAAGATATGGCATTAAAAAATATTTTTTCAAACAATAAAAACACTGAAAAAACTGACTCCATATTTTCTCTCATATGGAATTATATTCTCGGCTTTTCCCACGATGTAAGCGCAAAAAAAGCCATACTTAACACCCATCACAGAACAATTCTAACCACCCCTAAAGGATACTTTTCTAACTCACTTAAATTGGATAAAGAGCTAGAGCGTCCACTTCAATTTGTTCGTTTAGAAACTTCATATACAATTGATTGGCCAAAATTTGAATTGCTCATGACATTTGGTGATTCGGCATCTGATGCGCCAAACTGGTCAACACATGTAGCCAGTGCAGGATTAAAAATTCAAAAAAGCTCGATTTTTAATCAAGGCACACTTAGCTACCCAACAGTAGACCTTATTCCTGCACTTGAAAAACAAGGCACTGCAGAAATCATGCTTAACAATAGGAACTATTTCAGGAAAGACCTACCCATGGGCCGATTTTTATTAGACGATATCAAATTACCTCCTGGTGCACATAAAGGAGAGCTGATAATTAGGGATGAAAATGGTATCGTAAGCTCTGTGCCATTTTCTTATTTTGCCGATAGAGAAATGCTCAAACCCGGTTTGCAGCAATTTAGTTATAATTTTGGATTTTTACGGCAAAATTACCTAAGCCAAAGTTTTTCTTATAAAGGACCATTTTTTGCTCTTAATCATAAGATCGGTATTGCCAAATTTATGACATTGGGACTGCATGGACAATGGTCAAATGATGTTAAACTTGGAAGCCTTGAACCGCGTTTTCGTCTATGGAACTTTGCATCTACCGCCTTTCCATTAGCGCTGAGTTTTAGAGAAGAAGGAAAGGGATATGGGATTGGCAATGAGACTAATATGAATATTGCTGACTTATCATTGCGGTTTAAGAACATGTATTTTTCACCTTATTATAAACCACAAAGCAGTGGCTTAAAAACTGGAAAAAATGGTATTTTTATGTCATCTGTTTCAGCCAGAATGAATAAAGATTTTATACGATATACATCTGCGCATTATCAGCTATATACAAGCTCTTTTGCCGTTAACTCGGTGCTGTCACTTAATCAAGCTATTCCCGTGTCTAAAAATATTAGCATAGATGGCAATATAAATTATAATTTTTCTCAGCAATCATTTTCATGTTTTGCTTTAATATCTATTTCTTTTGCTAACAGACATTCAGCTGGATTAATCATTGATGAACAAACCAAGAATAATGAAAGCACGCTAAAAACTACCGCTAACTACCGCTACCATTCCGACCCACAAGAGCAGAATCGTTATTTTGTTTCCACTTCGGTTGGATATGGACAAGATCTATTTTCAGAAGGTGTATTTGGTTTTAACAATAAAACACTAGAAGCAACAATTGGCGCAAAAGGGGACAGCAGTAGACAATTTGCTTATAATGGAACACTCGGTGGGGCTTTGGTTTTTGCTAAGAACAACTTTTTTATGACCAAATCTATAGAAAATAGTTTCTCTATTCTTCGTGTTCCGAACCGTCCAGGTCTTAAAGTGTACCGTGATGGAGGGTTGTTTTTGGGAGAAACTAGTAAAGATGGATCCTTACTGATTACTGATTTGAACCAGTATCAAAAGGCTAGCATCTCTTTTGATACGCGTGAGCTTGATCCTTCGATCGATACTCATGAATTGGAAAAAACTATTGTTATTAATCCCGGCATTAAAACAGCACACGAAATACTGCTCAACGCGAGATCAATAAAACACTTTGTTTTTAGGCCTAGAAAAAATGGGGATTATTTAGATTTTGGCACGAGTCTCTCGATTAACCAAGCAGAGACCTTTGTTGGCCATGATGGCAGTGTATATGTAGAACTGGAAAGTGATACTGCTTTAATATCTGGATATGATAAAAATAAATCGTGTAAAATTAATATTAGCTTACCTCAAAGTAAAAATGATGAATACCTAATAGATTTAGGTGACATTTTATGTGAATAAAAAACCACGGCAAAAAAATATTTTTACCGTGGTAATCGCTTAAAATAGTTTTATTAGTTTAATGCTGAAGCCATATAAAGCTCGATGACTACATAGTCATTATAGTTACGATCGCCGGGTACTGAAATTTGACCACTTGGGATTACGCCATAAACAGTAAAGGATTGGTCAGTACCGCTAGCAACTGATGTTAACTTATGATCAGCATCCCATAAAGTTGCGTTATCTGGTTGATAAAGAGTATAGCCAATTTTGTGGGTTCCTTCATCATCAATCATATGACGAGATCCGTCAGCAAAATTTCTACCTGCATCCAATGCGAGTTCAAATGGAGCATCTGCGGTGCAACGAACTACGATATCAGCAGAACCATCTTTGTCTGAACGGAACAAACCATCAATGGCACCGAAGTTCAAATCTGCATCTTGGACATAGCA
>Ga0209174_10002021_pt1 | contig 13865 bp, 14 predicted proteins | sample JI91814BDNA_FD_187505 | JGI IMG/M metagenome (GOLD analysis project Ga0209174, IMG submission 187505) | Wastewater effluent complex algal communities from Wisconsin, to seasonally profile nutrient transformation and Carbon sequestration -... | ecosystem: Engineered > WWTP > Effluent > Algae...
GCGTCGTGCTGCACGGCCAACGCCGACATGGTCGCGAAGATGGTGGTCCCGAACGGGGCAAGGGCGGGATGCCCGGGTGGCCGGCTCATGGTCCGAGCGTGGCACGAACACCCGCGATCGGTGACATCGATCCACAGGTTTTGCCTGCTCAGTCGCACGATCCACAGGAAATCAAGGGGTACTGGCCAGCGGAAATCCCGATCGGCATGGTGGACTCATGACTATCGCGCCCGCCACCGCCACCGTCCGGTTACTCGTTTCGATGCTCTTCGGATGGGCCTCGCTCGGGTGGGCAGCGACCGCGGTGGCCGCGTCCTCTCCCCTCCATGACGCGACCCCGCATGCACGATCCGCGGCGAGCGTCGCGGGCCGCACCGGGGCGACACCCTGGTCGTGGCCATTGGTCCCGGTGCCGCGGATCGTGCATCCCTTCGCCAAGCCACCCACCCCGTATGCCGCGGGTCACCGCGGTGTCGACCTGGCCGGCTCTGCGGGGCAGGAGGTGCACGCCGTCGATGACGGCATCGTCACCCACGTCGGAGTGCTCGCCGGGCGCGGCACCGTCACCATCCAGCACGCGACCGGCCTGCGCAGCACCTACGAGCCGCTGACCACCGCCGTGCGTCGTGGTCAGGTCGTCGCCCGCGGCCAACCGATCGGCACCCTCGACACCGCCCTGGGCCACTGCCTGCCGAGCGCGTGCCTCCACGTCGGCGCGCTTCGTCAAGGAACCTCAGGGGAGTGGGACTACGTGGACCCGGTCTTCCTGCTCGTGCCCGTCGACATCATCCTGCTGCCGACCGGGTGACCCTCGGTGATACTGAACGTATGCCGTCCGCCGCCCTCCCCATCGGTGCCCACGTCCCGCAGGAGGACCCGATCGCCGAGGCTGCCGTCCGTGGCACCGGTGTCGTGCAGTTCTTCCTCGGCTCGCCGCAGAGCTACAAGGGCCCGGTCATCGCCTACGCCGGCGGATCAGCCGGTTTGCGTGCCGACGCCGAGTCAGCGGGCGTTGACCTCTATGTCCATGCGCCCTACATCGTCAATGTCGCGACGACCAACAACCGCATCCGGATTCCTAGCCGCAAACTGCTGCAGCAGCACATGGACGCCGCAGCCGAGATCGGCGCCAAGGGCTTGATCGTCCATGGCGGCCATGTCGACAAGGCGATCGACCCGGCTGTCGGGTTCGACAACTGGCGCAAGGCGATCGAGGCAACTGACCTCAAGATCCCGCTCCTGATCGAGAACACCGCCGGCGGTGATAACGCCATGGCCCGGCACCTCGATCGGATCGCCGGCGTCTGGGACGCCATTTCCAGCGCCGAGGGTGCCGACCACGTCGGCTTCTGCCTCGACACCTGTCATGCCTGGGCCGGCGGCATCGAACTCGACACTGCGGTCGAGAAGATCAAGGGCATCACCGGCCGCATCGACCTGGTCCACGCCAATGACAGCCGCGACACCTTCGACTCCGGCGCCGACCGGCACGCCAACTTCGGCGGTGGGCTTATCGACCAGGACGGCTTCGTCGATCTGGTGCGAGCCGCCGGCGCCCCGGTCATCTGCGAGACCCCCGGCGGCGCCGAAGATCACCGAGCCGACTTCGCCTGGCTCCGCGACCGGCTCTGACCCGCCACCCCAGGCCCGGATTTCTGCGCTCGGAGAGCGGCGCGTACACTTGTGGCACGACCGGTTTGCGCCGGTCGAATTCGCGTGCCTTCTCGCCGGTCATCGATCCTCGGATCGGGCCCCGGGGCGCACCACCTCAGTCCTCACGCGCGAGCGTGACGCGGGGTGCGTATGCAGGCACCAGGCAGGCGGCTGAGGCGCCCATCCGTGGGGGTCAACGCGGCCGACGAAACTGACACAACGACATACGAGGAGGACAACGGCATGGCCGTCGTCACCATGCGCCAGCTCCTAGAGAGCGGCGTCCACTTCGGGCACCAGACGCGTCGCTGGAACCCGAAGATGAAGCGCTTCATCATGACCGAGCGCAATGGCATCTACATCATCGACCTGCAGCAGTCGGTCACCTACATCAACAGCGCGTACGAGTTCGTTCGCGAGACCGTCGCCCACGGCGGGACGATCCTGTTCGTCGGCACCAAGAAGCAGGCTCAGGAGCCGGTCGCCGAGCAGGCGACCCGCGTCGGCATGCCCTATGTCAACCACCGCTGGCTCGGTGGCATGCTCACCAACTTCAACACCATCAGCAAGCGCCTGGCGCGGCTGAAGGAACTCGAGCAGATCAACTTCGGCGAGGTGGCCGGGTCCGGCTACACCAAGAAGGAGCTGCTCATCCTCCAGCGCGAGAAGGAGAAGCTGGAGAAGACGCTCGGCGGCATGCGCGAGATGTCCAAGGTGCCCTCGGCGGTCTGGATCGTCGACACCAAGAAGGAGCACCTCGCGGTCGATGAGGCTCGCAAGCTCGGGCTGCCGGTCATCGCGATCCTCGACACCAACTGCGACCCCGACGAGGTCGACTACAAGATCCCGGGCAATGACGACGCCATCCGCAGCGTCACCCTGCTCACCCGCGTGATCGCCGACGCCGTCGCCGACGGTCTCATCCAGCGCTCGCAGGCTCGCGCCAACGCTGGGTCCGACGCCGCCGCCGCCGGCGTCGCCGCGGACGAGCCGATGGCCGAGTGGGAGCGCGAGCTCCTCGGTGCCGACACCGCTGCGGACGTCCCGGCTGCCGACGTCACGGTCGAGGCCGTCGCCGAGGTGGCAGAGCCGGCCGACCCGGCACTCGGGGCCCCGGTCGAGGAGACCGCCGTTGTCGAGACCGAGGTCCCTGCGGCCACCGAGACCACCGACGCCGCCGACGCCTGATCGCGTCCCGGCAAACCAGCCACGAAGGAAGGCAAGCACATCCATGGCGAACTACACCGCCGCTGACATCAAGGCGCTGCGCGAGGCCACCGGCGCCGGCATGATGGACGTCAAGAAGGCCCTTGACGAGGCCGATGGCGACTCTGTGAAGGCCACCGAGATCCTGCGGATCAAGGGCCAGAAGGGCGTTACCAAGCGCGAAGGCCGCACCACCTCCAACGGCTTGGTCACCGCCGCCACCGATGGTGGCGTCGGCACCCTGGTCGAGGTCCTGTGCGAGACCGACTTCGTTGCCAAGGCCCCGCGCTTCATCGAGTTGGCCGACAAGGTGCTCGCGCAGGCCGTCAAGGTCGGCGCGACCGACGCCGACAGCCTGCTCGCCAGCACTCTGGAGGACGGCCAGACCGTTCAGGAGCTGCTCGATGAGGCCAACGCCACCATCGGCGAGAAGATCGAGGTCAAGCGCCTTGCTCGCATCGAGGGGCCGACCGTCGTCTCCTACCTGCACAAGACCAGCCCCGACCTGCCCGCGCAGATCGGCGTGCTGTTCGCGAGCGAGGGCGGCGACGATGCCGTGGCCCGCGATGTCGCCATGCACGTCGCGGCCTTCAGCCCGACGGTCATGACGCGCGAGGAGATCGACGCCGACGTCGTCGAGAACGAGCGTCGGGTCGCCGAGGCCACCGCACGCGAAGAGGGCAAGCCCGAGGCGGCCCTACCCAAGATCATCGAGGGCCGCGTCAACGGCTACTTCAAGGAGAACGTCCTGCTCGAGCAGGCTTTCGCCAAGGACCCGAAGAAGTCGGTCGCCAAGGTGCTCGACGAGCACGGCGCTGCGGCGAAGCAGTTTGTCCGCTTCCGCGTCGGAGCCTGACTCTCGGGTCGCATCGCGACCCACGCACGCACGTATGCCGCGTACCCCCTCGGGTGCGCGGCATACGTGCGTCAGGGCATCGACGACGCGGGTGGTGAGCCCGGGGCGCGCATGTCGCGGACCAGGAAGATCGAACCGGTCGCCAGCGCAGCGCCGGCAAGCAGCAGCCAGCCCCAGGGCACGACCAGCTGCGTGCACGGATCGACGGTGACCGTCCCGTCCGCAGGCCCGGACGAGGCTGTGCCTGAACATGATTCGGCGCTGACCCGGCGCATATTCCAGGCCACCCAGAGCAGCAACACTCCGGCGCCGATCGGTGTGCCGGCTCGGGCATGCGGTTGGGCCTTGATGAGCAGCACCGCCAGCAATCCCAGTGTGATCGGCGCGACGAAGATGCCGATCGTGAGGATGCCGAGAATGCTCAGGGGCGCCAACACGCCGAGGAGAATCCACCCGGCCAGCGCGAGTGGAGCGAAGCGCGACTCCACCGCCGGGAGTCGGCCCCCGGTATCCGGCGGAACGGCGGGCTTTGAGTCCGATCCGGGCAGGGTGGTCATGGCGACTCCTTGGGTTCGCGTCGGCGGGTGAGCACCTCCAGCAGTGCCAGGCCGCCGGCGGCCTGGTCGAGGATCCGCGCCGGCGTCTCGCGGTCGCCGGAGGTATGCGCGAGCAGCTCCAGCCCGAGGATTCCGGCCACGACCGTGTGCGCGACGTCCGGCACGGGTGCCAGGGACGACAAGGGTCCGGGCGGTAGCAGCCGGGCCACCGCAGCCTGCGCGAACTCCTGCCAGATCGCCAGGCGCTCGGACACCTGGTGCGCCAGTCCCGGGACCAACCGGGCCCCCGCGAGCATCTCCACCAGCACGGCAACGTCCCCGGACGCCAGGTCGGTGGCGATGATGTCCGCCGCGGCCCCGAGCAGATCGTCGGCGCTGGCGGAATCCGCGACGAGGGCCTGATACGCGGCCAACCGGCGCTGGGAGACCGCGTCCAGCGCGGCGAGCAGAACCCCGCTCACCGACCCGAAGTGATAGAAGACCAGGCTCTGCTGGCAGTTCGCCCGCCGGGCGATCTCCCGGGCGCTGGCCCCCGCGAAACCGACCTCGCGCAGCGCGTCCGTTGCGGCCGCCACCAGGGCCGCGCGGGTAGCGTCCCCCGACCGGACACCACTTTTGCCCCCACTCCTGGCCATCATCGTCACCTCTTGAGCGAATAATTTGAGCATTTGCTCAATAACTCTATCCGGCCACGTGCGCGGCGGGAAGGCCCCCCGATGATGTGCGAAAATCGAGCCGATCCGGCGACGACCACCGTTCTCGCCCCCTGCCTTCCCGAGGAGCCTGCGTGAGCACGATCGTGTCCGAGCCCCAGACCGCCGATCCCCTCCACCGGGCCTACCGCCGGGTGCTGCTCAAACTTTCCGGTGAGGTCTTCGGCGGCGGCCGCATCGGCCTGGCGCCCGAGGTTGTCCGAGGCATCGCCCGGCAGATCGCCGAAGCCGTCCGCGAGGGTGTCCAGGTGGCCGTCGTCATCGGCGGTGGCAACTTCTTCCGCGGCGCCGAACTCCAGCAGCAGGGCATGGACCGGGCCCGCGCGGACTACATGGGCATGCTCGGCACCGTCATGAACTGCCTTGCGCTGCAGGACTTCCTGGAGAAGGAAGGCATCGACACCCGCGTCCAGACCGCCATCACCATGGGCCAGGTCGCCGAGCCCTACATCCCGAGGCGCGCCATCCGTCACCTCGAGAAGGGGCGTGTCGTGATCTTCGGTGCCGGCGCCGGTATGCCGTATTTCTCCACCGACACGGTCAGCGCGCAGCGGGCGCTCGAGATCAAGTGCGATGCGGTGTTGATGAGCAAGAACGGTGTCGACGGGGTTTACGACGCCGACCCCCGCACCAACCCGGACGCACAGAAGTTCGACAAGGTGACCTACCGCGAGGCGCTGCAGCGTGGCCTGAAGGTCGTCGACGCCACCTCCTTCAGCCTGTGCATGGAGAACGGCATCGACATGGTCGTCTTCGGCATGGAGGGTGCCGGCAATATCAGCCGGGCCGTGCGCGGCGAGCGCATCGGCACGTTGGTCTGCGCCGACTGACCCCCACGCGTTCCCCGCGACCCCACTCGTGCGTGCGGGTGCCACACTTGACCGAGCGCCCGCGCGTCCGCATGACCACAAGGAGCCCCACATGATCGACGAGACCCTCTTCGAAGCCGAGGAGAAGATGGACAAGGCCATCGACGTCCTCCGCGAGGATTTCGCCGGGATTCGCACCGGGCGTGTCCAACCCGCGATGTTCGCCAAGGTCCTCGTGGACTATTACGGCGCCCCCACGCCGCTGCAGCAACTGGCGTCCTTCTCCACCCCGGAGGCGCGCGTCCTGCTGATCTCGCCCTTCGACAAGGGATCGATGCACAACATCGAAAAGGCCTTGCGGGACAGCGACTTCGGGGCCAACCCGAGCAATGACGGCAACGTCATCCGGATCGTGGTCCCCGAGCTGACCCAGGAGCGGCGCAAGGAGTACACCAAGATCGCGCACCGCAAGGCCGAGGACGCGAAGGTCTCCATCCGCAATATTCGCCGGCACGCCATGCAGGAACTCGACAAGCTCGTCAAGGACGGCGAGGTGGGCGAGGACGAAGGCAAGCGCGGGGAGAAGGAGCTCGAGGTCTCGACCAAGAAGTATGTCGATCAGGTCGATGTGATGCTCAAGCACAAGGAAGCCGAGCTCCTCGAAGTCTGAGCGCATCACTGCCCATGACCACGCCGCCCGACCCGTCCGGGAGCACCGCCACCCCGGCGATCGCCCCCGCGCCCGCGCCCAATCCGCACGGGCGCGCCGGGCGCAATCTGGCCCAGGCGATCGGTGTCGGCGTCGGTCTCGGCGCGATGATCCTGCTCAGCCTCTTCCTGGCCAAGGACTCCTTCGCCGTCATCATCGCCCTGGCGATGATCGTCGGTGTCTGGGAACTCGTGCGTGCCCTCGCCGTCAAGCAGATCATCGTCCCGATCGTCCCGGTGGCCGTGGGCGCCGCCGGGATGATCTTCGCCGCTCACCAGCGCGGCCCGGAGCCGCTCGTTGTCGCCTTCGGCCTGACCTGCACCGCGGTGGCCGTATGGCGGGTCATCGACCCGCGCCCCGGCGCGGGTCGCGATATCGCCGGCGGGATCTTCACCGCCTTCTATCCCTGTCTGCTCGGCGGCTTCGCCGCCATGATGCTCGCCGCCGACGACGGGCGCGCCCGGATCATCACCTTCATCCTCGTCACCGTCTGCTCCGATATCGGCGGGTATGTCGCGGGCGTGCTCTTCGGCAGGCACCCGATGGCGCCGAAGATCAGCCCGAAGAAGTCCTGGGAAGGCTTCGCCGGCTCCGTTCTCTTCTGCGCCATCGCCGGCTCCGCGTGCATCGCCTTCCTCTTCGACAAGCCGTGGTGGATCGGGATCCCGCTCGGCGTCCTGGTCGCGATGTGCGCGACGATCGGTGACCTGATGGAGTCGATTATCAAGCGCGATCTCGGCGTCAAGGACATGAGCAATCTGCTGCCCGGGCATGGCGGCCTGATGGACCGGCTGGACTCATTGCTCGTGTGTTCGCCGGTCGTCTGGGCCGTCCTGCACTACCTGGTGGCGGCGTGACCGCGACCGACAAGCCCGCGCCCGGCCAGCTCATCCTGGCCGTTCCTCGCCGGGGCAAACCCCCTCGCCACCTCGCCGATCTCGACCCGGCCGAGCGCAAGCTCGCCGTCGAAGCACTGGGGCACAAGGGATTCCGCGCCAAGCAACTCTCGACCCACTACTTCGAGCGGCTCACCCTCGACCCGGAGTCGATGACCGACCTGCCCAAGGCGATCCGTTCCGGCCTGGTCGCCGACCTGCTCCCGACCCTGCTGACCCCGGTGCGCACCCTGAGCGCCGACGGCGGCGCCACCCTCAAGCACGTCTGGCGGCTGCATGACGGGGCGCTCGTCGAGTCGGTGCTCATGCGCTACCCCAAGCGGGTGACGATCTGCATCTCCAGCCAGGCAGGGTGCGGCATGAACTGCCCCTTCTGCGCGACCGGACAAGCGGGGCTGACCCGCAATATGAGCACCGCCGAGATCGTCGAGCAGGTTGCCGCCGCGGCTCGTGCCCTGCGCGCAGCGGCCCTCCCGGCGGCACCCGGTCCCGCCCAGTTGCCGGCCGGTGACCCGGGCGCGTCCGAGGGTCTCGGCCCGTCGGCCGACCTCGGTGCCGAGGCGGACGACACCGGCGGGGACACGGCATACGGCAGTCGGGTCACCAATGTCGTCTTCATGGGGATGGGGGAGGCGCTGGCGAACTACAAGGCGGCGATCGGAGCGATCCGGCGACTGACCGACCCCGCGCCGGACGGGCTGGGGATGAGCGCGCGCGGCATCACCATGTCGACCGTCGGCCTGGTGCCGGGCATCGACAAGCTTGCGGCGGAAGGGATTCCGGTCACTCTGGCGCTTTCCCTCCACGCGCCCGACGACGAACTCCGAGACGAACTCGTGCCGATCAACACCCGGTGGCCGGTCGATGAGGCGATCGACGCGGCATACCGCTATTTCGCGGCGACCGGGCGCCGGGTGAGCATCGAATACGCCCTCATCCGCGATATCAACGACCAGTCCTGGCGCGCTGATCTGTTGGGAGAGAAGCTCAATGCCCGCGGTCGCGGCTGGGTGCACGTCAACCCCATCCCGCTCAACCCGACCCCCGGTTCGAAGTGGACCGCGTCGCGACCCGGGGTCGAGCAGCAGTTCGTCGAGCGGCTGCGGGCGCACGGCATACCCACCACCGTGCGTGACACTCGCGGCTCGGATATCGACGGCGCGTGCGGCCAGCTTGCCGCCGCCACCGCCTGACGCGCTATCGCTGGCTGATCAGCGTGCTCGTGCCCGTGCGCCGGTCCCAGAGTCTGATCTGGTTCCAGGTGCTCGGCGCCCCGCTCGTGTCGATATAGGCCACGGACAAGCCGTCGTCGGAGACCGCGGGTTCTTTGCCGGGAGCGACGATCGTGGTTTGCCCATCGTTGCCGATCCGGTGCACCTGGCCCGCGCAATCGCGCACCACGGCCTTGCCCCATCCGGAGACGTCACGCCCACAGTCCGCGTCGATCCGGACGGTGAATGACGGATAGCCGGCAGGCCGGGTCACCAGGACCTGCTCCGAGAGCATCCCGTCGTGCAGCACCGGAGCAAAGCCGTCGTTGAGGGCGTAGACCTGGGGGTAGCCGCGGGACGCCTCGGGGTCGTCGCACTTCGTCGCCTTGACCACGGACCTGCCGGTGCCAGCACTCCAGACCCAGGCCTGGCCGCAGTAGTGACCAGGGAAAGCCGGGTCGGCGTAGAACGTCGAGAAGGTAGAGATCTGGCCGTTGGGCGAGATGTCGGCAAAGAAGCCGTAGTCGTTGTCGAGATCCTGAGTCGACGGGACTGCTTCAGTGATCCTTTTCAGGGCGCCGGCGGCCATGTCACGAAGGAAGACGTCGCCGGGCCGATTGTCGCCGGCCACCAGGTTGGACGCGATGGTGGCGAAGACGATCCGGTTGCCGTCGGCGCTCACGCGCACAGTGTCTGCGGCGGCATTGGCCTGGGCCCCCGCGGCCGAGGTGTTGATCCGGACCAGCCGGCCGGTGGCCAGGTCCTTGCGGTAGGCGTCGACCTTGCCGTTGGTGTCACCGGGCACGAGATTGCTTGCGGCGGAAAGGAAGACGACATAGCGGCCGTCCCAGCTGACTGACGGGCGGGAACTGTCCGCATTCGCCTGAGCCCCTCCAGACGTAACCGAGACCCGCTTCGTGGTGTTGGCGACGCGGTCGCGGATGAAGATGTCGGCCTTGCCGTTGGTGTCCCCCGAGACCAAGTTCGTCGCTACGGAGCGAAAGACGACATAGCGCCCGGTCGTGCTGACCGCGGCCTGTGAGGAGGCCCCGTTGCCGGGGGTCCCGGCGGGGGAATCGGCAACCGCGGGCGCGGCCATTGCCGAGACGGCGGCCAGCAGGCCCCCGGCGCCGATGGCGATTAGGAATTTGCGGCGGTGCATCGTTTCCCTCCCTGACGTTCTCAAAATACTGCCCAAGCAAAGCACGGCGTCGCTGGTCGGGAAAGCAGGCCGTGCGGGACGGATTGGGAGGGCTCTGGCTGCACGGTCAACTTCCGTCTTTCATGGGTGAGTGTGTGACACACGCCTGATTTGCACCAAAGTGCCTGTCCTGCAACGAGATAATCGTGTTTGCGAGACTGGATTTCCTCGAGCGGGAAGGCACTTGGTAGGTGAAGGGTACATCGTGGTCGACAGGGCGGGTCGGGTTGACCAAGACGCTCTCGAGGGCGCTGGTGCGGCGCGGGTTCGTCCCGGGGCATGATGGTGGCCGGGTGGTGGTGGACGTGGCCACGATGCTGGTCGCTGGGGGGAAGCGATCGCGGATATCGACACCCTGCGCCACCAGGAGCAGGTGCTTGGGCCGGTCGCATCGCCGGCGACGGTGTGGCGGGCCTTGGACGAACTGGCCGAGACCCCGCAAAGCGGGTCGCGGCGGCGCGGGCCACGACCCGGGCGCGGGTGTGGGGGTTGCTGCCCGGCGGGCTGCCTGCCGCGCGAGTAGCCGACACCACGCTGCCGAAGGATCTGGTGGTGTTGGATGTCTTAACCTTGCCGGCATGGCCAAGGAGATCTCCACCGTCGACACCGTCGTCAACCTCTGCAAGCGCAGGGGCTTCGTCTTCCCCTCCGGTGAGATCTATGGCGGCACCCGCTCCGCGTGGGACTACGGCCCCCTTGGTGTGGAGTTGAAGGAGAACATCAAGCGCCAATGGTGGAAGACCATGGTGCACGGCCGCGACGACATCGTCGGGCTCGACTCCTCGATCATCCTGCCGCGGCAGGTCTGGGTGGCCAGCGGTCACGTCGGCGAGTTCACCGACCCGCTCACCGAGTGCCTCTCCTGCCACAAGCGCTTTCGCCTCGACCATATGCAGGAGGCGATCGCTGACCGCGAGGCCAAGAAGGGCAAGGAGGTCGACCCCGACAGCATCCCGCTCGGTGAAATCGCCTGCCCGAACTGTGGCACCCGGGGCCAGTGGACCGAGCCGCGGGCCTTCAACATGATGCTCAAGACCTACCTGGGCGTCGTCGATGACGAGTCGGGTCTGCACTTCCTGCGCCCGGAGACCGCACAGGGCATCTTCGTCAACTACAAGAACGTCGAGCAGTCGGCCCGGATGAAGCCGCCGTTCGGGATCGCCCAGACGGGCAAGAGCTTCCGCAACGAGATCACGCCGGGCAACTTCATCTTCCGCACCCGTGAGTTCGAGCAGATGGAGATGGAGTTCTTCGTCCCGCCGGGCACGGACGAGGAATGGCATCAGTACTGGATCGATGAGCGGACCCGCTGGTATGTCGACCTCGGCATCCGCCCGGAGAACCTGCGTCACTACGAGCACCCGGCCGAGAAGCTCTCGCACTACTCCAAACGCACCGTCGACATCGAATACCGCTTCAACTTCACCGGGAGCGAGTGGGGCGAGCTCGAAGGCATCGCCAACCGGACCGCCTTCGACCTCGGCACACACAGCACGCACAGCGGTGCCGACCTGTCCTACTTCGACCAAGCCACGGGCGAGCGCTATCTGCCCTATGTCATTGAGCCGGCGGCCGGTCTATCCCGCTCACTGATGACTTTCCTGGTCGATGCCTATGCCGAGGATGAGGCTCCGAACACCAAGGGCGGCGTCGATGTGCGCACCGTCCTGCGGCTCGATAAGCGGCTCGCGCCGGTCAAGGCGGCGGTGCTGCCGCTCTCGCGACACGCCGATCTGTCGCCCAAGGCCCGCGACCTCGCCGCCACCTTGCGCAAGCACTGGAATATCGACTTCGACGACGCGCAAGCCATCGGCCGGCGCTACCGGCGCCAGGATGAGATCGGCACCCCTTACTGCATCACTGTCGACTTCGACACCCTCGAGGATCACGCTGTGACCATCCGTGATCGCGACACCATGGCGCAGGAGCGTGTGAGTCTTGACCAGGTCGAGGCCTACCTCGGCGCCCGGCTCGTCGGCTGCTGACGGCCATGACGACGACCTCCTCCAGCAGGCGCGTCTGCGCGCACATCGAGTTGCAGGTGACCGAGGTCGCCGACCTCGTGCTGTCGATCGCGGTGGCAACCGACGCCGTCGACGCAACCGAGCAACTGACCGTCACCTCCGATGGACAGGCGCTACCCGCGGAGGCGATCGAGGAGATCGTCGCAACGGACGGCACCCGCCTGCACCGCCTGGCCGCCGCCCCTGTCGGGCAGTTGGTGGTCGACTACACCGCCACCGTGGCCCCAGGTGCGTCCGAGCGCCCCGTCTCGCCCCTGGAAGCGATCGTTTTCACTCGGCCCAGCCGCTACTGCGATTCGGATCGCCTCGCCGCCGTGACCGCCACCCACTTCGGCGGCCTGGCCGGTGCGGAACTCGTTGCCGCCGTTACCGATTGGGTCTACACCCAGATCGCCTACACTCCCGGAAGCAGTCAGGTCACCGACGGTGCCCTCGAGGCCTACCTCTCCCGCACGGGCGTATGCCGTGACATGGCCCAGTTGGTCGTCACCTTCCTGCGTGCCAGCGGTATGCCGGCGCGGCTGGTCTCGGTGTATGCGCCCGGCCTGAGTCCGATGGACTTCCACGCCGTGGCCGAGGTCGCACTGGACGGGACGTGGCGAGTAATCGACGCCACCCGGCTCGCGCCGCGCGCGTCGATGGTGCGCATCGCCACCGGCCGCGACGCGGCCGACACGGCCTTCCTCACCGTCAACGCCGGTCGTGCCGACCTGGTGACGATGTCGGTCTTCGCCGTCGCCGACCCGGACCTGCCCGTCGAGGACACAGCGGCGGTCGTGTCGCTCAGCTAGGTTCGGGTGCCGGCGAGGTCTCGGGATTGCTACTCGTCATCCGCAGGACGTCGACGCCGACTGTCAGGGTCGAGCGGATGGGGGCATCGGCATAGATGACGCCCTTCAGGGGCGAGACATCGCGGAAGTCCCGCCCCCAGGCCGTGACCAGATAACGCGAGTCGGCGAGGTGGCCATTGGTCGGGTCGAGGTCGACCCAGGTGCCGCCGGGCGTCAGCACGGACACCCAGGCGTGCGTCGCGTCGGCCCCCTCCAGGCGGGGGCGACCGGGCGCGGGGGTGGTCTCCAGATAACCACTGACATATCGGGCAGGGAGCCCGAGTGAGCGCAAGCAGGCAAGGGTCAGGTGCGTGAAGTCCTGACAGACGCCGGCCCGCAGGTCGAGCAAATCCGGCAAGGTTGTGGTGACTTTCGTTGCGCCCGAACGGAAGTCGAAGTCCTCGAAGACGCCCATCATGATCGCGTCGAGCGCGACGCCCAGTGGTTGTTCCGGGTCCAGATGCTTGCGGGCGTAGGCAACGATCACCGGTTCGGCCGTCACCAGCGCCGAAGGCAGGCTGTAGGTCGCGAGCGTCACCGCATCAACTCCGCCGCGGCGCAGGTCGGCGATCGCGCTCCCCACGGTCCAGCGGTCGAGCGCGGTGAGATCCACGCGCGGCCAGGCCACGTCGAGCACGCTCTCTTTCACCACGTCAAGATCCGTTGTCGGAGTGCGAATCTCGACATAGAAGCTTCTATTGCCCAGCCAATCGGCATGCTCGACAACAAGATCGGGCTCGGGAGTCACCGTGACCGTGTGTTCTACCAGGGTCTGGGTCGCCGTCTGCCGGGGCCCGAGGAAGCCTCGCTCGTAGCAGGCGTCGACGGGCTCGTCATACGCGTAATGCGTGCGGTGTCGCACGCGGTAGCGCCGGGGCTCGAAGTCGGCGTCGGTCTGTGTCATCAGCGGGCCCCGACCGTTCGTTGGGTGGGCAGCGCGCGTGGGCGGGCCGCACGCGCAAAGTGCTTGCGGGACAAGGCCGCCGACACGGCATACAGCTCGCGCGTCAGGTTGTTGAGGCGATCGGTCACCGCCGGCCGGTCGCCCGACGCCAGCTCGACGACGTCCACCGAACGCAAGCGCGCAAGCGTGGAGCCGATCGCCGCCGCCAACTCCGCGTCGCCGACCACGCCCAGGGCACACTCCAGCCGGCCGAGGGAGAAGGCGACGGAGCGCGGGTTGTGTTCGTCCGTCAGCAG
>Ga0209174_10002026_pt1 | contig 13842 bp, 12 predicted proteins | sample JI91814BDNA_FD_187505 | JGI IMG/M metagenome (GOLD analysis project Ga0209174, IMG submission 187505) | Wastewater effluent complex algal communities from Wisconsin, to seasonally profile nutrient transformation and Carbon sequestration -... | ecosystem: Engineered > WWTP > Effluent > Algae...
CAGTATACTCCGCCTTGTTGGTATATTTATTGGCTAACATATATCCCAACATTTGAGCCATAGGTTCAGTGAGTCCACGGATGGTTCGGGATACCAGCAGAGCGTTAGCCAATCCCTGCCGCAGCTCGTAAAAGGACTGCGGTTCATTGGCGACCATTCGCTTGAAGTTAATATCGCGAACGGTTGGGGCTCCAGCAACCACAGTATAGCCGAAAACCTGTCCCAGTTGTTGAGCTTGATGCTGAGACAGAGTTTCAATATTGTCAATCATCGATCCGCGAACTCCGTAGTTTTGGATGTTGATATTACTCTGAGGACTCGGTGGATGATTTACTACCGACTGACCAGGCGCAAGTTGTGGATTCGTGTTAATGACCGGTGGCTGGTACTGCTGCTGAGGTTGAAACTGCGGTTGAAGCTGAAACTGCGGTTGGAATTGGGGCTGAATCTGCGGTTGTGCAACAATCCTAATAGGAGATGGAGGCGTTTGTTGATACTGCGGCTGGAACTGTTGCTGAGTCTGCTGAACCTGTTGACCCATCTGTTGTTGCTGAGGCTGGAACTGCTGCTGGGTTTGCTGTACCTGCTGAGGCTGGAACTGCTGCTGAGGTTGAAACTGCTGCTGAGTCTGCAGTACCTGTTGAGGTTGAAACTGCTGCCCCATCTGTACCTGCTGAGGTTGAAACTGTTGCTGGGTCTGCTGTACCTGCTGAGGTTGAAACTGTTGCTGAGCCTGCTGAGGCGTAGCGTTAACAACTCCAGTCATACCAGGTGGCGGCAGTATACCAAATCCAGGACCAAACTGCGGCGCGGGTGTAACACCTACATTTGGAATAGGGGCTACTGGACCTGGAACCGTTCCAGGTAGAGTCTGCTGAGGTTGGAACTGCTGCTGTACCTGCTGAGTCTGTTGAGGTTGGAACTGCTGCTGTACCTGCTGAGTCTGTTGAGGTTGGAACTGTTGCTGGGTCTGCTGAGTCTGTTGAGGTTGAAACTGTTGCTGAGCCTGCTGAGTCTGTTGAGGTTGAAACTGTTGCTGAGCCTGCTGAGTCTGTTGAGGTTGAGGCTGTTGAGCGAATACATCCACAATATTTACCCCGGTCTGTTGACCCAATTGTTGTTGCTGAGGTTGGAACTGCTGCTGAACCTGTTGACCCATCTGTTGTTGCTGAGGTTGGAACTGCTGCTGAACCTGTTGAGTCGTGGTAACCGGTACAGTCGGAGGTAGTTGCATCTGAGGTACAGCGTTCTGAGTGACCAATTGTACCGGCTGATTAACAGCGCCAGGAAGTCCAGCACCAGGTAATCCAGTACCAAGTCCAAACCCAGTTCCTGGAGTGGTTATCGCAGGTGGTCGCTGTAACAACTGTTGTTGCTGCTGTTGGTAGACCATATTGGGCTGCAAATTAGGAGGAGCTCCTTGATTCATAGGTGGACGCGGTTGTTGAAGTTGGAACTGCTGCTGAGCCTGAGGGTTAAACTGCTGCTGAGCCTGAGGGTTAAACTGCTGCTGCTGAGCCTGAGGGTTAAACTGCTGCTGAGCCTGAGGCTGCTGTCCTGGTATGAATTGCTGCTGAGGCTGCTGACCATACTGCGGCTGTTGAGCCTGAGGGTTAAACTGCTGCTGAGGTTGGAACTGCTGATTAAACAGCACTTGCTGACCATACTGTTGCTGAGTCTGTTGAGGTTGAACGAAGCTAGTATCAGGACCAGTATTAAACGAAAACTGAGCATCAACAGGTACTTGCTGACCAGGTATAAACTGCTGGAAACCGTACACATTGGCAGACGGCTGTTTTCTACCTCTACCGCGACCACCGCCACGCCCTCCACGACCACCACCTCTTCCACCCCTAGGGGCTCCAGTGATGTTCTTGAGCTCAGATGCTGAAAAGCTCTCCATTCCCTCATTATTGAGTTTTTCCAGCTTCCCCTGCAACTTAGCTGCGCGCTCGTAGTCACCTGCTTCATTGGCTTCTTCGATGGATTCTTCCAATTCGTCTTCCAACGCCTGCTGGTCAAGATCCTCAGCTTCTTCTTCAGAATCTGAGTCACTAGTTTCGCTACCGTCGTCACCAAAATTGTAATCATCAACCATAGTTCTTCCGTCGTCCTCTACATCAGATTCGGACTCGGATACATCATCAACATAGTGTTGGAATTCCGTGAAAGGGCGCAGTTCTTGGTTATCAGCCATGATTCTTCAGAGTTTGGTACTTTAAGCGGTCAGGAGAAGTTAAATGAAGCTTTCGGTTATTTGTAACTACCCGTTTTGTTTAGATGTAAAATAATAGGATGCTTTGTCGAGATAGAAAGAGGCAAATTTGGGATCATATTTCTGTCTCCTCACCCGACCTAGTCTTATATCTCACACACCCATAAACTGAGGCTAGGGAAATTGTGAAAGATAACAACCACTTAAATCTATAGGTCCGATGTACAAACACGTTGACATCACAGACACTAAAATATGGCTGATTTGATCAAGGATCCCGGTTTTATTACCGCGTTGGTGGGAATTGGTTGTAATGCTGCAAATTTCGGCTACAGTTACAAGGGATTCGGTGGTGTTTACGACGAACTTGAGAAAATGGGCGGCGAAATAGATGAGTTGAATACCACTATCTCTCAGTCTTCTACAGACCCACAGGTAGTTAAGGGATTGGCACAAATAGTAGCTAAACTAACTGATACCCTGTCAAATCTGGAATACAGATTTAGAGATTTAGAGGACGATGTTTACGAACGTGATGACAACACCAGCGCTGATATTAGAGAGTTGCAAGAAATCATGGAACTGACTTTGGAAGCGTTGAAGGAGAAGGACATTGAGGTACAAGTTCATAAGCCCCAAGCTCCGCCTACTTCTATATTCAGCAGAAGGGTCGCGGACGATCGTCGTGATGGGCGGGATAACCGGGACAACCGTGATAATTACGACAGAAGGGGCCGTGATAACCACGGTAGTCGTGATGATCGAGACTATGGCCGTGACGGCCGTGGAGACCGCAGTAGGGACAGGGATAATCGTGGAAGAGATCGAGACACTCGTGGTGGACGAGGTCGCGACGGCCGTGATAACGATAGGGATAATCGCGACGGCCGTGGCAGAGACAATGGTAGAGCAACAAATGGTGGTAACGGCGGCAACAATGGTGGCGGACGTGGAGCGGATCCCGGTGCTGAGCTGTTAGCAATGTTGCACGGTGGTAATAGCTAGTAACTACGTAACTTTTTAAGAAATTAGGTTAATATGTTGGTGGTATGCGACTAATATGCGGGTGTATAGGGTTATTATCAGACGATAGGCTATACCAAATAGATATAAAACAATAGAATTACTACAACAGAAGGAATAGATAAAATTATCAATGACATAGATGTGCGGATCAGTAGCACCATTAATACAATCAGCGACATTAAACATAGGATCGTAAAAAGCATCGCAGTTGTACGAGGAGCATTTCCACCTGACGACATAACACTAGCTACTAATAACAAAGAACTAATAATGTAGAACCAGAATGTACCGGATGACCACAGATTACCTCTTCCACCACAATAAGTATCAGTAATAACAGCAAACGATAGTAGTATCATAACGACCGGAATAGCAAAGAATAAAAATACACCGAACCAAGTCCACCGCCCATGTTGTAAAAAAGATATAATGACTAATAGGATAAATAGCAATGTCAAGAGGATAATTAACCAGAAGTTATATGCGTCGTTGCGTATGTAGTTACGCGTAATATATCCTTTGGGGAAACATTGCATGAGTATACTGGTAGATTGTTTATCACTTGTACTATCTAGGCCATTTATACCATCCACATTATCTAGGCCATTTATACCATTTACACCGTCTACAACATTATCTACAACATTTACATAGGTAGTGGATACCGAGGAGTTACCATCTTGCCCACATCTCCTGCCACTTTTATCGATTGAATCCCAACTTCTTTCAGGACTAGTAGCATATCTACTGCTAGAAGTTCCGCATTTGACAATGCTATCGCTTTCGACGACGCACGTTTCCTCCGATTTATTTTGGGTAGTAATTTCGTTGTTTCCTCCATATTGGCAGTAGCTATCTGAATTCTGACGATCGCTAGTAGTCGTTGATTCTATAAATTGAATAAAGGTAGAATAGCTATTATCGTTAGAATTAACGTTATATTGAGCGGTGTTGCTAGTCTGGGTCTGTTGGCTATTTCTGATATCTACCGTATTTGCACCTACCGCGTCCATCGAACGAGTTAATATGCGTTACCTTTTGAGTAAGTATCTCGTTTTAAAACGTAACTATTACCGACTGAAAAATAGACTACTAGCCAACTATAGCATAAGAATACTGTCATATCAATAAAAATGGACGGCTCGCGGGTCGAATATCATTCTGAAGAAGAATACCAAAACGTAGACCATGAAGAGATTTATTATGATGACGAACCGAGCACGGAATTACCCAGCGATACCGTCGATGCTGACTTGGATATCCCGGTTCAGGAAGATACGCCAGTTGAAACTAGTAACAAATTTCGTCTGAACCACTGTATGTTTCTTGGTAAGGGCTGTATAGAAGATTTCGCTATGTTGGGAGCTATGATATTATTGTCGGAGCAGGGTAGTCTTGATGGTATAGATGGATATATAGCGTCTGGAGGTTCCAGTCTATTGGCTCTATTACTATCTATAGGGTATACTCACCAACAAGTAATCGAGATCGCAACAACCACAAAGCTTTTTAATACGTATGTTGCATCGGAGTTAGGTCCGAATATCATAGCCAGTTTGAGTACTAAATGTGGTTGGTTTAATCATGAGCGAAGACGCAGTATCATCAATCGAGCCATATCCAACAAAATAGCGTGTATTCCTACCTTCTACGGACACTATATGGCAACTGGTAAATTTTTATGTTTCCCTGCTATATGTGTTGAGACAGGTGAACGCAAGTTTTTTAGTCATCTGACTACACCCGATGTCAATATAGTAGATGCTGTATTGGCAGCTACTAATCTCCCCGTACTGATGGAGATGTTCAGTATAGGAGAATACAATTACATAGATGCGTCTTTATCAACTGTTAGTTTCTCTGAGTTGGACAACATATTGGAAATAGAGAATCTCACACGACTAACGCTGATGCCAGATCCGAAAAGTCCCAAACCATTCGAGATGCAACACAATATTAAGACTACGTTCGATTATCTAGTTAATGTCATCAACTCTCTCGTTGGAGCCAGATCATCGACAGCGCCTTCGTCAGCGCATTGTAAAGAATTATGTATACCGGTACCATATGTGGATGGATTTGGTAGACCTCTATTGAGAGGTCAAGATGAAGAAGCTCAATTGCTTATCTTGGGTTACACCGCGGCCAAGCAATATCTATCTGATTTGTGATAGATATATACAAACCAGGTCTGAATAACGTAAGTGGACCAGCTGTGGATAATGTAAGCGAGTCAACTTTGAATATTGTATTAACTAGTTAAAAAGTTAGATACAGATAAAAGACCATACTACATTGCTAATTTAACAACATATAACTCCCTAATTAACAGCACATTATCAACATGTCTTTCGGTTCAGGTCAAGGGACATACAGCGAATTACCCCACATTGGTGGGTTCGGAGTGGGGCCGGGAGCAAGTTCGAATTCTGGGGCAAATTCTAGCGATGGTCCCATTGATGGTAGCGCTTGGGTTTTAGTGGCTGTCACTCTAGAAGGATGTGGACATTGTAAAGTTATTCACGAAAACTGGATGAGTACTATCTTGCCACGCCTCAACAGCAAATTCCCTCGTATCGAGGCTCATGATATCCATCTGTATAGCAACAGAGATCCGATAGATAGTGCAATGTGGCCAGCTGACTTGGATAGATTCGTTAAGGAATTTCCTACTATTATGTTAATTCCAAAATGGGAGTGGGTACAAGCTAAGTCTGTGTCAGCATACAGATTTACCCAGTTAAGAACCTATCTCGGTAACTTTGGTAGCGGTAGTTCAGCTTCGATTATTGACGGAATCATTGGTTGGATGAGGATGAATATGCAGTCTCAGCAACAGATGAATGTATCGCCTCAATTGCCTGTGGTTGCTTCACAATATCAGCAACAAGCGCTACCGCCCATCGCACCGCCGGTGAGTATGCAGCAATATAGTTACAAATTTGAACCCCAACAGACAACCCCTGCACCGGTACATCTTCCTTATATCAACCCATCCTATGGCGGACCGTCTTCCGCCTTTCCCGTACTACCACGAACTTAGGTTAGAGGCATCCAGGTTCGCAGAGCGTATAGATGTTCTCACTGTCTATAACTTTCTTAGTAGCCTAAAACCCAATTCAGCAGAACAGGAAGTAACTTTTGCATTAATATGGTACCACTCTCTATTAGAGGGGGATAATACTCAATCACAACTACCTTATCAGTCTCGAACGTTAACAGACAAGCGCGGACTCTATTTTCCCAAAGGTCTACCCCAGCTATTGAACATCGTGATTCATCTACATATGTCTAAGATATGCGCGGGTGGACAGAGATCGTAATTTAAAAGTTTTTTAAAATTTACATGTTCTATCTCATGCGGTGTATCTCAAAATATAACATACTACATACAAATTAGAAATCATATGTCACTGTCTTCTTCTTCGACGCTACATATGCTGCAGCCTCGTTGACCGGAATACAAGGCACACCTTCGACCATGCGGACCTTACCAGATCCATTTACAGATCCAGTAACCACGGGCTCATCCCCACTGTAAGAAACGGATACAGTTTTCGAGGTATGTACGTACGGGAAGTGTTTGCTGAACAGAAGCCACAAAGCAAAGAAGATTATGAACACCACTACTACCCAGAAGATTGCCCATAAAATTAACATTGTCAACGCCCAATTGGGTGCAACGGGCTGGCCAAGTCGTGATTTGTTGTAGAATACTATATCAAAAACAATAAGGATAGCAATAATGATTAAAACCACGAGGGTTAATATATAAAACCATGAGGCAGCCATTAGGGATTACAGTATTAGCAGCTAAAGGGAGCTGATCGGGACGTAAATATTGTGTTTTGTCTCAAACATACTTTTATTTTCCAAGGCAAAGATCGCACTACAGCTTTCGCAAACACCGGTTCGAGCTCAAAGTACTTCTCTTAAAGAAAAAGATCGACACTTAGCATAATGACCGCTGCAACGTCCGCTTTCGCGATTACTTCCGTTCCCGCCCGCCTGGCGTATAGTCCCGTCAAGGCCGCCGAATTCTATGCAGATAACAAGATCATGTTCATCACCAGCGTTAAGGGTAAGCCCAAGCGTGGTGTATCCATCAAGACTGTTGTTAGAGAACCTACCGGTTATTTGGGTAGAGATCAGCAGCAGGACTTTGTTGTTGTCCTCGGTCCTAACTGGAACGTCATTGGTACCAGAAACGACGTCTTGACTTCTCTTAACGCATACTTTGCCCCATATTTGAATTCTCAACAAGCCATCCAAGGTGGAGTTCGCAGCTTGGCTGACATTCTGGCCAAGGGTACTCCTGGTTGGGATTTGGCCTACGGTGGTCTTCCCCCTGCTCCTGGATTTGTCATGATTGACAAGGTCAATGCCCGTAACAATGCTGAACTCAACGCTTTGTTGAAACGTGAGTTGGATCGTGTCACTGGTGTGGCTAAGATTCGCAAGACTGCCGCTGCTGCCCCTGGATTCCCCACCCTCCAACAAGCCGTTTTGGTTGCTAACATCTGGAAAGAGCACCCCGATACTGTCGAAGTAGTTAACCCTAGTGATCCTACCCGCCAGTACAACCCTCAGTGGGCCTACCATGGTCTGCCCCTTAGCATGACTCAGCGTGATGAGAAGGGTAAGTTGCCCAAGACCCCTGGATCTACTCGTTCTCAGGGACCTGCCAGCGCCAAGACTGTCTTCGATAAGCTCGTTGCCAATGGTATTACCAATACCAAGGTCATCAACGTCACCAGTCTGTTGGAGAAGGGTGCCAAGCAAGCCGACCGTGCCAAGGATCCTCGTGACTTCTATGTGATTACCAACAACTACATTGTTGCAGTCAGCAAGGACTTGACTAAGTACAGACCTGCCGCTTTGATCAACAACTTGGGTCATGCTTTGTTCCAGTTGGGAATGGATCCTCAGTCTATCAACAACTACCTTGGTCTGTACAAGCAGGACTTGATCTCCTCTGGTGGACATGGATCCGGTTTCGGTATGCAACCCGTCATTGGCCAGCCCCAGTTCCAGCCCACTGTTCAGCAGTTCCCCGCCGCCATTAACTACCAGCCCACTCAAGTAGTGAACTACCCTCCCGCTCAGACCCTCCAGACTGGCATTGGTCTCACTGATGTGTTCAACGCCCAGCCTCAGAACTTGCCCGGACCTACCATGTCTAACACCGGGTACCCCGTTAACTTGGCCACCACTCCTCAGCCAATTGTTCAGAACGTAGTGCTGTCACCCAGATCATTGGCAGCTCAGCAGGGACTCCCTCGCCCTGGTAGCCCCATCACCGTCGTCGGTGGAGGTGGTACCCCTACCCAGGTGATCAACCAGCCCGACATCCAGGCAGTTAACTTGGGTACTCAGCCCGGCGTTGTTAACGCTAATGGTCTGAGCAATAGCGAGTTTAACTTCTAATAATAGCAACACTAAATGAAGCCAAATCGCACCACGTAACATTGTAGTTACATATGATATAATGATATAATTAATAAAATCCTGATAAGGTGATAGTTATACTGATGGAATAGGTATAACACAATTCTTCACGGTTACCACGGTTACTGACTTACGATACTGGTAGGTAGTACCGAATTTTTAAAAACGTTAGTATGTTACTGATATGGTAGCAATACTTTTTAAAAACCATCCATAGTAGGAATGTAGATAATGGATGAGTTCTTACGGTTAGCGCCTTCGCACATAATCTTCCATAGTCTCTCGTGATTCTCAATACTATCCTGCATTTCTGCAATACGGAACTCATAGCGTTTACAGTCAAATCCTAACATCTCTAACGTCTTGAATAATCTATACTGTACACCAAGTGATGAGGATCTATCTCTTTCTTCTGCTGGTAGAGAGTCTAGGATTTCTTGAGTCTCATCGTATATCTGCATAACTAGAGACTCTAAATGTTCCGCTTGTGGTATATCCCATCCCCAATATAAATGACCAATAAGATTTACGTCTCCATAGTGGTCTGTCATCCCACACTCAGAAAGCGCTTTAAAAAGCATCTTTGGTGTGGTACCACCGCGATATCTGCGGTATGTAATTGGTTGATGCTGAACATACTCTCCTACAAATTGGGGCTTCTTCTTCTTATTCAAGTAGTAGTCATCTAACTTCAATCTCCATCCATCTGGTAGTTTATCTTCTCCCTGTAAACAGATAAACTTGCGGTATCCTCTGTGGAAATTATCGCGATCTGTGTTATTACTCTTAGTTACATTGGTGACACTATTATCCTTCAGCGATGCGTGGTTGATAGATACCCACCAGTTGGCGTTGCAATTCGGACATATCTGATGTCCAGAGGATTCAATGGGTACGTCTTTCAGATTTGTAGAGCATGCTCTACAGTAAGGATTTTTATCTATATCCTTGTGTATACTTAGCGGAGTGTAATTATTGGCTATCTTAATGAATTCTGCGATAATCTCCAACCGTCTTTCTCGATTGGTGTCTACTACATCGTCGTCTGTACTTTCCTTCGACGACTTACCATCTATACTTACCCATTTAAATCCTATACCTAACGTAGTATACTCCTTCACCAAATAATTTGTTCTCTCATTATATTCGTTTATCTTCTGTCCACTACTTATGTGATTGTACTCTTGGATTAACTCATCTTTCTGTTTTATGGTTTGTTTGCGCTCCAGATATGTTTGATTAACATTTAACATATGTTCGTATTTCTGAAGTAAGTCTGTTATTTCTCGTAGACGTCCATACGCCCCACTCTTTTCCACTTCTAGTCTCTTACGTACGGATGTATCAAGATTAACTATATTATAGTCAACTGAATAGGTACCTATAATTGGTTTATCTAGATCTTCATGGTTAATGTTGGATACCGAACTAACGTTAACCGCTGCACCAAATTGTCGCTGTAACGTAGCCATATCCAGTTGAGGCGCATGTCGACGATGTGGACCTGTTCGTTTAAGGCCCAGTTGTTCCAAAGAACAACCCATAACTCCTCCCCGAGACATAATTAGCTTTTTTAATATGTACTCTACCCTTTTGGTCTTCGACCTTTGTTTCAGTCTTCTACCCTAGCTAAGAGACCATATTCCAAATTGAAGTCTGCGTTTGTTCGACGCTTACATACTATAGTAACGTAATACTAAATTAATACGGCAGCAGGTATGTGAACATAAAATGTATATAGAGCGTACATAAGTAATGAAAGAGACATAGTCTGCAATGTTGATTTGAAGTGTCTAACTGCAGATAACCATCTCCGAGGCAGCCAGAAATCTATCATCGATAACATAGTGATAATAATAGCTAGAACCAAGATGCTAGTAAAACGTTGACGCTTACCATCGTCACCCTTGTAATCTCTGTTCATGTAAGTAAGCAATGGTAATACGATTAGAAGACCAATAGATAAATAGTTGTATTTATAGACATCTTCTTCTACGTCTGTTGTTACTTGAGACGTAGAAGCGTATCCTACCAAGAATACTATTAGCGGTATAGCTAGTAATAACCAACCTATAATGTCGGTATCATACAAATCGAATATTAATAGTATAATAATCCACACTATGATAGCGACTACATACAAGACTCTAATGTATGTTATCATTTGAGGATCATAAGAGTAAGATACGCCACGTTTATGTTGGCCTATCAAAGGCAGTCTATCAGCGCGAAATCTTCGACGTGCTGTAATATCGGAGTTATTGTCCAAGTTATTATTTGTACCGTTGTTCCCGTTTCCGATATTACCATTATTACCACCGGTACCATATCCACCCGATGATCCCGGGCCTGCCGGTAATACCATCTTTCTTTTAAGAATTCGATTCCTTTGTGTATGTTGGTATAGTTGATGATAACATACTACAAATATATGTCTGACTTACTATTGAAGATCTCTCTGACAGCGTTGATTACATCCAGGGATAGTGGTAACATCTAGAGGATATAGTTTCAACGCTTCCTCAAGCGTAATAAGGGGATGTCCGATTCTTCTATTAACGTCATTATGCATCAACCAAGTGTAGATGAATATAGCCATTTCTGGAGGATGTCCCAATAAGCTCTTCCATACCGCTTGACGAATAGGATTTTGTGTCAGATATGTAACAGCGTGGTCTCTACAGTCTGAACATGGTAGACCCTGCGCTATCTCTTCTACTCTAATTATCGACTGATGTTGTTTTTCTTCAGTAATAGCATTGCGACCACTACGGTGCATACCCTGCCAATTACCTGGTCCAAATACCTTTGGGTCGTGGATATGCGATACAACATCTGACATATTGATGAATATACGAATTACAGATATAGATGTATTAATACAGATAAATCTATATACGCTTTAAATAACTCTATATGTACTTTGAATCTTATGTTTTTAAAAAGTGTGGAGATGTATAGGGTATATGGGACGCGTTGACTAACAATCGAAGTTAAATGCGCAGTCTGACGTAGAGGATTGTTGACTATTGCTTTGTTGACTGCTAGTTTGTTGACTAGTAGCTTGCTGAACGTTAGCTTGTTGTAAATAGTTAGTTGACGTAACTGCAAATATATTGTTAAAAGAACTGGACGATGAGCCACCTGTACCTTGTGATCCAGATGGGACTATGGTAAATACACTCGGCGCGTACGCTACCAGTTCGCTAACGTTACTACTCACGTCTCGCATATTGGATAACGGTAAACCTCTGGCATCATACTGTATTGTTGGAGACAAAGGGTTCATCGGATTTAGTGGATTCACATTACCGGCCATTACTTGGTTATAATGATTCACCACTTGCTTAGTCATAGTTACCGGTAAATTAAGTAAATAACATAGAGCTTCTACTTGACACTTAACATCGCCGAAATCGTCGCATTTTTGTCTTTGAGATTGTAACATCAAGAACGCATCTAGCGCTACTTTATCCCCACGTTCTCGGGACAGTCGAATCGCTTCTTCTTCCGATTCTCTCTTAATATCTATACCCGGGAAGTTGAGAATAGCCCCCTTTAATCTAGGATCTACTTCTATTACTAAAGCGCGTAGTGGTCTATTTCGTAATCTAAGAGTCAGATAGGAGATAACGTGCTGCATAATGCGGGTAGACTGATAGTTTTGTGGTGGTAATCTCTCAACTACAGCCATATGTACCTGATCATACCATACCTCAAAGCTGTCTAGAATTTGATTCGCGCGTTCGTATATATCCCTACATTTGGCCTTGGATGCCATATCTCCGCGTAACCTAGGTACATTATCCTGTAGGTTCCACACTGGAGTAATTGCTTGATTACTATCTATGAATGTAGTGTAAGAATTTATATTAGCTTTAATCATCTGAACAGTTTCAATTACGCCATTGTGGTAGCGTTTCTCTATTCCTATGGCAAAATGTTCTAGAGCAGGATCTACTGATAGCCACATATGGTGATCGCTTTGCCAACATCTTGGCGTTATAGGCTCATAGTGACACCAATGAATTGTATAAGGTCCTTTATCCTCTTCCTCTTTCTTCGAAGGCTTTTTATGGAACATTTTAGGTGGGTTTGTATAGATGCCTGGTTAGTACTAAGGTTGTAGTTTCGTTTAATGTTCGTTAATGCTTGAAGCAAGGATAGTGGTCGGAATCACCTCTCCAATGATTTGCTAGCCAGTTCAAGTTGATGTATTTCATCGCACTAGCCTTCTCTATGAGCTTAGTCTCAATATCGTTGAATATATCATCGTGATTAGTATCGTGACTAGCGTCATGGCTACTATTGTTAATACAGTTACTATCGGTTGGCTTACGGTTTCGAATGACATGCGCTAGTTCATGTATGGCAGCTAGTAAGATAATATCCATAGCGTAGAACTTGCGATTGTTGTCCCGTCTATGTATAACCAGATGGATAATGTTATTTGTAGTATAGGTATGAGTGTGAGATACCACAACATCAAATACAGCGATATATCCACTGTTAATGGATATATTGTTCAAGTAATGTTTTACCTGGTGTAACATAGCACTACCGTCAATAGCAAACGTCCCGTCTTTATTGATTCCTTCCATTACAACTCCGCCATCTAATACTGGTATTGCTAATTGTTTTTGTGTCGATAGATTCTTGGTAGTATAATAGCATGAAAATATAATATACAACGCTAGTATTAAAACTAGAATGAATAGTAATACTACTAACACCCATACTAAGTCCATCTTACCGTATACGCGAGTATTTACCTTGTTTACGATTGTTTACCGTATTTACTATATGTAGACTACTTTTTAAAAGTTACTTCTAGTCTTATGTCTTATAGCCTTATAATATTATATTACAGTATAATTAGAACATGGTAATATTAGAGTGAGGGATTATCTTGAATATAATACGATACTTCGCCAAACTCACCCCATGATACTGAAATCTTCAGCGGCAACCCTTCCTCGTAGTTTATGTACACGCTAGACTTCTTACCACATAATGCGTGGATTTTCCCCAGTACCTTCATGACTACCTTGTTCATCTTAATAACCTTTTCTCCCATAATCTCAAACGTGGCGTCCACACCACTCGAAGAACCTTCGTTTAGATTCATTCTAGACACTGACGCTAGAACCATT
>Ga0209174_10002039_pt1 | contig 13783 bp, 21 predicted proteins | sample JI91814BDNA_FD_187505 | JGI IMG/M metagenome (GOLD analysis project Ga0209174, IMG submission 187505) | Wastewater effluent complex algal communities from Wisconsin, to seasonally profile nutrient transformation and Carbon sequestration -... | ecosystem: Engineered > WWTP > Effluent > Algae...
GCGGAAATGCGCTGCGGTGCCGGTGGCGTCTGCGCTGGCGTCCTGCCATGTACCCGACTTTGCCTTACTACCACTCGAAGCCGCTGCCAACCAATCGGAAGGCAAACTCATGGTCGCGAGCACCGTACCGCTGTCGGCAGTTGCCACATTAGCAGGAGCCGCGCCCGTGCGGATTTTCAAAACAGCGCTGGTGCTAATGGTGCTTTCGAGTGCATCCAATTGTGCGTTACGTACTGCGGTTGAATATTGAAGTGCCATAGTTATTCCTCGCTAAACCGTTTCATATATGCGATCATCAGTCATCACCGTATAGGTGCGATCCTCTGCAACCGCCTCGTAAACGCGGCTTTCTGCGAGGACAACGTAAATGCGTCCATCCGGTGTTACGACATCAGCAAGCGAGTCGCCCACCGTACCCGCCGCGATTAATGTGTTAGCGCCCTGTGTAAGCGTCGCGCTGCCATCAACAGCAACACTTGCTTGTGCATTGTTGCTATCGGATGCCTGCGTAATGTTGGCGTTACCAGTGACTAACACTACGCCACTAGATGACAACGTATCAGCGGCTTGTGTACCGCTGCTGCTGCCTGCAATCGCGACCGTGCCCGCGCTGGTGAGCGTATCGGCACCCTGCGTCATGCTGGCATCGCCCGTTATGGGAGCGAACCCGACGACCCCATCAGCCGATAAGGTATCCGCGCCTTGCGTGATACTTGCAGCACCGATTACGTCCACCGTACCCGTGCTGCTTACGGTGTTCGCTGCTTGGCTAATCGCGGCGGTACCATCTATTGCAACCGTACCCGATGCCGAGAGCGTGTCTGCACCTTGCGTTAGTGCCGCGTCGCCAACAATCGGCGGGTTGCCGACAATCCCGTCCGCTGTGAGTGTGTCTGCGCCCTGTGTAATGGAAGCAGCACCATCAATGGCGACTGCCCCCGTCGCGCTGGATGTATCCGCACCCTGTGTCGCGCTGCTCGTGCCATCAATGGCAACCGTGCCCGCACTGCTAACCGTATCCGACGCTTGAGTTAAAGCAGCGGTGCCCGTAATCTCGACGGTACCGGTGGCGCTGACCGTATCAGCGGCTTGGGTCGTCGCTGAACTACCGATGACCTCAACACCACCCGCTGACGAGAGGGTATCTGCGCCTTGCGTCAGTGATGCAGCGCCATCAATCGCGACCGCGCCGGTTGCCGAACTTGTGTCCGCCCCTTGTGTAACACCGCTGGCACCGTCAATCGCGACAGTACCCGCAGAGGTTACGGTATCGGCGGCTTGTGTGACGGCACTTGCGCCCGTAACTTCGACCGTGCCCGTACTGGAAACAGTGTCGGCAGCTTGGGTAATGTTGGCATTACCCGTGATGCCGCCCCCACCCCCCGCCGCCACATACGGCAGCACGAGGCTGCGTGCCCCCCAACTAACCGGCGGGTTGTCAATGTCCGCCGCTGAGCCGTTGACCGTCAGCGTTCGCCCGTTACCGGAGTAATCTTGTGTGCCTGACGCTGTAAACGTCGGGTGCCATGCGTGCAAATTCGTTGTACGCACAGGGCGAATAGTTCGCATTTCGGCGGTAATTTCCGCCGCCGTAAACGCCGTACTGATACCCGACCAAATCTTGATCGTGCCGATACGCCCGTTCATGTAGTTCACGCTGTTACTGCCGAACAGCATGAACGCCGTTGTCAGTGCCGGATTACCCGTGTGCGTGATATTCAGCGCACCGTCCACATGCAGCGTGTGGTCATTCACGACACGCTGCCAGAACAGGTGATACCATTGACCGGGGGTCAAGTCGGAACCGTCAACGATACTCCCGTTGACATCTAGCGCTAGCGTCGTACCATTCGAGCGGACGTAAATACCTTGAAACACGGTACCGGTCGCATTCAGCATCGTCATTAACGTGCCTAATGCGTTGCGATCCGTGTCCATGTAGAACCACATGGAAACCGCAAAAGCATTGACCGTCGGGAAATCCGACCCGCGCAGCAGGTATTTTGTTGACGCATCAATGCGGTAAGCCATTTGTTACCGCCTTTGCTATGCGCTGTCTCTAAATTCCACAGCCAGAATGCCGAGGTCGCCCGTCGCGCTGTCGGTAATCGCGCTGCCATTGGCATCACGGTTTATGGACAGGCGAAACAAATCACCCGCTGCGAGACTGTCCGCATTCGACATAGTGATTGATATTTGATCGATATACCCCGCCGTGCCGGGGACGGTCGTACTGCTGCTGTTGTTCACACTGTCAAATGAGGTGGTTGCATCCAAATCGGTAGCGTCGCCGTCGGTGATCGCTTCAAGCTGCGCCTGAATACCAACCGCGCCCGATGTCGCCGAGGCCATCAGGCAGGTAATCACGACGGTAATTGTGCCAGTGAGTCCTTGTGGCGCGATGCCTGTGAAGTAGCACGTTTCATCCGTGGATGCATCAAACCACAGCACCGGACGACGGTTGACCAAATCCAACGCGGGCGCATTGGACGCGGGAAACTCAGCCGATAGCGGCGTGAAGATAAATCGAGTTGCCATCGCTACACCCCGCTCAAATAGCGCTTGGTAATCACGAACACGAGCAGCAGCGCTTTTTGCCCCGTCGATAAGTTATTACGCGCCGTCACCGGTAACGCGCTGTTAAAGCTGGCGGCGTTACTGTTCAGCCATGTGTCGGCTGCATCAACCGACGCACGCCAATCGGCTTTCAGCATGTTCGCCAGTGTACCGAGGCGGCGATCACGCATACCTTCAGCGGCTAATTCGGCGCGTTGTAGGTCGTCTAATACTGCCATCTCTCCCCCCCTATTCACTCATCACTTCGCGCCCGTGCGCTAACAGCACGCGCGTCATCCATCGGTTGTGCAGCCGTCGCAGCCAACGTGTAAGCATGGTTTCGTTTGCCTTCGCTAGTCGAACTGGTTAGACTAGATTTGATACGTGCGTACTATTTGGGATATATGGGGAACCAAAAAGCGCCTACCCGTTGACGAGTAAGCGCGTGGATGTGTCGAGCAAGAAGGCGGCGGGTCGCACTCACGTTGTTGTCAACGCTTTGGCTTCTCGCTTACCGCCTTAATGCCGTAAGTCGCCCTAGTCCCTACCCTTTCGGATGCCCATACCAAATGGTACGGAATTCAGTTCTAGTGGCGGGTGGTATAGCTACTAGGCATGAAGCCTGATGAGCCACCGTAAAAGCAGTGATGCCCCCGTTACCGAGGGCTAACCGATATGGACTAAAGGTTTCACCGCGCCCGTTTGGGCAAGAACCGGCGCAAGGTCACGATCCCTGCTGTCTACGTTTTATGTGACAGACTATTCAGCACGCCGGTATGTAGAGTCAAAATGGGCAAACATTACTTTGCCCTACTATTAATGTAGCATGGGTATTCCAAATGTCAATGTTTTCTAATCCTATGCCGCCTTCCAAACCGTCTGCTGTTCTTTGTTGCGGCATGTTTTGCACGCATACGCTAACCCGTCAATGCTGTATTTGACATGTATAAAACTGTCCGGTGACTTGAACGTTTCACACGAAATACACCAATGAAGTATCTTGTTCGGGTCTTGTCGGATAACCGGATCTTCTTCCATGAATTTATAAAGTCCAAGTGCGTGTGCAATCGCAAGTTGTTCAGTTGACCGCAGCACGACCGACGCCTGCGCATACAGCACCCCGCCCTTCGTTGACCGCTTTGATGAGTAATTCGCGAACGGGTTTAATATGGTCGCATTTATGTCGTCTAACGTGTCATACAACTGCTCACGCGCCAACGGCCTGTACGCCGCCCACGCTGCCCGCTTGCGTTCGAGCGCCACCGTGTTCGCCCGTTCGTAGCTGGACATCGACGACAGCTTGTTATAGCGCTTTTTGAATGCGCTCACGTCAATTGTGAGTGGGGTGATTTCGTCACCGATTTTAATCATATTGCTAACATCCCTCTTTATGTGCTAAACTAGGCTTGTTAGCAATTCTGCTAATGTTCTTTGTTTCTACCCCGTACGCGAACGCCCGTGCTCCCCTGTGCGGGCGTTTTGCTGCTTATTAACCTGCATTGAAATCGCGCAAAATAACACCGACTTCACCATCGTTGGTGAGTTCAATGCAAGTTGTTTGCAGTGGGTCGAGCCATACTTCACTAGGCTCATCACTTTTATTTTGAGATGCTATTTCACGCGCTTCATTTTCAGAAGCAGCGCGGATAACAAAGCCGTGATTTTCGTCATATCCCCAATCATCTTCCGCCCGTTGGATTAACCATAACTTCATATCACTCAATCTCCTTACGTCGCTGTATTTCTGTTATCATATCACCCGCCCTCCGCATCCGCTGCCGACTGCGCACCCGCCGACCCGTCAGCCGTGAGCGCGTGAACGGCGGCTTTCCACTGTCGCTCTAGCTCAATTGCTTGCATCAATTCAGGAGTCGGTACTGAGCTAAACGGTTGCGGGATACTGCGTTCCGCTGCCAAGTATTTCGCCAGCAGATCGACAACCGCCAGCAGCGCACGCAGGTCGTCGGGGGCTTCTTCTTTCAAAACGAATTCCACTCTGTCCCAATCATCCAAGTGTTCACGGAGTCGAGTTTCCATATACTGTTTTTCAGCCGCCGCGTATGCCGCCAACCGTTCGCGTATCACGTCTAGTCTACTGGTCATCATGCCTCCTAATGTAATCCTGATAAGCCCCTCAAAAAGTTCTTACTCGCCTCGTTCCTGTTCGCACTCGTCGCCAGCTTCAACGTTGGTAATTCGTCGTCGTCGTCATCGAAAACCGGTAGCGCGAAGTTGGGCGACGCAATCTGCTTGCCGGTTGTCGTGGGCGTCATCGGTTGCAAGCCTGCAAGCGGCGGTTGGCTTGCCATCGTGTAGCCCGTGTTCGACTTCTGGTTGGCTAGTGCGAGTTCAAGCATAGACTCAATCTTTTCTAAACGCCCTGCCCCGTCATCATTTGGCGGTGGTGCAATCATCGGCTTTAGTGCCTCAAGTATCCACGGGTGACGTTCCAGTAGTAGGCTAACATCGCCGCGCTGTAAAGAATATTCGAGCGCTACCCCTTGCCGTATCATTGTTACCTCTTGTTTTTTAGATCGTGCATAATCAAGTATCTCACCAACATGTATATCTTCAGGGTTGTTCACCCGTAGCTGAAATTTACGAGTGCGACGCGGGATATACTCCCGTTTCCGTCCCCTCCGCGCGGGTTTCACTTTGGTGTTGGTAACACTATGTGATACCCCTCCCACCTCCATTTGTTCTAGTCCTAAATTCACGTTATTATCCTCTCGTCATCTACGGATGATAAGCCCCCGAACTCTGATAGGGGAGGGGGCTTTAAATTATTTTGTTTCTTGACCATTCAACAGGGAGCATGTTGAGAACATCACCATTGACCACGCTATCATCACGCCCCCAACTAAACAAAAACCACGAATAACTTCCTATAGCGTTATACATTGCAAGTTGAGCATCTTCAATGTGTTTCGGTTGTGGTTGTGAACGCAAGTAAGATTGCCATACCACAATGCGAATGAAACCCCAATCTTTAGCCATCGTTACCCCGCCTTTCGCATCGCGCTAACCGCCGCCTGCTGCACGAACACCTCGCTGCCGAACGCGCCCACCATCGAGCCGTCTTGTCTGCTGTGAAAGATCACCTTATGCTGGTGAACGTCAAGCCCGTTGAGGTTGACGTATGCGACACCCACGCCGTTGATCCATCGGGATTTTTTCTTATCTGCAAAATAGTGGGCGTGAATGTTGCACAGGCACGGTAACGTTACACTGTGAACGATGATGCGGTTGGGATACAACAGATTGCTACCCGGCACATAGATATGGTTGAACGCCTCACTTGGCGCGTGAACGTGTCCACCGGTGCGCGGTGATGCCCAACCCACATCCTTAAGCGAGTTCTTGCTACTATTCTCACCGGTGCGCGTACCGTGTTCAATGTGGTAATTATTGATCCAAGTAGAATCTTCCCAGCCCAACCATTTAACGCGGTTGTTGGCACGAGCAAGGCTGATAAACCCCTCGACAATCGTATCGGCTAATTCCGGCGCTCGTTCGTTGACGTAGTTCTCAACGCGACCGCGCGTATGATTACCGCCCAACATGACCCGCTGTACGCCTTTTAAATCGTCGTCAAGTGCGTCGTGCAACCCGTACCAGTCCGGCATGACTTCTTTGAACGCATCCACACGGCGGCGATTTTCACCCCGCGCCCAATGAGTTGAGAGGGTATCCAAGTCGAACTCGTCACCGAGAAAGAAATCAACGTCCGGCTTGATATACCGCCGCAGCTGCCGCGCCAGTCCAACCGCCTGTTTACTCTCGTCTTTGTAGTGCATATCCGCCCAAAACATAATCTTGAGCATCTTGCCGCGCTTCGTGGCAAACTTCAGATAATCCGCCCACTCGTCGTTATCGTTAATGTCACGGGCGGAAGGGTAGTACAGGTCGTCCTCAATAATGTTTGGCTCCACATTCGCCGCCCCGTATTCCACACGCCGCGCCAACCATGCGCCGTAGTCGGCGACCATCCTTGCGACTTTTCCCCTGCGTGGTTGCCCGCTGTCGTTCACGTAACCGAGTTCGACCGCGATCTGCGTGAACGTCTTGCCGTCCTGCTTCAACTGCCAAGCGCGGTGGCAATCGTCATGTCGTTGGTTACTTGACATCTAGTTATCCTCGCTTAACTTGGTTTGCAGAAATTTCGCGGCTATTCGCACAACTGCCGCATCATCCAGCGCGTCGAGCGATACCGATGCTGTGTCTACCCAAAGCTGGTGCTCAATGCTCTCCAATCGCTCAATGAATTTATCAACGCTTATTAACTTTGGGTTCGGTTGCTTGTCCGAAGCATAAGCGATAAACCATTTACCGCTTAGTTGCACCACCGTGTAGTTAATATCACTTGCCATCGTTAACCCCCTCGTCGCTAATCGCCGCAATCCCGATTGCGGGCTTGCCGTCGTCGCTGTCGTTGGGCGCTAAATACCATTTGCCGGTGATATGCGCGTTTTTGCGGTTGGGGCAGGTATCACCACAAGGCAGCGTGCCGTACGGGTGTTTTTCTAGCCCACAGAGGCAGCAAGCCCATAGTTCATTAGCCATCTAGTTACCCTCGCTCTCTTGGTGTGCCGTGTCCGGTGAGATGGTTGCGTTGTCCTTTAGCCATCGTTCTCGATTTGTCAGCGGTTTCGCGTCAACTTCGAGTGGGGTGATGTAATAATCATCACCGTAACGATTGGTAGCGATAGCGCAATCACCGAACGGCTTCCACTCAAGTGATTGTTGGTCGGGGTCGTGTTCTAAGCACGCCGCTTGCGCCTTCTCGGTGGTGCTAAACACGCCGATAAAATCAACGTCTGCATACTGGTGAAACTCTGCGTAATAAACCCACATGCTACGCCACCTGCAATTCTTCGGGCTGCACGATGTCGAACACGCCGACGCGGTGGTTATCGCGCTTCCGCCGAAACACCATCAACCGCTGCTCGATGTCGTCAATCTCCGCTTGCGGCAGTCCTACGCGCACCGCCCACGTTTTGCTTTCCGTGCGCCACGTTTGCGGGAACGTCACCAAGTAATCGTTGTCTGCGCTGCCACCCATTAAATTACTCATGCTACTTACCTCCTAGAATGCTTGTTTTTACTCTTTAGACGCTCAAATTCGCGTTTCTACGGCGTTTAAGCTACTACCATCGGCAAACGCCTTATTTCGCGCGTTTTCGTCGGCCTGTGCGCGTTCCCATGTGGTTTTCAAAATGCTACATCCTCCTGTGAACGTTCCTGCTGATGATCCTTGCCGCCCAAAAACTGCACACTGTCCGCGTTGAGTTCGAGCGTCGCCGCTGCCTCGCCTGACTTGTCGAGATATGAACTCACTTCTGCCTTACCCTGCACATACACCGACATACCCTTGCGCACGTAAGCGTTCGCCGTTTCCGCGAGATTGCGCCAGCAGGTGACACGCACCCACACCGTCTTTTCCTTCTTCTCGCTGCCGTCCTTGCCGCCCCACTTATCCGTCACCGCGACGCTGAATGTGCAGACGGGCACACCCGCTTGCGTGTAGCGCATTTCGGGATCGCGGCCTACGTTACCAATGATTTGCAGTAGATTTAGATTTGCCATGTCAACTTCCTTCTTTTTGTACTCGGTTCAGGTTCTTACAATTTGTACTAGAGTGCTTACCCATGCTTCCGCTCCCATCGCGTGTAGATCGGCTCACCACAGCGCTTGCACACCTTGCGCCCGACGTTGACCCGACGCCCGCGCCAACTCGCGACCGGCTTGTGCCAACCGAGTGCGCACAGGAAGCGGGCGATCATGGTTGCACCTCGTCTCTGTGGTCGATTACGTGCTGCGCTAAACGTCTTAGCGTTGACCATTGGTTCATGTAATAGCGTCCGCGATAGGGTGGTGTTGAACGATCCTCGACCACTTCAACACCCCACGCACTGCACAATTCACGGATACCTTCGTCACTTCCGCTTGCTGCCAACACTTGCACGAGTGTGATATAGCGCCGATAGTCGTAAGCCGTCGCGGGCTTATTGTTACGCGCATCACCCGCCGCGCCAGCCCGCTTGCCCGTTGGCGTGGTCATGCTGTTTGTGCCTCCGAAAATAGTTGTGGTGTGTAAGGTTGTGCTAACCGTCGTTTTGCTAGTGCTACATGCTCAGTGGCAATATCGCACCCAAGATACTTGCGATCTAAGTCACGAGCCGCGTCCAGCGTTGCACCAGAGCCAGCGAAGCAGTCAACTACTAGGTCGCCTTTATCTGTGCTACTTTCAATCAATCGTTTCAACAAAGCGACGGGCTTTTCGTATGGGTGGGTGAGTGCTGTTGGCTGCACCTTCGCACAACGGATAACATCGACGGGGCGTTTACCGCGCAGTCGGTGACTTCCCTTCACAGCAAACAAAATCATTTCATATTGCGGGCCATACGAGCCGTATAGGTCGCCAGTGCCATGCTGTAGCTTGTCCCATATGATGCAATTGCGAACGTCGAAGCCGACTTTCTCCAGCTCCAGCTTCCAATCGCCCATATTTACCCATTTAGCGAATACATACGCTGCACCGCCTTCTTTCAGTACGCGGTAAGCATCGGGTATCCATTCGTTGTTGATTTCATCAACGCCCACGATTTCATCAAACCGCAGCTCAGGTGAGCGCCTGGCGCTCACCTGAGTACCGCAGCCATATGGGGGATCAGTCACCACGCAATCCACGCTGCCCGCGTCCATTGCCCGTAAGAGGGTCAGCGCGTCGGTGTGGTAGACGCGGTTCACGTCGGGAGCGCCTGCGAAGGCGGGGAGTAGGTAGGTCACGCTGCCTTCTCGCCTTCTGCTTTCGCCTGCTTCTGCTTGCCGATGATGCCGAGTAAGCCGGTTGTCATGCTGCACCTCGCTTCGAATATTGATCGGCACTAACGAACAATTCAGCTACTTCTAGCCCCGTCAATCCACCACAATCCGGTAATGGTTTCGTATTTGCCCCTTCAATCCACAAATACCAATCAAGCCATTCCCCATGTGCGTTATTCGTCACTTGCGCCCATTCGATAAAGTCTCGCTTATCGCTGCGTATCCACTGCATTAATCGCAGGAGAGCGCCCCGCACATCGACGGGGCATTTACCATAACGGGCAGACTCGCCAAGTGCTTTTGTCAGCATGTCAATCTGCTGCTTAACACACGCTTCCATCTCGGCAATTGTTTCAGAGGTTAGGGTTAACATGTTTCACATCCTCAAATCGTGAATAGCGTTCGTTGAAGCCGAATACAACATGCTTGCCTGTGGCGCGTCCGTTACGATCTTTCAGGATGTATCCTTCAGTGTCGGTTACAATGCTGTCAGGGTCGTAGTAGCTATCACGGTACAGGCCAATGATGACTTGCGCGTTACGACGTACACCCGCGCTCTCGGCAACATCGTGTAATTGTGGGCGTTTATCCTTGCGGCTCCACGCATTCCCGTTGTATTGATGTGCTACGGTCAACGGAATATTGAAGTCACGCGCAATTAGGTTTAAATCGCGCATGATCGTAAATACATCTTTCGGGCGGTCGTCTGTTGGTTCGCTGGCTTGCATGAGCCATAAACCGTCAATAAACACGGTGTCGAGCGGTTGTGTTTGAAATAACTTCCGCAGTTTGCGCCGTAACTGTACTGGTGAGAGCGTTGGGAACTCGTCAACGATTTCGAAAGGCCACTGTGACACGACACCGGAGGCGGCAACAAACTTGCTCCAGTCCTGCGGAGTCAGTTTGAACGCCTTCAAGTTGTCCTTATACAACCCGCTTTCCATCGCAATCATGTTGCGGGTGATTTCCTCTTGTGTCATTTCGAGCGAAAACAGGGCGGCTTTATGACCGTTTTTGATTTGGTTGCGGATTGCAGAAAGCATCCACGTTGTTTTACCCATGCCTTCCGAACCCGCCACAATCGTGACCTCGCCGGGGTATGCGCCGGTAACAAGCGCGTCAAGTTCTGTGAACCCGTATGGCGTGCCGATGGATGTGCCACTTTCCATCATGCGTTCTACCTTGTCATAGAACGCGCTAACCGCATGACCAATACCCGTTGGCTTCTCAATAACGCGGTTTGTGGCCTCGTAAAGTAGGTGGTCACTGCGATTGATGAGTTCTTCATCATCAATTGACTTGTCGAGCGCCAGCAGTTCTATATCTTTCGCCGCTTTAATGGTACGTATGCGCCGTGAAGCATTGAATACGCGCTTGGCATAGGACTCGGCATTCTGCCAATCAGGGCAGGCCGCAATCATGTCGGCAAGTTCGGCAAGCAGCGCGTCACCAACTAGCGGCGGATGCGGTAGTGTTTCCATAAAACTACAAACACTTACCAAATCAAGCGGCTCATTTTTGCCGCTCAAAATGTCAATTGCGTGCCATATAAAACCGTTCTTCAGGAAAAAGAAGTCGGCAGCTTGGATAATCTCGGATACTGATGGATAAATATCCGGCTGTTGTAGCACCGCGCCAATAACAGCGCGTTCATTACGCTCATCAGCAATTTTCATAATTGAGCCGAACTCGGTGTCGGCTTGGATGATACCCGCTACACGTTGGCGTTTTGCGAGGGCATTCATGCTGACACCTTCGCTTTCGCCGCTGCCTTCATACCTGCCATCGTTTCAGCAAGCACCCGCTTCACTTCTTCAGGATCAACGAACTCGGTTGCATCATCCTCGATAATCACTGGCGCGGGTTGCTGTGCCAAAAACGCCGGAACATGCTTGGCGTTCTTTTCCAACCACGCGCCGAACCCAAGTTCAAACTTCGGTTTGCCTTGTAAGTTCGGCTTGAACTTTTCGCCGGAACAATACTTGCTCACAAGTAATGCGCCTTGCTCATCTGTGATCGTAGGGAAGTATGCGATTACTAAAGTTTTTGCTGACTTTTCCAGTAAGCCAATGCGATTAGCGCTTTCCTTAGACAAGCCTTTGAAGTTCGTTAACTCAAACGCACCTTTAGCTACCGCTTCGAAGTAGTGGCGTTCAGACTTCTTAGGAGCCTTCAAGGTATTATCTGATGTGTCCCCTGGGGAGTCCTCTGAGGATTTGGGTGCAGATGGTTGCACGTCATGAGGTGCATCTGTCTGCATGGCATCAGGTGCAGATGGCTGCACGTCTTTAAGGGGTGCAGATGGCTGCACGTCTTTAAGGGGTGCATCTGTCTGCACGTCTTTAGGAAACTGCTTAGACTTCTTGTTTTTAGCAGTTCTTGGGGATGCGGGTTCACCTTTAGGATTACGAATAACCCCCTGATTAACACCCTCAAGAATGACGCGATAAAGATTTGTCCAGCCGCTTATTGTTTTAGTGCCGACGTTTTCATAAACGAATAGTTCTCCAAGCCGTTCAAGTTCTTGGATAACGTCCTGAGCACATCGGCGCGAAATGTTGCATTTAGCACCCAACTTATCAACGCCGGGATAAGCATCGCCGTTATCGTTGGCAATATCAGCAATCGCCAGCAACATCAATCGAGCGTTTGCTTTGGACTTTGAGTGTTTCCAGACGTACCGCATCACCTCGATACTCATTTTCCCAACCCCTTGATGTATTCGACATCAGTAGGAGAGAGGTCAAACCACTCGCCATTTATGCGCTGCTTTGCATATTTGTTGTGTAGCTCGGCTTCTAAGCCTTGCATATTAGGCGTAGGAATGACCGCCAAGTATTCGACTTCAAATGGCAGTTTGACGTTAAAGGTTTTTAGCCTATTGGCGGGGTTACTTGTGCGCCCGATCTTGTATGCACCGCTAACGGAGCGAACAAGGTAGACATATCCTTCGGTAGTTTTCGGGGTGCGCGGGGCCAACTTCTTAATTTGCTTTGGCGGAGTATTCAAGAGTGTCATAACAGGCTTAATGCGATTAAGGCTATTCATGTCTACTCGCAAATCAGGATCAATCAAATCTCCGTAGTCGTCATAGCGCGGTTTAAGAAACCAATCGAAAGTCAGTTCTCCGCTAGGATAGAACGTTTCCAACGGCATCCAATAAGCGCGAACTGTTCCTTTGAATAGGTTGTCTATGCAGTGACTTGATTTGTGGGTGATATGAAAGCCGGTGTAGATAACGTATTCGGCTTCATTGTGGGGATACCAGACTAGGGCGGCTTCTGTACGGGGCGCTATCATTATCCCTGTGCAATGTTCACAGCGAATTTCAACATCGCCAGAAGTGACCGAGAACAAAGGTGACTCTGGCGTATATTCACCAGCAAACCCCTGTTGGTTGAGAATGCGATTATAAGTATCAGCATTCTGTTGTCCGTCTAACAGACTCGTGGTATCATAAATCATTATCTGTCGCCTCCTACGCGACGGGTCACGCTCCCGGCGGTGCAAACGCGCGGGGGCAACCTTTTTTCGATTGCTGAGTTGTTAAAGCGAGTCAATTCTCGCTTCGAATATTGTATCATAGTTCTATTACTTTCCGCGTTACAAAACTACGTTTCTCGGTTACAAATCGCAAACCTGTTCTAACCACTTACGAACATTTTCAACTGTTGAATTGAGTTCAACAGTTGCCCCCCCCCCGCCGACACCCGCCAGCGTGCCGACGGGCAGACGGCGAACGGGGGCGCTAGGCTACGCGGTGGCGAATAGCGGCGGCGTGTAGGCTTCGGATAGCCGTCGATTGATGATGCTGATGTACTCCGCATTAAGTTCGCTGCCGATAAACTGACGACCTTCCGCACGGGCAACGAGTGCCGTCGTACCGCTGCCCATGAACGGGTCAAGCACTAAGCCGCCCACAGGACAGCCAGCACGTATGCAGGTTTCAGGTATCTCAAACGGGAAGGTTGCAAAGTGCGCCTCTCGGAACTGTGCTGGCGAGATCGTCCATACGCTGCGCTTATTGCGGGTCAGCGGTTGCTCTTGTGCAAAATAGCGTTCATTGAAGCCCGTGTATTGCCTCTTACCGAGTTCATCTTGCTTTCGGGTTTCACCTTTTAAACCGGAATGCGGTCGAAGCCCTGAGCCTTCATTGTGGTATTTGCCGTTCGAGCGGTCCCGTGTTCCCCAATCTTGGGCCGGTTCTTTAATCGCCTCTGCGTTGTAGTAGTAACGTCCCGACTTCACGAACTGGAATATGTACTCATGCGCCCGCGTTGTGCGGTCGGTGACGCTTTCCGGCATCGGGTTCGGTTTTGCCCACACGTTGTCTTGTCGGCATATCCAACCATCGTCCTGTAGTGCAATGGCTACGCGGTGAGGGATAAGCATTAGGTTTTTA
>Ga0209174_10002040_pt1 | contig 13783 bp, 15 predicted proteins | sample JI91814BDNA_FD_187505 | JGI IMG/M metagenome (GOLD analysis project Ga0209174, IMG submission 187505) | Wastewater effluent complex algal communities from Wisconsin, to seasonally profile nutrient transformation and Carbon sequestration -... | ecosystem: Engineered > WWTP > Effluent > Algae...
GCAATCCAGTAGTGCATCATTCTGCGCCTAAATAGAATAAAATATCCCTTTATGGAATAAAATATTCATTTCAGTTTTCGACAAAATCACATTAACAATCACGTCGATTTACCAATCCTATTTACATGCGCTGCAAAATGCTTTATATCAATGCATTACAATCGCTTTTTGGCAAAAGTCGCTGTTTAATTCGATTAAACGCTATTGTTTTTCGTTTTGAGTTTTGGATTTTTGGACGTACCCAGGTCAGGAATTCGCGTTCCTTTTCGCGGATGATAGGGCAGCGCACATATACTCAGACCGCCCATGTACTTCCCCTCATAAAATAATTCAGAATAAAAGGAAACTTGGAACGGCGTTCACTGGGCTATGGCTTCTGTTGATGTAATTGCGCCGAATGGATGGTGAATTATCTTCACTGCATACCGTTTAATCTAAATCCGCATTACGCACACGTCCATTCCTTTATCTGACATCATTTGATCTTGAATTTACTTATATGCTCTTCTAAACTGTCAGTACTCCCTGCAAGTTCCAAAACTAACGAACAAGCCTGAATGACTTTCGCATCCCATAAGGCAGTGTGCTTTTTATCAATCAAATGCGATTTGAATTGGTCGTCAGTCATATCCCATGTTTCTTCATGAGGACCGCCTAAAAATGGATAGGCGAATTCTTCTCGGTTTACATCTGGGTCGATCTTATTTTCTTTGAGTTGGGTACAAAGGTCAAATGGGATGTAATACAGATTCTTTGGGATATTGAAGGCATGCCCAAATATTTGGCAAAACAATACCCAGTCGTAAGATAAACAGTCTGACCACATTTCTACTTGATCGAACTCAGCGAACCATCGAGTCAATGCAGCTTTTACAAAATCACTACTCGCTCTTAAAGTCCAATGATTTTCGTCAACAGAAAGCCTACCTTCTTCTAAATAAAGTTTGTCTATCACATTTGTTTGAATCCAGTCGTCTACTTGACTTTTGTCGTAGTCTGTAAGCTCCGCATAAAACGTTTCACCTGTTTCAGCAATTAAGCCAATGCTGATTAAAGTTGTGCGCTGGTGTAGTCCAGTGAATTCCGTGTCGAAAAAAATCTTTTTCATGGTTGTTGAGTTTGTTTTCTAATCAAATAAGCCTCGTATTCTTCCAGTATGAAATCTTCGCTTGGGTGCGGATCAAAGAACGGTAGTCCCTTATAGTAGATCACCGCATGGCCTACCGTTTCGTCTCTGGGGCTTTCACCTCCGACGATGATAAACGGGTATTCTTTCCAGTCTTGTTCTGTGAGATCGTTAAAATGCGGATCGCCCATGTATTCCCATCCGATAGAGTAGAGCCATTTGATAAATTCGGTTCCCCATTGGTCGGTAGGCATGTCCTGGAACGCTGGTATTTCGGTTATTGGCAGTTCCATGAGGCTGGCAAGGCATGCAGCGAAACAGTTGCCGTGGGTTCCGGTTGATTTGTCGGAGAATTGGGTTTGTTTGGTGGGGATCATTGGAACCGAGCTAAGTTGTTCTTTATAACATGAATAAACGATTCTTTAATTTTATCTAAACTCCATGAGTCTTCACTAAGTAATTCTCCGTCCCCATTGAAAAGGTATACAGCGCGGTATAGTTCCATTTTTTGATTTGGTATGTCTAACCCAAAAACCCCTTCTCCTACCTTTAAAATGTGCAATTTTGGCTTTCTGAAAAAACAACCATCGCGATAATCAAAATCTTTGTCGTGCCAATTCAGTATATTTTGCTTCCATTTATTTTGCGGGTTAGGGTCTGTGCCAAATACGTGAACAAACCCAACTAAACTTTGGTGAGGTTTTGGTCTTTTAGTTGACGATACGAGGCGGTATCTCTCAAACCCGTCTTCCCTTATGGAGACGAACCCATCGTAAATTTGAATTGTCGTTGCGTTTGTGATGTCCATTTTTTTTATTGGTTTAGCGCCTTTCAGAATTTAATTTGGCTCAAGGCGTAGTGATAAAAGTTAACTGGCGGTTAGAATTACGGAATTTTGTTTTGTTTTGGATTAAAAAATCACGATTGACAAATCTTCAACGAGTTCAATTTGCTTCCGCATCGTATCCTTTTTGGTGCATACCATCAATTCAAACCGATGCTTCTTGGTTTTGAACCGTCGATTACCAGGGGTGGAGGTAGACAGGAGGTATTGTTTCTCTCCATCTACGAATACTTCACAGTCTTGCAGTTCTGGTCTTACCCAGATTGATACAGTTCGGAAGTGTAGGAAAAGAATGAATAGTAGAGTCATGGTTGTTTGTTTTATCCAAAGAATGCGTAAAGCAACACAGCACCAGCCAATGCAATTACACTCAGTCCAATGAAGGTTAATACATCAAGCCATTGGGCTATAAAATCCTCCATAAACCAAATGTCTCGCATATGTTTAATCTTAGCCCTTTCAAATTGAGATGATTGAACATGATACCGAACTTCATCCTGGCTTAGATTGTACACCTTTGTTTTTAATTCAACTAGTGCGGATCGCTGGGCATTGATTTGAACTGACTGAGAATGAAAGTTGTCCAATGCTGCCCCTAGTGATTCTACCAGCACATGATGGTCGACACAGATTGGAATACTAGTACCGTTTGTCGCTTTCTCGATTGCTTGTAGCGTACAAGGGTAGGCGTTCTTGTTGGCTTTAGCTAAGTCTTTTGCATATTGCATGGTACTGCCAACCAATGCGAAAGGGCGGTCATAATGCGCGGCACCTTGGATCATCAAGGTAGTATTCCCTATTCTCCTTTGGCTTAGGGCGTGGTAAAGCGCGGCTATTTTTTCTTGTGCGGTCATGGTTCCAATGGTATAATGTGATAAATTTGCCCATAAAGCTGCAATACCATATTCCCCGCCGAAATTGATTCGGGGCGAAAGTCAATTACCGCACTGGAACTTATCGTGTATTCGTCTATCTCAGACATTAGCCTATCTTTCTGACCTCCATGCCAAACGACCCGTTCTTTATCAAGTTCGGTCTTTGATGCTATGTGATGTAAAACGATTTCTTCCAAAACAGGTTTGGTTGGGATCACACCGGATAAGTCAATGAGGAAAATTCCCACATCCCCGTCTATCATTCGGCATTCAACTACACCTCCAGCAAAGGTTTTGTCTTGGTGCATTAGACCTTCGATAGGATAGACCAGTAGGTATTTGCCATCTTTAGGCGACCAGGATTCTCTTCGGTAAAGTAAATCTTTGTGTATTTCTCTGAGTACTTGGATGATGGTCATATTTGCCGTTTGTTTTGAATGAATCAATGCACCAAAATAGCATTTGGGAATACCTCGTCACAACCGTAGTCGTCTATCGGGAACTTATCGCCATACGAAGAGAACCAGTTGTCGAGTATTTCGATTGCCGCTTGTTCTGATGCTGCTACGACTGTAAAACTTTCATCCCATGTTTCGTTGATCGGAGTGAACACGAACGTCTTCATGCGCGGTTCAGATACCTTCGCAATAAGTTCGTTGATGGCCTGGCCGATACTGGCTGGGTCTTGCTGTTCTGTCTCAGCACCTTTTCTCCATTCGTTGTGGAGTTTCAGGATTTGGATTGCTTCGGGTAGGGTCATGTTGTTTTGTTTTAACCCCAATAATAAACAAATATCTGCCCCTCGTTCCCTTTGCGCCGCTTCTTATTCAACCAGCGTTTGATCCGGGCTTTGTCTTTCCGGTTCTTGCGCTTGTTCTTGACATGCTTGCACTGTTCGCAGGTGCAGACTTTGATTTTCATTGGTCAAGGATTTTCAGGGACAGTCCATGCTTTATCCCCATTGTTGCAGGTAGGGTAGAACGGCGGCATAAAGGGGCTATCCCATCTTTTTACCTCCACTTGGGCATATTTGGATTCAATACGCCATTCAGTTGGATCAAAACTATGATCGGACATAAACGCGGTGATCTCCGAAATAAAACCATTACCCTCAATTGTGATCGTCTTGCTTTGCGGGTTGATTGTGAATGTCATATTGTTGAATTGGATGATTACGAATGTTGTGCCAGTGGTTGCGGATTACGTCACGCAAGATAGGATGGAACGCGACCAGATCACTGTCGGTCAACGCTTCCTTCCCTTCTGTGACAAGTGCCTTGAGTTGATGCCAGCCCGTACACTGCCGATCCTCTTCAAGCCGTGAGTCATAGAGTTCAAGGTATTGTTCGGCTAGTTGTTGGAGGGTCATACTCAAATTTCATACACCCCAGGCAAAACCTCTTTCATCCGCACGTCGGCAGGGGATAGGGTCTTTGGGATTGGTGGATTGAATTTGCTCAGTGCGGTCTTCTCGGATTTCACAGTAGGTTGCGGTGGTTGAAATGGCACCTTGTCTTTTGGTTTCTGCTCCAAGTTGGTCAATCGCAGTTTCAGGCTCTTTACGGTAGTGTAAAGTAGGTAGATTGCGTAGAGTTCAATGAAGTGAAAGATTAGTTGGATTGGGTTCATCTCACTCAGCTTTCAATGAAGTCCGACTTCCGAATCTTTGCCATTCTTCCGTCAGGGTGATGAAATACGATGCCCTCAATATTGTTGTAAATCAAATATCGGTCAATTTCACTGAACGTTCGATCGACAGCCAATGTATCAGACCCATGTTTTATTAAATAATGCTCAGGGAGATTCTCTTTTCCGCCGTTTATTTTAGGCCCGCACAACTCATATGTCCCATCATCGTAATTGTCGAACCTATCAAACGCCTCAAAATGATATTTATCCCCAGGATTGTTCCGATCACACTTCACCCAATGCGGCCAATGTCCAGTGATCTCATCAGGCTCCTGGCAAGGGATAGCCCCTTCTGGAACTGACTTCCCTTTTTTCACGTCATAACGCTTGTATAGTTCGCCGTCAATCACAGCACATGCAGTACCGTCCCATTTGCGAGTTGCAATACCTTCGCCATCCAACACCCACTGGTTCTCTGGATTAACCTCATTGATAACTAGCGCGAGGTTGTTTGGGTCTTTCTTAAAAACGGTGCTTATCTTTTTCATTTCACTCAGCTTTCAGTGATTCAATCAGTGATTCAAGCGCCAATACAACCGTCTCAGTGCGATACACCGGACGATTATACTTCGCTTCGAGCAGTTCGTCTGCCTGTTCCAGTAAATCGGTAATGTTGTCTGCCTCTGCTTGGTCTTTCACGAAGCAGGTGATTACTTTCTGTTTGTACTTTTTATTTGTTGCCATTGGCGGTTTTTTTGTTTGCGAACAGTGCCGGACTCGAACCGACATGCGCGGATTTGCCGTCCGCTGTATTCCATTTCTACCATCTGTCCGTCTTAGTCTTTCCCAATGTCCGCTGCCTCGCTGGGTGGATTGATGGCGGCATCTGGCTGTACTCCACACTAAGCCCATTTTTGTATCCCGCCCTATCAAGCATTGCAAAGATAAAAAATATCGCAAGGAAAGCAAAATTTATTGTAAGAAAATTGGGAAAATTCGATAAGGTTCTATATGTTTGTGGAGTTGAAGCGCGAGCCGGAAATGTGAAACATAAAGTCGACTCAGCGGGCAACCTTCCCCGAATGCAGGAACAAAGTAGTTTGATTTATTGAGCGAAAGAAGATGGTGGTTCCTGCATTTTTTTTCTTTGCATATGGGTTTTAGGTGTTATAGGGTTTAGTAATTTTTCATGAGGATTAGACCGCACCAGTTTTATTTCAGGTTCACAGTGTCCAGGTGCGGTTTTTTTTGAATGTAGCGGTAAAGACCGTCACGATATACCAAACAAGGGTGTAGGGTATGTTCTAGCCTAGCAAACGCCGAATTAAATAACCCGGTCTGGAAAGTTTTGCGAAGCGATGATGAACAAAGAGTAAGCCCGCCCAAAGCAGTTGGGGATCACAGTATCAAGGGATTTGGTTATTTAAACTTGATGCTGCCCCATAATGAAAGAAAAACTACAATGTAGGTAGCATGGTGACTCTCGGAAGAGGAAGCGGGTTCGAGTCCCGTCATTGTAGCGAATAGGCGCATTCCAGTCGTACACACAAAGCACAAGATGCTGGACAATTGATTCATTCAATGCCGCGTGTACTCCTTTTGGCTGGATTGCCTTCACCCGCTGACCGGAACTGGTTGCCCGCTGTTCCTATCACAGTTGGCGGGTGGAAGAAAATGACGTTACCCGCAGGACTTCCGGGGTTGCAAAAAGTGAAGGCTAGCATAGTAGCTTTTTGGGGTTGATATGAAAAACCAACCACGTCAGGGACAAATCAGGTCGGCAACCGGAGCCATCGCCAGCGATCACGTCAAGGGTTGGTTCCGGTGGTACGGCATGGGAAAATATAATTTGCAGAAATGCAGTAGAGTCGGCATGAAGTTGTCGGCCTATACCGATGGGTAGCTCAAATGGTTAGAGCAAAAGAAAAAAAAGACTTTTTATGATTTTTCCCACTGCGAAGTGTGGCGTAGTAAAGAGATACTTCGGTGGTTCTTTAGGTTAGTGGTTCGAGTCCACTTCCATCGGCTTTAATTTTGTTTTTTTAGGGGTTGTAGCTGAGATGGCCTTAGCGCGTGGTTGAAGCCCACGAGACGGTAGTTCGACTCTACCCGATCCCGCAAGTTTATTTGGAAGATTAGGCAAGTGGTACGCCAGCGGACTGCTAATCCGTACAGCCCTTAAACAAGGCTGCGTTGGTTCGATCCCAACATCTTCCGCATTATGGAGGCTCCCAATGGACTGAGGTACGCGATCTTGAAAATCGTGAGGGGTTTAACAGCCTGTGCGAGTTGGATTCTCGCAGTCTCCGCAAACCGCAAACGTAACTCAATTGGCTAGAGTGCTGCTCTCCAAAAGCAGAGGTTGTAAGTTCGAGTCTTTCCGGTTGCGCAAAATGAAGGATTACCCAATATTGGCCTTGGGGTAGATTTGCAAAATCTATTGAATATCGGTTCGATTCCGATGTCCTTCTCTGGATCAAGTGAGTTTAGACATGTATACGGCTGGGGTTTTCTCAGCCGTTTTTGTTTGTGAAAAATTGTTGCGATATTTTTAGCGTAAAACTTGCATAAGTCGGAGATGGGTTGTAAGTTTGCATTAACAAATATGCGCCGTTGAAGTAGAGAGCGACAGCGCATATATCGAATAGTTTTTGGGGATTATATCCTTGCAGCCCGGTTACTCTCTACAGCCGGGCTTTTTTTATTTGTCAATTTTTAAACTTCGATATATGAACAACACAACTTTCCAATGGAGTGATTTCCCTCACTTCGTTAACACAGTAAAGAAACGGATACGTGAGCAATTAGGAGAAGGCTTTGATTTTGAAGAGCTGGGTTCTATCTGTTCATTCCTTTATGTGACTTCGCAAGAGTTGGATATGGAAATTTACTTGAATCCAACAGGCGCGTTTATAGCCGAAATTAAGCAAGTCAAAACCCCTACTCAGTACATCGCACTTATGCGAAAGTATTACGAGTTGGCAGAAAACGAAAGCTCTGAATATTTCAGGATTGGACAACTTCACCTGAAAGGAAAAACAAAGCAAACTCTTGATGATATAATAGTAAGGTTTTTGGTGAATGGAAATATAAAAGTTAAAAGAGACAACGCCAATATTCCAGATAATCCAGGTGTGTATTTTCTTTACGACAACGATAAACAATTGGTTTATATTGGTAAATCACAATGCTTGTCAACTAGGGTTTATAGTTCTTGGTATGAGAGAAAGGCTGTATATATCAGAATAATGCAAACAAGAACAAAAGCGGATGCAAACATAATCGAACCATATTGCATTGCACTTTATAATCCAATTCACAATTCTGAATTTAAAACGGGTGACAGTCCTACATTTGTTTTAGACCTCCCTGAGTTAGGCGATTTTTTCAAACTTGAAATCATAGAAGAATGAAAAAAGCATTTATAGCGCTCAACCAAAGTCCAATTGCTTTTTACCCGATATATGCAGACTTAACTGGCAGCATTACCGGAGGGGTACTCTTGTCGCAAATTATGTACTGGTTTGGACAAATGAAAGGCGAAAGGTTTTACAAAACGGATGCGGACTTAATGCAAGAAACTCGACTAACGCAGACTGAATTTAAGAACGCCAAGAAACGGATTGCCGAGTTGTCATTCATTGACATCATACGCGATAGGGTCAGCAATAGAACATATTACTGCGTTGACGTAAATGAAGCAATTTCGGCCATTGAAATATTTGAATCAACGGCTGCCAAAGACAGGAAAAAAGAGTCTGGCAGAGGAGGTAACCTACTAAGATCAAACAGAAGACCACCGGAGGTAACCTACGAAGACCACCGTAGGTTACCTACGAAGACCACCGTAGGTTACCTACGAACTATTATAGGTACAGAGAATACTACAGAGAATACTACAGAGAATACATTAGTTGAATCTTACAATTCAACAGTTGTCGTCCACGATCAAGTTGATGAAGTCGGACTACAAGTACATGATGTGATTGATGATAATGCTGCACTACTACCACAATTAGATGTTGACGAAGAAAAGAAAAAAGGTTCCGGCGCAAAAAGAAAAGAAAGAGCCGCCAAAAATCCAGACCCAACCCCGATCAACGCAATGTGGGACATCTTACTCGAACAGTCCGCAAAGATCGGAAACGACGAACCGCAGTTCATGCCCAGGTATGGCCGAGACTTCAAACTGCTCTACGCGATCCTAAAACAACGTGCCGAAAAGCGACAGGAACCGATCACTGACCAAGTGGAGCCGTTCCGCCGATACGTGACCAAGATCGTGGACTACATCATCAAGGGGCGCAAGGTTCCCCAGCACCAGTTTACGGCGAACAATTTGGCTCGGAATTTCAATCCGGGTTATTTGCATACGAGTTTCAATCAGATTTGTGCTACGATTCAATCTGGCGTGACTGTGACGAATCAGCCGAACAGACCTACTGAGTACAATGAGAGTGAAGTTTACCGGAATTTTGATTCATCACAGGCGGCATTTTAAACCAAACGACCATGACAGCAATTGATACAATCCACATAGGCGACATTTACTTGAACACAGGCAGTGGGTCAGATATTATCATCCGCGAAGTCCTTTCGGAAAGCGGGCAGGTTGAGATTGAACACGGCAGCCCTGAGCATTGGCACAGCCGCAATACAATCACACTTGACCAACTTCACTCCAAATACATCAAACTGGATTGCAGTTACGAAGAGATGCTTGAGCAAGGTGCTAGATATGCCGATGCGCTTCCAGTGTTTGAAATTCCGGAAGAAGAAACAACTGCGCTAATGAGCACCGATTCATTTTCGTTGATCAATGCCAGGGCTGCGCATTTGAGCAAAATTGACGAACAAATGGTGATGGTTCGGCTCAAGATGGATCGGCACATCAAGAGCATTGAAAATAAAATGAATGCGCTGAAAAATAAGCTGAGTGCGCAAATGTCCGTTGTTCGGCAGCAGTTGTCTGGATTGCAGCGCATCATCACTAGCATTGAATTATTCCTAGGCATCGGTGAAGAGTTGGTACAGTTTCAATCCGGTGAGCCATGCCCAGCAGAAGAGCCGATTTGCTTTCGTCAACGATTGCTTTTTATGGACGAAGAGATTGCGGTTACTGAAAATGGCGGTTTTGATTTCAGCAACATTGAGGATTTTTTGAAATGGTTAGGTAATCCTAAGAATCTACAACGAGTTTTACCGGATAAAAAGGGGATGGTTGCTTTGAAATACCGGAGGTTCAGCAAAGACTACGGTGATCGCTATGACAATGCAGTAAAGAACCAAATCAATAGGGAAACATTTTTCTTGTTTCGCAACGGTGAAAACGTGTACTACATCTACACGGATAGACTCCAAATTGCTGATCGTCTTTTCCCAAAACGGGAAGAATTTCAACAACTGATGGAGCAAAGCAAAACTTCGTCATGGAATCACAAGAGGGAGGAAGCGAAAGACAAGCAAAGCATTTACCTGAGCCAATTGCTTTTTATGCAAGGGTTGGTTTTGCGCACCCACATATTCCACCCACTGCCTGAAAACTTCAATTTCGGTGATTTCAATGATGGACATGTGCTTCCGATTTATGACGAAGAAGACGCTTTATTGGACGGTAAGGAACGATTCAAAGATTGGCAAAAACGGATCAACCTGGAAATTAAACGAGGTAGTCGAATTGTCATGTCAGCACCAGCCGCCGCCTTTGCGTACCAATACCGTGAAAATGAACGCCAACGCAGAAGCACTAGACACTACTCGAACTCATGGAGATTGCCAGATTGGCCAAATGCCGGAATGTACGAAGTTGAGGAATACGAAGATGGTGCGCTTTTGACTATTTTGTACAACCCCAAGGATTCAGTAGGGTATTACATCGACTGGTCAAAGGATAACGGTGGATGGCACTACGGTGAGCGGAAGAATCGGGTTCGGTTTATCATCGAACCTACTGATTCGTTTGTGCTAAACTATGACTTGATTACATTGGAAGATATTGAGTACTACATGGATAGCCGAATTGACAGGCCGCATTACTTGGCTATGCTGCCAGTGTTGCATGAGGTTCGCAAGGAAAAGATTCGGGAATTGAAAAGCGAACAATTGTTTATCGACTTGGTAGTGAATGAAACTGGAAAATCTAGGGCTGACGTAGAATTGGCCGTTAAATGGTGGAAGTTCAAGACGATATTCAAGCGACCTATTGATTCGGATGATGCCAAAGCGTTTCGGATGATTGTTGGTCGTTTGACCTCCACTAAGCGATACAAAGAGCTAAACCCGAATGTTGAAGTTTATTGATCAACCCAATCCATCAACTATGACTTGGAGACAAGATTGCGCCCCTATCATTTCCGCTGTTCTTGCAGCAACGAAAGGCCAACCCGAGAAGGAAATCAAGAAAGCCCTTCGTGAAGCATACCCATACGGTGAACGCGCAATGCACCCGTACAAGATTTGGTGCGACGAAATCAAAATTCAGCGCGGATTGAAGAAACGGAAAAAGAAAGGCGGGCGGAAAAAGTTTGAGCAGGTTGAGTCTGATCCGAACCAAACCAGACTGTTTTAATATACCTACTTTTGGGTATTGTGAGAGTTGAAATGAATTGCGAATTTTACAGAAACAAATACCAATTGAAAAATGGATTATCAAACTGTTCTTGAAAAAAAGCGCCGGGCGCATAAAACTAGCGGTTTTAAAATAGATCAATCCGATCTCAACCCGCTGCTTTTTGACTTCCAAAAATTCACCGTTCAACGCTGCTTGGAGCTTGGTAAAGCTGCGATCTTTGCGGATTGCGGATTAGGTAAGACTCTAATGCAATTGGAATGGGCAAAACAAGTAGCTGCAAAGCATGGGAATGTTTTGATCTTATGCCCGCTTGCCGTCGCTGGCCAAACAATCCAAGAGGGCGTAACATTTGGTTATGATGTTGCACGGGTGAACGATTTCAGCAGCGATGGGATTTACATTTCAAACTACGATCAACTTGGAAACATTGACTGCTCGCTTTATGCGGGTATTGTTTTGGATGAATCATCTATCCTAAAAAACTTTGAAGGGAAAACTAAAACCCTGATTATTGAGTCGTTCAAAAATACTCCCTACAAATTAGCTTGTACCGCTACCCCATCACCCAACGACCCAATGGAGATAGGCAATCATTCGCATTTTTTGGATGTAATGACGTACAATGAAGTATTAGCAATGTACTTCGTTCACGATGGGGGAGAAACGGCAAAATGGAGATTAAAAGGCCATGCGCAAAGTGAGTTTTACAAATTCATTTCGTCATGGGCATTGATGTTTTCTAATCCTGCCGATATTGGATTTGAGGCTAAAGGGTACGACTTGCCTGCATTGAATTTCATCGAAGAACAAATCAAGACCACCCACCGCAACAACGGGCTTTTATTCAACGACATTGCAGTTAGTGCAACTAACTTCAACCAAGAGCTTAGATTGACTTTAGTTGATCGTCTTTCAAAAGTTGCTGAAATTGTCAATGCATCAAACGAAAATTTTATCATTTGGATAAAGCAGGATGTAGAGGGCGAAGAGTTACGAAAACTTATTCCTGGCGCAATTGAGGTAAAAGGCAGTGATAATCGAGACTACAAAGAAAGCAAGCTACTTGGATTTGCAAATAATGAATTTCGGGTCTTGATCACTAAATCAAAACTCGCCCAATTTGGCCTCAACTACCAAAACTGCCACAACCAAGTTTTTGCAGGGCTTGACTTTTCCTTTGAGGGCTTGTACCAATCAATCCGCAGGTCGTACCGATTCGGGCAAAAAAACGAGGTAAATATCTGGATTGTTACTACCGACACCATGCAAAACGTTATCAACTCAATTCGTACAAAACAAATTCAATTCGAGAAAATGCAATCTGAAATGGCAAAATACGTGTGCGCAGAAATGAACTACACAAATGAAGAACTTGAATTTGATGAAGCCAAAAGTGAATGGTACGACATCCAGCGCGGTGATTGTGTGCAATTAATCGCAAATGTACCAAATGAAAGCGTAGGGTTTTCAGTGTTTAGCCCTCCATTTGCAGAACTTTATACGTACTCCAGCCACATTGAAGACATGGGCAATTCAAAGGACTACAAAGAATTTATGCAGCAGTTTGGTTTTTTAATCAAAGAGTTATTTCGGGTAATCAAGTCAGGTCGTAATGTGGCTGTGCATTGCATGGACTTGCCAATTCAGAAAGGTAAAGAGGGGTTTATTGGATTGCGGGACTTTTCAGGAATGATCTTGCGGGCATTTGAGGAGGCTGGGTTTATTTACCATAGCCGGATAACAATTTGGAAAGACCCCGTTGTTGAGATGCAGCGTACAAAGGCGCTTGGTTTACTTCATAAGCAGATCAAAAAAGACTCTACCATGAGCCGTGTAGGCATTCCTGATTATGTTTTAATTTTCCGTAAAGACGGTGAGCGTGTTGACCCTGTGACAAATACAGATTTGCCAGTTGATCTTTGGCAGAAATACGCATCCCCTGTTTGGATGGATATTAACCAAAGCGATACTTTGCAGGGATTTCAAAAAGCGCGTGATGAACGAGATGAAAAGCACATTTGCCCGCTTCAACTTCCTGTAATTGAAAGGCTGATTCATTTATACACCAATAAGGGCGATACAGTTTTAACCCCTTTCATGGGCATTGGCTCAGAGGTTTACCAAGCTGTAAAGATGGAGCGCAAAGGCATTGGTTTTGAATTAAAGAAGTCATACTTCAATCAATCCAAAAAGAATGTAGCCGCCGCCGTTTTGGCAAAAAAACAAGTAGAGTTATTTTAGTTGGTATTTGATCATATGTCCGGGTGTAATGCCCGGTCTTTTAAATCCATAACCAATGGCACAGGTGAAAATAAAAAGGGGTGATCCACAACCCGTCGATTGTCCAGAGTGTGGCACGAAACAAGGGTATCAAGTATCTATAAAAATGGTGACAGATTTTGTTGATTTTTATTTTCACGATGGGACTAGTGAGGGTGGGGCATACGGCGATTATCAGCGCGTAATTTACGAAAGCACATCAGCGCATTGCATGAATTGTATTACAAAACTTCCTTTTAAAATTGACATCAATAATCCATAACCAATGGCCTCAATCTACACCATCGAAATTAAGGTTGAAGACATCGCATGTCCATTTTGCAATGCAGAACGACCAGATGCAACGTTCCGAGAATACGAAGAATATATGGACAAAGTAGAGCCGTACACTTGCGACGAATGCGGGGCTGAATTTGAATTACGGGTAGATGCTGAGGCATCCTGTGATTTGGCTCTGA
>Ga0209174_10002045_pt1 | contig 13763 bp, 8 predicted proteins | sample JI91814BDNA_FD_187505 | JGI IMG/M metagenome (GOLD analysis project Ga0209174, IMG submission 187505) | Wastewater effluent complex algal communities from Wisconsin, to seasonally profile nutrient transformation and Carbon sequestration -... | ecosystem: Engineered > WWTP > Effluent > Algae...
GCATAACAAAATAATGATGAGCGTCGTTACATCCACCGAGCATAGTCTCGCTATCGTTGTAGTGTATGAGTCCTATAGACGATGGTGGAAAGTATTTGGTCCAGGTAGTTAACCATAACATAGGATGGAATCCTGCACTATATACGTGGCAAGTGTCCACGCATATCTTAACTCGTTTTCGTTCTTCTTCATTGAATCTATTGTAAAACGCAGCAAACTCTACGGGATCACAACAAATATCATTACCCTCACTGGCTGACGTTTCTAAAAGGATCGGTGTTTCTGGAGTTGCTTCTACCATAGCCTGTCTGACGTAGAACTCCATGTTATTTAGCGCTGTTACATAGTCGGTATCTGAGGCTTGACCCATATGTACTACACTACCTTTGAGTCCCATTAATCTACAATATCTAACATCGCTAGCAATCATCTGTAATCTATTGGTGTTGCGACTAGCGAAATTGAAACTCAACGGCGCATGAGAGTATACACGTAATCCACCTTGTCTAACCACTTCCGCAGCTTGTAGTAGTTCATAGTCTGGTATATTTCGCGAATCTCCTTGCGTTTGAATGTACATCTGGAATGGAACTCTATTGGTTGGTAATCGAGTGCATGCTTCCCCTACAGTAATTCCGCCACGACTGACACAATTACCAACATAATGGAGAATGGCGTCTCCGATATCTAACCTAGTTATACCAGCAGCAAATCGTTGACCTTGATATAATAAGTTACTACCACTGAACTGAATACGCCAAGCGAAGCGTTTATGATCCCACGCGCTAACATTCATATAGAATGTGGTCTTCTGTACTGGTAATAGTAGTCCAGCATAATTGACTACAATACCATTCTCTCTTAGCACTGCGACATCCGCCAGTAATTTAACAATAGGTTTTATCAATTTAGTTGAAGTAGAAGTTGATAGAATATTGATGGCATAACCTTGGTTTCCACCCGCTACTATGTTGACAGTAGTCTCAATATCCTGATAACGATATATGGGATTTAGTTGAACTTGATGTCCGCCAAAGGCTGCATGTAAATATCCCTCTAACTTGTTCAACCACGCCATAGACTTGGGTTCCAATATAGAAGCTTCCACAAATTGATAACCTCCCAATGACCTCCATATATCTATGATGGACATACGCCAATCATTCATTACTGGAGGAACATTACCTATATTAGTCACGATAGCTACCTGTTGTATTATGCGAGTAGTAAGAACCTCTAACAATGATATGAATTTAGTTTCTACATCTGGATACGATTTACGCCATTCATATACCCAGCTGGGATATCTGGTAGTATTAGCCTTCATTTGTTCGCATAATGGTCGTATAGTTGTAAGCTCTTGATTTTGTGGTATATAGCCCGCGAACTCCAGCTGGAGTGGAGGCATTATTTGTACAATATCTGCTACTCGGGACATGATGATAGTGGGCTATATTATAGATAAGCCTGGATATGGGTCAACACTGTTGATGTTAAATTATTCCTAATGTGGTCTCCGATAGACTATAATTGCGTTTTAAATATACAATTTCTTATTCTATGTATTCACCGGCTTTGATCTTAGACAACCCGATAACCTTTAACACCTGGTCTTACAATGGGACGTGATGTTGGAGTAATTCTACTTCCGACAGATGACTTATCGGTACTCATAACAATGGGTTTAACTCTTGATCCGTCAATCGTAGTGTTTGGTAGTGAGGCAACCGTGGAAACCGGCATAATACTGGGAGTTGCATTAGTATATGTTTGAGGACCTGTGCCGACGTATCGCATAACAGTAGGTACTGCGCCTGTCGGCACTTCAGTTCTCATGCTACCAAACGTTGTAGTAGACGGAACAACACTTGGAGAAACGCCGGGCAAAGTGCCGGGTAAAGTGCCGGGTAAAGTGCCGGGCGAAATAAAGCCAGGAGGTCGTGCGGACTTGGTGAGTTCACCGGTTCCACTAACCGCTGTTGCAGTCGTAGCCGCGGTAGCCGCAACAGCAGCAACATCTCTACCACAAGTACTGCATGTACTGGCCCCAAAGTTAGAATAAAACGCATACGCCTCTTCAAATGTTGGCTGATACTTACCTAATCTAGCATTTACCGAGTTATGTAGTAACCACGACCAATAGAAACATCCGATATCTCTGCCTTGAGCATCGTACATATTAAAATATTTCTTTATGTCATGGGTGTCTATAAATAGACGAAAATGCGGTTGACAAGTTTTACATCGAAAGGAGTCACATAATGCATTTGTATTTGATTCGTAAGCTGCTTTCATAGCGGGGGTAATGGCTACCACTCCTTGAGTATGCATTACATACCACATACCTGACCCGCACATATGCGGTTGGTGATATATATTAATATCCATTGCGTTAATTGTTCACGTTCTTTGTTGTAAATTAAAAATGTTAATATATCACCACCATCGGCGCCAAGTGTAAATGGGTTTGTATTTCGCTAGTTAAAAGGTTGGCCTTCCAACCAGTCCAATTCCCAATTTATACCAACATGGCTATGCACCAACCTTCAAATAATGAAATCGCCAATCATCTAGCGTTGATTGCAGAATACTACAAATATAGTCGCGATAAGATTAGGTACGGTGTATTTAGTAAAGCCGAAGCTAATGTGAGAAACTTCTCTGTTCCTATTATATCTGGAGACCAAGCAATAGCGCTAATACCTGGAATAGATAAGGGTGTAGGCAGTACCATTGGAGATTTCATACGAACTAGTTTGTCTCCTCCTTTTCAACCAACTAGTACACGCTTACAAAATTTAATGGTAGAGGACAAGGGAGGATTCTTCACAACTAGACAGTCATTACAACAATTTAGTAAAATACATGGAGTAGGAGACGTAACAGCACCATTACTAGTACAACAAGGATATAGACGTGTGGAAGATTTAGTTAATGCTCAACTTAATGATGTACAAAGATGGGGATTGTATTATTACTATCACTTTCTGGAACGGATACCTAGATCAGAAATGGATGAAATTATCGCGTCTATTAAGACCTGTTGGAATGGTATGAATATCCCCAATTTAGCTTGGATTGTAGCAGGTTCTTACAGACGCGGTGCAGTTAGTTCGGGTGATATTGATATCTTAGTAAAGGGCAACTATGTTCCCCAATTTAATCGCCCCATACACCCGAGAGATTTAGCAGCAAGATTGATTGAATGTGGACTCGTCAAGACTACACTTGCTTCGGGTGATACTAAGTATATGGGCGTTGCTCAGTTAGGTCCAGATAGGATAGCTAGGCGTATAGATATCACAGTTATTCCACCAGAGAGTATATCATTCGGTTTACTTCATCATACTGGCTCAGACGCCTTCAACGCTAAATTACGTGGTTATGCTAATAACATGGGTCTAACCATCAACGAATATAGAATGAAGGAAAATAGCACAGGTAGAGAATTTCCAGCTGCGAAGGAGATAGATATTTTCCATATATTAGGTCTAGAATATGTAGCGCCAGAGCACCGAACTGGTGACGTAACACTGTTGCCACTGAGACGCTACTAACACAATAAAACCTTTTTTAAAAGTTGGATATATCAAATTAGTTGTAGTCTTTAACCCAAAAAATGTGCAAGAAGTGCTCATGCAAGAAGTGCAAGAAAGGAAAGTGCTGCAAGATTAAGGTCTGCGCACGTAATGGTCATGATGGAGCGACTGGTGTTACTGGTGGAACCGGGGCTACCGGACCAACTGGAGCCACTGGCCCTTCGATGACCTTCTTTATTGAGACCGCTGTCGATACTACCAGTCCTCCCATCAGTGGACCCCTGCCTGTTACCAATGGGGATACTGTCAGATTCTACAGTTCTAATCCTGCTCTGAATATTATTGCCACCCCTGGATCCGTTGATGTTGGTTTCTTCTTGACACTGCCTTCCGGATCTACCGGTGGAACTGGAGGAACTGGAGGAACTGGTGGAACTGGTGGAACTGGTGGAACTGGAGGTACAGGTGGAACTGGAGGGACGGGAGGCACTGGTCTATCAGGAGGAACCGGAGGTACAGGAGGAACTGGTGGAACTGGAGGAACAGGTGGAACCGGTGGTACCGGATTGGCTGGAGGAACAGGAGGTACCGGAGGTACTGGAGGCACTGGTCTATCAGGAGGAACCGGAGGTACAGGTGGTACAGGTGGAACTGGTGGTACTGGTGGTACAGGTGGTACTGGAGGCACTGGTGGAACTGGAGGTACTGGATTGTCAGGAGGTACTGGAGGCACTGGTGAAACAGGAGGAACAGGTGGAACCGGAGGTACTGGAGGTACTGGAGGTACTGGAGGAACCGGAGGCACTGGTGAAACAGGTGGTACCGGTGGTACTGGAGGAACTGGAGGAACTGGAGGTACTGGAGGTACTGGAGGAACTGGAGGTACTGGAGGTACGGGAGCTGGAGCTGTTGCACTATTCAGTTATGGTAATTCCGTCGATTTGAGCACGCTGGGACCTTTTACTATTGGATTTGGTTCTAGTTTGGTTGGCGTTCCTATCTCTGCGGGTCCTGCTATCGCCGGAGCTTACTATACTCGTGTCTCACGGGCTGGTACTATTCAGAACCTATATTTCAGTATGCAGTCCACAGTTAGCGATTCGGTCGTGGCTCCTACAGCCACTGCCGATCTATATGTTGCCACAACTACAGGCGATCCTAGTTCTGTAGTCCCAACATTCGTTTTGACCACCGTTACTACAACTGTTACTTTGCCAACCACTGTTGGTAGTTTCTTCAGGTCCAATTCCGATATTGTTAATTCCATCGCCGTTGGTCCAGGTGATTATATCGCATTGGTGATTACCCTGGGTGGTACATTTGCAGCCAACTCAGTGGGAACCACGTTCGAGGCAGGACTTGAGATTGTCTAAAGTCCATATATCCCTTAATTGACCAAATTAACACCCTGTTACCAACTATTTTACCACAATACACCCCTAAATTATTGATACCTACTGATTTTTAAAACATTGATATACGATCCAACCACCGACATATGTTTAAAAAAGATTCCTAGTGTATGAAACTTATATCATGGATCTCTTAGCATATCTAACGTTCGGCGGGAAGAGGGAGTATATCCCGCGACCTCCATCTTTGCCCGAAATTCGCTACATAAAAGCCGGTTCCCACTCTGAGAGTCAAGTATGCGAATTGGTTGACGCCAAACTAAAATCCGTTAGAGCTTCCCTTAAATCTTGGAGACCCAAACTACCCAAAGAAGTCATAGCTGCAGGTAAGCCTCCGCCTCCTCCTTTACCTATCGTAGCCCCTACAGTAAAAGTAAGTTGTTCCCCAGTTGGAAGTAGGTGTGTGGTGACTAAGGAAACATTACGTTTTATTATAGCAGATCTCAGGCCTAAGGAACGCCGCTACCGACCCAAGAAAGAGATAACCGAAAAACGTGAACAACTCGGCGATGGAGCTAACAGGGTGGGTTCTTGCTTTCGCATGGCAAATCTTACAGCAAGCGTGGTAGAAAGAACAAAGAACAAATTAAGAAAATTGGATGCGGACACATGCGCTAAGCGATGGAGTGGAGATATTTTATTATCGGATGGTAGTCGAGACTCAGAATCAGGTAACGAAAGTAGCTCCGATAGTAGCGCTTGTGGTAGTCAGAACGATAGTCACGATATTCGCAATGGTAGTCAAGAGGAATGGAAACCAGATCAATCGCAAGTAGACAATCCCATCTGCGAAGAATTCTACTCTGTATTCCGCATGGGTCTATCAGATTACTTTGCACAAAAGAGAGCTACTAGAGCTCCTATCAAGTTGCTTCCACCCCCTCCTCCAAGAGGAGACGTTAGAGAAGTTACCAAAGCAGATATTGCTTCAGTCTGTCCTTGGACTAAATTCATGAGAAGTGAGGATATGGAGTCTAGTATTACCGATAGCTGGAACGATGACTTTTGTAGCACTAGTAGTCCTTCTAGTGGTAATTCCTCTAATGGAGGTCCTTCCAGCAATCGTCAAACGTTTATTGTACCGCAGGATGGACATGGACCCTTCCCAGTTAAAGCTGGAGAAAATATTGTATTTCATACCCATGTACCCATGGGTAGACAACAAATGCACGTACCAACAGATTATGAGTCCAGACATTATATACCAGCCATATATAGACCGGTAAACGATGATCTACTAGATTTAATACAACGTTGTTCTGTCCCCATACAAGGGAAAACGGAAGGAAGAGAAGGAAGAGAGGAGGACGGTGAACTCGATGGTAGACTGGACGATGATGATGTTTGTGAACTGTATCATTCTGAGGAAGTAGAGGAACGAGAACTAGTTGAATTCGAAGGGGAGATGCTAGAAGAAATAGTTGTGGAGCCATCTACCGTATCCAACTTCCAAGCGACCAGCGTTACTGAGCATGAAGATGGTAAAGTTTTTAGCAGCTGGTTACACTTGGGAACTCCGATTGAAAACTCAATTGGAGAGTGTACTGGACCTATCGAAGCTACTGGAGAACCTATTGAATATGGAGTAGGATTCGTTGAGAGACATCTTAGTACAGACTCTGGAAGTTTCAATTCTAACAGCGATTCAGATGTGTACATCAGCACAGATTCGCTATCATCCGATATGTCTGGAACATCTGATACTTCGGATTCATCAGCAATTATGGATGATATCAGCATGTCTATGAAGCATGTCAGTGAGTTATACCGCGATTCACTTGAATGCCTTGAATGTCACGAACACTGTGGACAATCTCCGGATGAAATTGACACGCGCCTTACATCATCTGACATGTTTACCGATTTAGGAAGCTGGTCTGGTATTAAACGATACACTGATACTAGAGTATCTGATACCAAAACATGGTACAGCGATGACGACAGATTATCAATTAATGATTGTATGGGTCATCTATCGGATTCTGATTATTTAGATGTGTCAGGCGGACCATGCGGACCGTGTCAACCGTGTCAACCGGTGAACTCTCTACTGGAGTCTGACGCCATAACTGAGTCTGTTAACTTAGTATCTTCGGTTTCGCTAGATAATTTTAACGCCCAATGTTGTGACCTTCTTCCATCCATCTGCGATGATGGTACCATCATCACTAAATGTTCGGAATCGACTACTGACCTGACTGCCAGTTTGTCAGCTAGTTTATCGGCTAGTACCTCTGATAGTGACTTGGATAGCGGACCAGATAGCAACGCTAGTACCTCCGACAGTGACTCTGAAGGCGATACAAGTTGGTGTACTCTTTGCAATCCCAGCAGTCGTTGCGGCAATCATTGCGGCAATCATTGCGGCAATCATTGCGGCACATGCGATAGTGTTATTTCTCATGATATCCGTCATACTTACCATCATCTAGATGAATACACAGATAGTAATTCCGACAGTGACTCCGACAGTGACTCAGATAGTAGTTCGGATAACGACTCTAGCGAATCGGATAAACCAACCTGCGTCGGTAGCGAGTACGTGTCTTCCATGAGAAGACGCAAGATTATTTCTCGTTAAGTCCGACATTTGAACATTGTATAAATTCACTATTTGTATATCATATCAATATAGCATGTACTAGATATAGACACATTAAAAACTTTTTAAAACTGTACAGTATGACGTATTTTAGATTAAAATATAATGGAGTCGACTTAGAATACTGGGATGTGATGTAACCATCCAGTCGATTGGTTAACAGCAACGAACTAGCTAAATAACAAATGTCTACTACTGAGCAACCCACTACGGGCAATTCGAACGTTGTAAACACTGCTTACTTACCCGATGAACTCGATAGCTTAGTTGAGGCTACTATGCGCAATCTAAGTACGTACTCACTACAATGGGAAATGGAAAAACTAGAGATACAAGAGTTCGATAATATGGATGGAGAGGACGACGAAGATTGTGACGACTGCGAACATGGAGACGATGATACGGATGATGTGGACGATTTGGATGAAGATGACAATAGTGATGGCGATACTGATTATCAGACTATGTTCGATAACGAATTCCAGTTAACTACCACTGCTACCGGTGACGAAGATGATAGTAGCGGTAGCAGTGATAGCAACGACAGTAGCGATTGTTCTGATGACAGCTACTACTCCGATGAAGATGGCTACCTAGATGCCTACTCTTCCGGCTCTTCTGATTCGGACTCTTCTGATGAAGAGGATATAACCGAAGAAGAGAGAACACGCAGACGCGATCAGTTGACAAAACTTATTTGTGACAAGATGGGTGGAGCTGACAAACTTCTGGACATGTATGACAGTTGTATGGTTAACGACTGTGATGGTGGTTCGGACTCAGGGTCCGGTTCAGGAACTAGTTCAGGGTTCGGGTCACAACCAAATGCTGGAACACAACTGCCACTTCCCTCTGACACCTCCGACAGCACCAGAGATGATAACAAGATGTTATCAATGGCTGAATTAGTTATCGCCATGGGACTTGGTGATAAGTTAAAGAGCAAGGTTCCTAGGATCAGAATCAGCACTGACGATGGAGAAACAGTATCAGTTAAATACAATCATCCAGCTTTTGATTACAGCACAGTCCTAGCTGATGCAGTGTCGCGTAACGAGAAGAAATTGCATATCAGCAATGTCACTAAGGAGAACATAAATGATTACCTATCATTTGTGGAGGCTGGAGACCTAGAGGACGTGGATGACGTTGAGGGTGCCATTGAAGTCACGAATGAATTGGGTGATGATCTCAATTACTATCGTTTGATGTTCCCACGTTACACGCATGTTGCGGTGGATGACAATAGTCAATTCGTTGATGAGTACAACAACATTGACAAGATAAAATTCGAACAAATAAACATTTTCATCACATATACCAACATTGAAGTGTCTGACATATTACCAGAGTCATGCCGTTGCGATGTAGAGTCCGTGGCGTTCAGCATGTCATCTCCCACAAATGGAGAAAATTGTGTGTACTTCTGTCGTTGTATGGATGGTAGCGTTGTTGCTTATATCCCATACTATATGACTAAGGTAACCAACATCGACGAGAGGTTACTGGAGTGGGGTTACGGCTTCAATATCTACTACGATGGCGAATGTCTGTTGTTCCAAACCGACAAACTACTGGAAATTATCTATGTGGTTGGTAGTGGCGGTAGTAAGACTCAGATTTCTGATATGTCCGACATATCAGACGTGTCAAACATATCAAACATGTCCCATCAGATACCTGTGAACTTGTGTGGTACTGGTAACTGTACGGTGGAAAGCACGTCAGAAAGTGTGGTTGAAAGCACACCAGAAAGCGCAGTTGAATGTACCGTTGAATGCGAACCGCGGCCGACAATCGACAACAGACAGGCCACAACCGACGTAGACGCTACTCCTCAACTAAACGTTTCATCTGATGAAGAGGATGAGGTTGAAACAGATTCAGAACCAGATTACGATGGCTATGAATATGACAAGTATCAATATTACGATGATGACGAATATCAGGTGTGTAAGCAACACTTGAAGATAAACAGTAATGTATACTTCAACATTACTGGCATCGCTAAGAACGCGATACGTGTTATCATAAATGATCCACCGTCGCTAACCATATACTATGGTCACCTGTGGAATCATGAACATCGAGGCAATGATTATGTTCTAAACTTCGATGCCCCAACGCAAAGCTACGATGAACCTATCATCGTAAATTAATCTGTCTAGTACACATACTACGTTTTAATATTACTACTTAATTGATGACTTCAGTTTTTAAAAAGTTGATATGTATCCAGTCTATGAACGGAGTTCCATAGCGCACGTAATCGCGTACAACTATTATCATTTATGGATATAACAGCAAATAATCAAGAAAGTGATATACAACGTGTACTAACGTCTGCTATTAACGACATAATGGAGTCAATTGGAACAGAGGCTCTTACATCCAGTTCGGTTAGTAGTCCATCTACAAGCGAAGAAGACGCCTCCGAACCGCGAGCGAACGTAACACTATTTAACATTGTTCATAGTTCGGACGCAGAGCTGTACAACTATGAATTTATGTTGAAATATGACATGTTCGCCCCTGATGCGCTCCTCAATGTGCTACCTACACTATACAAGGTTAAATTGGAGTACATTATATATCAGGCAATAGTCAAACACATACCATATCACAAACAGTACTTACATGATGGTAGGCATGTGCTAGTAGCTAAACCTCTTTTGACAGTAATGGCTGTAGCTGGAGGCTGCAGATTGACTGACATAATGCAACGCTCCGACGACACAATATGTATCCAGAACAGCCTAGCCAGCAATGAGGACGTCTTACGAGCGCTTAATATCAGTAGCGATAGTAACGGTATAAGTGATTTTACTGCTGACTTCCTATGTGCTAATCTCCAGGTATCCACTATGATGACACCTGCAGATATTGCCAATTATTTACGTTTGGTAATATTGAACGATGAGTACAACAAGAAGGATGTATTAGATAACTTAGTTGTTGTGCTAAGCGCTAGTGCCTACAATATCCCTGATCTTCTACCGTCTACTGTGAGTCTAGAAAACCAACGCGGTGTATCTCGTCTCCGTCGGCGATGGAATAAACTTAACAACGTATGGCCAGAATATGCTACTAAAGTTTATAGCCCGTTTGTCAGGGAGCTAGTCCAGAACTATATGATTCGCGATGAGCAACCAGTATGCGATGAATTACTCAAGTTTATCAAGGATTATCTGCCAGACTTAGAACCTAAATGCCGTTGGACACCTTTGGTCACAGGGCTGAAACGTAGACCTCTGAAAGCTCAGGCTTATCTGCTGGGACTGCCGTATCACAAACCAAACGAGAAACTCATCAAGGAGAAACTTCAGAAGCTAAACGAAATTGGCGAAGACGAATATCTGAAAGAAATAGCTCGCATTAATTCGACCATCGTTGGACAAATCGGACAAGCTGGAGAACAACTGATACCATTCAACTCGGTTAGACCGGTTAATTTTGGTAATGACGAAGATCTAGCTTTTGTGCCACTGGATGACACAAATCCAAATGATATAGTTGCTAACAATATTGGAGGTACTATCTATCGATACACTGTGAGAGATTACAGACACTTCGCTGAGTCTACCGAGTGTCCGTATACTCGAAGTAAGATTAAAGCGGATATCATTGATAAGCTGACATGTAAGACTGGTCATGCTGCTCACGAAGGTATACCGTTCAACGAATCATTATCAACAACTTGGGATAAGATACGACAGCAAGAAGAGAAAAGGATAGAGGAGTATGATCGCAATTATCGTGCAAGTCTGGACGCAATAGCTAACTATAACATTCCTGATACAGTAGTATCGGATAAAGTGACACCAGAAAGCGCTACCCAACCAATTCTACCTGTTACGGCGCCAGGGTCGGTTACAGTGGTAGCTCCGGCACCTATTGTTGGGTACTCCGGTTGTCCTCCATTGCCAATGATATTATATCAGAATATGCCTCCAGTGTCGCAGAGTAGATTACCGTCTCTATCCGGTATGAGCGCTGGTGTAAACGTGGGACTAAATAACCTAATGAGTGGATGGAAGAGCATTAACTCCAGTACATTCTCCGCCAATTCGGCCGGCAATTCGTCCGCCAATTCATCTAACAGCTCATCCAATCGAAGTAACTTGGAAGGTAGTTCTGATGACGAAGACAACTAATACTCTAGATACAATAGACTTACTAGCTTTTTAAAAAGTTATTGGTCTAACTTAGACTAGTTAGAAGCCCCGTTGTATAAAAGTACGCAGCTTACTATCGCAGTATCCACTTATACCATTATATCTTTGAGTCTCTCTATTCTTCCACTCTTCAATATCTATCGGGGACCAGTTAGTGTCAAATGGTTCTGCATACCGACAAAACCATGTTTCCAACTGTCTAGCTGTAGTTAATATGGTTCCAATGCGTTGCTGTCGTTCATCCAAACTAACCTTTGACTTGTTAGTTTGATCCAGAAATGCAACAAGCAAGGACTGGTCAGTCTCATATATGGTAAGTGCATCCCAGAACGTCTTAGTTTGTTCGGTCGGCGCCATCCACCCAGATAGATCTCTATCGTTACATTGTTTAATGATCATAGAATCCTTCTGAGCCTGTCGAGAGCCACTTATTCTAGCATTAATACTATCATTTATGATAACTTTAGATTTCTCAACTTGTTGAGTAAGATGTTGGCCTTCCATGATATCCATATCCCTAACATATACTTGACGTACGCAATCGCCATCAAATATTAGAGCCGTCTCCGGTTCAGCTATGGGAACATCTGGCTCCAAAGATAATTCAGTTGTTGGTTCTCTATTGGGTAGCACTTCTCCTAGTTGCCACCATTTGTTATCGGGGACTGGAAGTACGATAGAGGGCTCGTCATCGTTATAGCGCTTGGTGTAGTTCGCTTTTTCCGGTTGAGGTTTACCAGTAGTAATTACATGTGTTAAACTTCTACGAAAGGCGTCCACAGGAATGTTCAAAGCCGTAGCCGCTCCACTACCGCGGGTCAATCCACTCTGGCTGGAACTAGTTGCTTTCCCCTTACCTTTTGCTGTCGATGTCATCATATTACCATCATTATTAACTTCATATGTGGTATGTAAAGATAACATGGACAGCGACCTAGGAAGTCCACTGTTACCTCCATATGTACTATGATTTCCATGTGAAGGTGTAGAGTCCACAACTTCAGTTATTTCCTTGGTCTTAGTAATACTGGTTTCACCCTTTGTGTTTCTCCATGGCTTCCCGCTGCCGCCACTACCACCTTTGAGACTAGAAAAGAAGCTCTTAGATAATGAAGACAGAGTTAATTTATCAGTTTTGTTCGAAGACATTTCTGTAATAAAATTAGTATATGCGAATAGTAAAGAGCGAAGAACAAATTAAGGAGAATTTGCGATCAAGGCGAATAGTAAAGAGCGAAGAACAAATTAAGGAGAATTTGCGTTCAAGGCGAATAGTAAAGAGCGAAGAACAAATTAAGAAGAATTTGCGATCAAGGCGAATAGTAAACTAATCAATTGAGAAACAATGTCATCAAGTGAGGAGGAAGACTCTTTGATCGTCAGTGACGAAGCGGCGTTGCCTCGTCTTTCTAGATCTGCAACTATAGAACGCCGCGGTGAGCTGTTTGTAATAAATAGAGATTTTGATCCCGGACGTATGTTCGATCCTCAAGCAGTAGAATTAGAAACGTTAGCTGATAAAATTTACACAGACTCTATGAAGCTATCAGCTAGAGCTAATAGATTCGCTATCGTCTATAAGTATGTATGGTGGTCTATAGCTTTATTTATAATGATATCTGGGGTTTTAATTGGAACACTAGCAGTGGAGGACAAAAAGAAATCTGCAACTGATTACGTTGTCTCTGTTCTTGGTTATTTAACTACAGGCTCAATGGGTGCAACATTAGTTGGTAAAGTAGCGGAACATGGCGTGGAATATAAGAAGCAGGCAATGAAACTTAAGGAATTAGGTATGCAGGCCAGCCACGATAAATTAGAAGTCAAAGATCCTGCGGAGCTGTATCAGAGACTCAATAAAGCAAGTCAGAAACTCAATAACTTAGACTTAGAGATGTACCAAATAGGTATGGGTGACTCTGGAAAGCGTGCAGAGCAGTTAGCGGAAAAATCAGCTACTGCTAGAGATAGCGCTATGTCATCACCCGAACGTAACGCCAGCAGTAGTGATGAACGGAATAGTGATGAACGAGCT
>Ga0209174_10002046_pt1 | contig 13761 bp, 7 predicted proteins | sample JI91814BDNA_FD_187505 | JGI IMG/M metagenome (GOLD analysis project Ga0209174, IMG submission 187505) | Wastewater effluent complex algal communities from Wisconsin, to seasonally profile nutrient transformation and Carbon sequestration -... | ecosystem: Engineered > WWTP > Effluent > Algae...
TCCTCCTCGCCGCGGCGGACAGGTGGCCGCGACGCCCGAGCCACCGCGTGAGCGCCAGCGGCGAGGCGGTGCAACAGATCCAGCGTGCTCGCAAGCCAGCGCAAGGCCTGTTCGGTGCTGACGGCTGACAGCGGGAGATCGTCGCGCGAGGGAGGGCCGCGGCGGCCGGGCGTCGCGGGTCACTCGGGCTGCTCGGCCTCGCGGGCGAGCACGGCGAACACGTCGACCTCGGGTTTAATTTTGTCGTACAGCTCGGGGAAGGCGCCGTCGGCCCCGTAGCGGGCGCGGACCTGGCGGTAGAGGGTCAGGTCGAACATCTCGCCGAACTCCTCGCGGGTCATGAAGGTGTCGGCGTAGAGGAACGGGTAGCCGCCGACCTCGCGGGTGAACTCCTCCATGTCGCGCATCGCGTGGAGGGTCTTGAAGGTGCGGCCCTCGCGGATCGGCTGGGGGACGCCGTAGACGCCGAGGTCGAAGTACATGCCGAAGTCGGTGCCCTCGACGCGGTCGACGTCCTTGGGCCGGCGCAGCAGGCCCTGGTGCGCGCCGTGGTCGTAGATCCGCGAGGGGTAGAGGAGGACGGGGTACATCTCGAACAGGCGGTGCGACAGGTCGATCGCGCGGCTCATCGCGCTCATCGGCAGGACGATGTCCTGGAACACCTGTTTCGTAAAAGTCATCTCGCGCACGGCCGGGGTCGTCGACCATTTGATAAAAGCGATCCGCGGGGGCATCAGCCAGCCCATGAGGGCGCGGAAGATCGGGTTGTTGCCGAAGCTGATCATGTCGCGCACCACCCAGAAGATGCTGCGGTTGTGGCGCATCAGGTAGTGGCGCAGCGGGATGTACTCCTCGCCCTCGCCCTCCTGCCACAGGTAGCGCTCGACGTGTTTAAAAAACCACGGCTTGTACCACCGACCGATCGGGTTGATCTTGCTGCGGTCGGCGGGCGCGTCGGCGAAGTCGCCGGTGAGGATGACGGCGTGGTCCTTGGCGAACACGGTCGCCTCGAGGAAGTCGGGGCCGTTCGGGTCGATCGCGAGGGCGTGCAGCCGCTCGCAGTAGTCGCGCTGGGTGTGGACCGGGATGTAGCGCAGGCGCATGAACGGCAAGACCTTCATGATGCGCAGCTCGAGCCCGACGAGCAGCCCGAGCGTGCCGTGCGACCACGGGAGCGCGTGGAACAGGTCGGGGTGCTCGTCCCGCGTGACGCGCAGGAGGGTGCCGTCGGCGAGCACGACCTCGTAGGCGACGACGGTCTCCGACAGCAGCCCGACCTTGTGCGAGTGCGTCGTCATGCCGACCGCCATCGCCAGGCCGCCGAGCGTCGCCTCCTCGATCTCGAGGGTGACGGCCAGCATGTAGCCGCGGTCGATCAGGAACCGCGTGGCGTAACCGACGGTCACGAACGGCTCGACGCGGATGGTCTCGCGGTCGGTGTCGACGCTCAGGATGTCGCGCAGGCCGCTCATGCGGATGCGGTGCCAGCTGTGCTTGGGCTCGAAGCGGGTGCTGAGGTTCTGCCAGGTCCGCCGGTCGGTGCACATCGGCTTGCGGTCGGCGGCCGGCTGCGAGGCCCAGCGGCGGACCTGGGCCTGGATCTCCGCGACGCGCCGGTCGTGCTCCTCGGGGGCCGAGGCGAAGCGCTCGTACCACCAGTTACGCACGCGCAGGACGGCGTCGAACAGGTACCCGACGGGCAGACCGATGGCGACGAGGATGAAGCCGCGGTAGCGGGTGAACAGGTCGAACAGCGTCTGACGGGCCCGGTCGTTCATCGCGGGCCAGTAGGGGCGAGTCGGTCGGTGTTGTCAATCGGAATTGCCGGGCACGAGGGCGAGCGAGACGTCGGCGACGTGCCCCGCATCCGCCGAGACCCGTGCAGCGCCAACGGTGGCGCCGGTGCTGGCGCGGATGTTGGCGGTGATCGTCGGGATATCGTCGCGTCATGTCGATGGTGGGTGATCGTCGCGCCGGTCGGGTGACACAGCAGGATCGGCTGTCCGCGGGTGCTTGACACGATCGGGGGCAGCGGGTCTCCTGCTCGTCTTCGCTCCTGCGGTCGTTCATATGTCCAGAGCCGTTTTCGTCGTTGCTTCAATCGTCGCGGTGTCCGCGGGGTGTGCCGACACGCCTGCCGAATGGGTGCTGCTCACGCGTGGGTCGCACGCCGACGACGGGGCGTCGATGACGGCGGGCAGCACCTCCGTGAGCGGCGGCCAGACGATGGGGGACTCGTCGGCGGGCCATAGCGACTCGCTGTCGGCGACCGACACAGATCCCACCGCGGACGGGATGACCGGCGCGGACGGCGTGTGCGGCGACGGAGCGGTGGACCCGGGCGAGGGCTGCGACGACGGTCCCGGCAACGGCCCCGGGCAGGCGTGCAAGCTGGACTGCACGGCCAACGTGTGCGGCGACGGCGACGAGGGGCCGGGCGAGGGCTGCGACAACGGGATCGACAACGCCGACTCGGGGTCGTGCAAGCTCGACTGTCAGCCGGCGGTCTGCGGGGACGGGTACATCGGCCCGGGCGAGGGCTGCGACGACGGCAACACGATCGACGACGACACGTGCTCGAACCTGTGCAAGGCGGACGGCTGCGGGGACGGCGACGTCGCGGCGACGGAGATGTGCGACGACGGCAACGCGATCGACGACGACGAGTGCACCAGCAACTGCACGCTGCCGACCTGCGGCGACGCGCTGGTTCAGCCGTCGGCTGGCGAGACGTGCGACGAGGGGGTCGACAACTCCGACATGGCGGCGTGCACGCTGGACTGCGTGGCAGCGGTGTGCGGCGACGGCCTGGTGTTTAATGATGGCGGCGCGGAGGTGTGCGATCTGGGGGCCAACAACGGGCCCGGTCAGGCCTGCAACGCGATGTGCCAGCCCAACGTGTGCGGCGACGGCGACAAGTCGAGCACCGAGGGCTGCGACGACGGCAACAACATCGACGAGGACGGCTGCAGCGCGGGCTGTACGCTCGAGGGCTGCGGCGACGGCGAGGTCGACGCGGGCGAGGGCTGCGACGACGGCAAGGACGGCGACAACGACGACGGCTGCACCGACCTGTGCCAGCTGCCGGCCTGCGGCGACGGGTTCGTGCAGGCGAGCGCGGGCGAGGCGTGCGACCAGGGCGCCGCCAACAGCGACGCCGGGGCGTGCACGCTGCTGTGCGCGATGGCGGTGTGCGGCGACGACCTGGTGTGGCTGGACGCGGAGCAGTGCGACAACGGGGCGAGCAACGGCCCGGGCCAGACGTGCAACGCGATGTGCAAGACGAACATCTGCGGCGACGGCGACCCGGGGCCGGGCGAGGGCTGCGACGACGGCAATACGTCCGACGCGGACGCGTGCACGAACGTGTGCAAGCTGGCGAGCTGCGGCGACGGGTTCGTGCAGCCGGGCGAGGGCTGCGACCTCGGGGAGTTCAACGACGACTTCGGGGAGTGTACGCTGAACTGCACGCTGCCGACGTGCGGCGACGGGTTCCCGCAGGGGGCTGAAGAGTGCGACGCGGGGCCAGGCAATGGTAACAGCGAGGAGTGCCTGGCGGACTGCACCGCGGCGAGCTGTGGTGACGGGTTCGTCTGGGTCGGCGAGGAGACGTGCGACGACGGCAACGACATCGACGACGACGAGTGTTCGAACATCTGCAAGCCTCCGTGTGTGATCCAGGAGTATGTCGTGTGCGACCAGTCGCTCGACCCGACGGACAAGGCCGACACGACGCAGGTGTACAAGGCCATGGGCATCTGCGACGACTCGCCGATGAACTCGGTGAAGATCTCGAACTTTCAGTTCGACGCGCCCGACAGCGGGTCGTGGACGACCGCGCGTGGCTTCGGGACGTATATGCACGACCACGATTTTAACCCGAACACCCCGAAGGTGCGGCTGTTCAGCCCGCGGGAGGGCGAACGATTCTTGATGATCAGCACCGGGGCGATCGTCCCGCCGAACGACGAAGGCGTCGTGCTGCAGGGCGGCAACACGCAGAAGAACGTCGGCGCCAACGCCAACCCGGACGCGCCGGACACGCTTCCGCCGCCGCTGAGCACGCTCAAGGGCAGCGCCGGCGGGATGGGCGGGACGCCCTTTCAGGACTGCGATGGCGTTAACGACTGCTCGGATACTTTGGCCAGCGCGTGGGCGCTCGGGGAGAGCGACCCGAACGACGCGCTGTTCTTCCGGTTCGACGCCGAGGTGCCGCAGGATGTCGACGGCTACTCGTTCTGGTACGTCTACTGCTCGGCGGAGTATCCCCAGCGACTGGGGACCAAGTTCAACGACATCATGATCGGGTGGCAGCGTGTCCCGACACCGGACAACGGGAACATTCTCTATCAGGATGTCCTGCTCCAAGGTACGTACTCTGCGCTGGCGATCTCCTCGCTCGGGCCCGACTACAAATATTCCGGCTACGACGGCAACGATCCTCAGCTCGCGGGCACCGGATTCGTCGGCAGCGTATGTTCGCGCTGGCACGTGGTCGAGGGCTCTGTGGAGCCGGGGACCGAGCTCACGCTGGGGTTTTACCTGGCTGACATGGGCGACGACGTCGGGACGACCACCGTGCTGCTCGACGATTTTCGCTGGAAATGTGCCAACGGCTGCATCCCGACCGAGGTCGATGAATGCGACTTCGGGGAATCGTGAGCGGGGCGGTCAGAAGCGCAGGGCGCCGGTCAGCAGGGCGCCGGTCCGCTGCGGGGCCACGCCGAAACTTACGCGTTTGGCGGACGGACGTTTGTTCGCGGTCATCATGAGGGTCGTCATGACGATCGTGCTGATCGCCGAGGCGGCCATCAGGCTCCACATGGCGACGGCGGCGTGGCGCACGGTGGTGTGGTGGGCGCAGGCGCCGGTGATGCCCGCGTCCTCGCCGCCGTAGGTGGCCGCGTCGCACAGGTCGGCGGTGGTGTACGGGTTGCGGCCGGCGGTGTTGTAGGCGTCGACGATGTCGCGGTGGAGCGGACCCTTCCAGCGCAGGCGGGCGCTCAGCACCGTGGCGGCGAGGCCGAAGGCGACGGTCAGGCCGCCGCTGACGCCGACGCCGACGATGTTGCCGGACTGGCGGCGGGTGTCCTGCGGGGCTTTGGTGAGCGGCGCGGGCCGGGGCGCGGCGAGCTTTGGCTGTGGTTTGGCCTTCGCCTTCTTGGCGCGGCGTGATGGCTTCGGTTGTGTTGGTTCGGGGCGCTGGCGCTCGGCCTCGGCGGCGAGGTAGGCGGCGTGTTCATTCACGAGGGCGACCCTGCGGGCCTCGTAGTAGGCGTGGTCGGGGCCGACGGCGGCGCCGTAGGCGACGCGCCACTCGCGGAGGGTCCGGTCGAGCAGTTGGATCGCGTCGGTGCGGGCCTTCGCGGTGCCGATCTGCTGCAGCGCGGCGACGGCTCCGCCGAGCGCGTCGCTTCGGGCCTGGTGATAGGTGGGGCATTCGGGCAGGTCGTGGACGACTCTGGCGTGGGCCGCGTGGGCCTGGACGTGGTTGCCCGCGGCCGCGGCGGACGCGGCGGACGCCTGCGACGACTCGACGGCGACGCCGGGGCGGCGGGCGTCGTCGCGGCGCGCCCGGAGGAGATCGAGGTTGGCCGAGGTCGCGGTCGGTTCGGTCGCCGCGACGACGTCGAGCACGAGGTCGAGCTCGCGGCGCGCTCGCTCGTCGGGGCCGGCGCACGAGGGGGTGGTGGTCGGCGCGGGGATCGTCGCAAGCGCCGTGGCCAGCATGAACTCGCGGAGGTCCGAGGCGCAACCGGGGAACCGGGCCGCGCCGGCGCTGTAATCGTCGCGGGCGGGGCCGAGGTCCATGTCCGTCCGGGCGGCGGGTGCTCGCACGCCCTCGAGGATGTCGGCGGCGGCGCGCGTCGTCGGATCTCTGGCATTTAATAACAGATCGATCGCCTGCAGCTGCTCGGGCGCGTCGGACTTCGCCGACAGCACGACGCGCTGGCGGACGAGCAGGCGGGTGGCGGCCAGCTCGGGGTCCTCGTCGCACTTCGTCCTGTCGAACTCGCCCGCGTTCGCGGCGTGGCGATAGGCGTCGAGGGCGTCCTCGATGTATTGCATCTGCCGCGGGCGACACACGGCGGCGGCCTCGGCGGCGGACGTGTAGCGCTGGGCGGCGGCCAGGTATTTTTTGGCCTTCTCCAGCTTGCCGCCCTCGGCGCGCAGCTTGGCGGCGGCGGCGGGGACCTTGGGGCACTTTTTGGCGGCGACGGGGGTCGGAAAGATCAGCGTGGCCGCGACCAGCACTCCGAGCAGCCGCGAGCAGGACTTCGGCACGAACATGCGGAGGAAGGGTAACAGGGCGGTTCGTTCGATCACCGCGGGGGAGGCGAGGTGGGTGGCGTCAACTCACGTGATTTTTCACGACGAGGGTGGATCGGCGGAGTGGGTCTTTGGCACCGTACCGACAAATGCTGCTGCAACGCCTCCATGGTGCGCGAGCGAAGGTCCTCTCGAGGGCATGGCTCATCGTCATGGTGGGGGCGGGCTGCGGCCCAGGGGTCGGGAAGTGGTGGGAGCTCGACAAGGACGAGAGTACGGGGTCGAGCACGGAGACGAGCGAGGGCACACCGACGAGCTCTGACTCGGCTGTTGGAGCTACTTCGTCGGAGTACCCGGATGGCACCACGACTCTCGATGAATCTACATCAGGTGAGAGCTCATCGTCTGGTGGGACCTCGACCAGTGTCGAGACCACCGGCTCGGGGTCGTCATCGACCGAGGTGCCGATCTCGTGCGAGCAGCAGGATAACGCGACGGGTTGTGCCATGGCGGGTTGTCAGGGGGTAGTTGGCCGACGGTTCAACAGCGATGAGGCAAGTGTGTGTCTGGAGGCAACAGCTTTTCTCGGGTGCATCCCGATGATGAACTGCGGCGATATCATCCTCACGGTATGCAACGGGAATCAGAAGTATCAGCTCCCATCGGGTTGCGCGCCTGAGGGCTGGGTTGAATGTACTCCGCCTCCCGATGCGGGGATGAACGGGTATCCGGACTGCCCATGACACGCTTCAAGAGCTTGGTCGTCGTCATGGGCCTGGTGTCGTGCTGGGATACGGGTGGCCTCGGGCCAGGGCCGTATGCGCGTGCGATCTCGGTCGAAGACTGCGCCGAGCGGGGCCTCGAAGGGGCCGTCGGTTATGACGACGAGGAGCAGGGGCGACGTCCGCTGTTTTGCACGGACTCCTGTGTGGCGGATCCCGGCGAATGTCCGTTGTACGAATATATCGCCGGGCTCGATGCGGCTCTATCGGTCGAGTGCCGCGAGATCGAGGGCGTGCCGCTGTGTGTCATCGTCACGGCGTCCACTTGCCCGCCCACGATGGTGGGAGTGGTACATGACGGGGTCTCGCTGTGTTACTTCGACGACAGCGGCGAAGGGGGAACGTGATGCGGGCTCCGGGGGGGTTGGCGGTGGGGATCGCGTGGTTGTGCTGCGCGTGCTGGACGACGGCGGGGCCGGGGCCGGGGCCGTATTCGCGGTGCGCTGCGCCGGGAGATTGTCGGCCGCGGGACGTGCCGGTGTGCCTGGGGATCGCCAACGAGGCGCCCGACGAGGAGCCCGAGGCGCTGTTCTGCAGCACGCCGTGTCCGCCCGCGGGGCCGGAGGGCTGTCCGCTGGTCGCGGCGTATCCGACGTTGACGCCGATCTGCCTGCTGCCGCTCGAGGGCGACACGACCTACTGCGCGCTCGGCGTGACGGACAGCTGCCCTGAGGACATGACCGAGCTGGTGGCCGACGGTGAGCGCGTGTGCATCTTCGAGGACTGACGGCGATCACGGGTCGTCGCACGAGAACTCGAGCTCGCCGGCCGCGGCGGTCGAATGGCGTGAGGCGGTCAGCTTGCGCGCGATGCACTGGGCGAGGGTGCGGGCGCTGCCGCTGCCGCGCGCGCTCGCGTGGGTGATGACGCCGTCAGGGCCGATTGAGACCTGGACGGTGGCCGTCGTGCCCGAACATCCGGCGCCGTCGGCCTGCTCGTCCTCGCATTCGCGGATCAGCTTGTTGCGGAGCAGCTGGGACAGCGGCGTGACCCGCGAGACAGGCTCGGGGCCGGTCGTCCTGTTGGGCTGTTTGGTGGGCTGTTTGGTCGGTTGTTGGATCGGCCCGGGGTCCACGGTCGCTGGCTCGGCCTGCTTCGGGTCCGCGGGCGGGGGCTCCTCCGCGTCGTCCGACGGTGGGGTCGCTTGCGGGCCGTCGTCGACCGTCGATTTCAGGAGCGGGGTCTCGAGCTTCGGCTGCGGCTTCGATTGTGGCCCGGCGGGCGTGTCGTCGGTGGGGGGCGAGGTCCGGTCGCTGCACTGGCTGGGCAGGACGAGCGCGAGGATCAGGACGAAGGCGGAGGAGCCGAGGACGAGCAGCTCGAGCGCGCCGGCCTGGCGGTGGCGGGCCGCGGCGAGCAAGTCGGCGCAGAACTCGGAGATCGACTGGTGGCGCTTCGCGGGGGCCCACTCGATCGCCTTGCGCAGGACGTCCTTGACGCGGGTGGAGGTGGCGAGGCGGGCGAACACGCGGTCCTCGTGGCGCAGGACCTCGAGCGGGAGCGGGCCGCCGAGCAGGCAGAACACGGTGGTCATCGCGAGGCCGAACACGTCGGCGCGGTGGTCGGCCTGGTTGGCGTCCTGGTACATCTCCGGGGCGGAGTAGACGAAGGTGCCCATGCCGCCCTGACGCGTGCCGCCGGTGGTGTCGTCGGCGCGGACGAGGTCGAAGTCGGTGAGCCGCGGTCGACCGAGCGAGTCGAGGAGGATGTTCGACGGCTTGACGTCGCGGTGGACCATGCCGGACGCGTGGGCGCTGGTGAGCGCCTCGCCGATCGTCGCAACGACCGCGAAGATCTGTCCGGGGGACAGGCGCTTGTCGAGGATCGCTCGCTCGAGGTTGACGCCCTCGACGTACTCCATCACGAAGAAGTGGGTGTCGGCGTCGGTGCATTCGGGGTCGAAGATCTTGACGACCGCCGGGTGGTCGAGCCGACGCATCGCGCGCGCGCCGCGGAAGAAGCGGTCGCGCTTGGAGGCGTCCTGCGACTCCTGGGCGTGGAGCAGCTTGATCGCGACGATGCGGTCCTCGACCTCGTCGCGCGCGCGCCAGACCGTGCCGAAGCCGCCGGCGCCGACGCGGTCGAGCAGCCAGTAGCGGTCGGCGAGCACGTCGCCCTGGCTCAGCGCGTTGCCCTGGCGGAGCTGACGCTTGGTGCGCTTGATCTCCTCGTCGACGACGGCGGTGGCCTGGCCGGCGTCCTGCAGCAGGCGCTTGCGTCGCTGGGCGTCGTCGAGCTGCTGCTGGTAGAACTTGCGCGGCTCGACGGTCGAGGGCTCGCTGGCGGGTGGGTCCGAGGCGGGAGTCTCGGACGGGGCGACCCAGCGCTCGCGGACGGATCGGATCGCTGGTTCGCGGCGAGGGAACCGCTGGCGCAGGCGCTCGAAGAACGGAGGCGTGAGCAGGCCGCGGTGCTTGAGCAGCGGGACGGCCTGACCGGCGATGCGGGCGATCGGCGCGTCCTTACCGGGGAGGTTGGCGGCGACGTCGTCGCCCTGCTCGCCGAACTGCAGGAAGCGGATCAGCGCCTCGCCGTCGTCGCCGTACAGGGCGACCAGCAGGTCGTAGAGCGACTCCTCGGGGGATGGTTCGAGCCGGCGCATCGAGATCGTCGCTCACCCCGCGGTCCGCGGCGGCGCGAGGGTTCACGGCGCGGACGATGCCACGCCGCGCGGGCGCTGTCAGCTTTGCCGGCGATCGGCGCGGCCGACGGCGCGGGCGGCCGCGTGGGCCTGCATCGGCGCCGCGGTCATGCGACTGGTGACGAGCCGCCAGCCAGATCCATCGGTGGCTCGCTCAGCGGGAGCGTCACGCGGATCGCCGTGCGCGCCGACGCGGACAGACCGATGGCGACGAGGATGAAGCCGCGGTGGCGGCGAACAGGTCGAACAGCGTCTGGCGGGCCGCCGGTCGGTGTTGTCAATCGGAATTGCCGGGCACGAGGGCGAGCGAGACGTCGGCGACGTGCCCCGCATCCGCCGAGACCCGTGCAGCGCCAACGGTGGCGCCGGTGCTGGCGCGGATGTCGAGGGCGCCGGGGCACACGCCGAGGAGTTCGAACCGACCGTCCGCGTCGGTTTTCGCGGTGAACGACCCGAGGTCGCTTTCGAGACTGGAGACGCGGAGATCGTCGTGGTTGATGCGGACGTCGATGTCGGCGACGGGCTCGCGGGTGTCGCCGTGCACGACGCGGCCCCGCACGCCGGTGGGACGTTCGAGGGCGAGTGCGAGGTCCTCGCGCCGCTCACCCTCGCCGAGGGTGACGCGGGTCGTCGAGCAGCCGCTGCGCGACACGACGCGGACCTCGTACTCGCCGTCGGGGAGGTCTTCGAAGGCCCAGCGGCTGTCCGTGCGCTCGAACAGGCGGTGGACGTGGATCTGGTGGATCGGGTTGGTGATGCTGACGGCGAAGCGCGTGAGCGCAGGGACAGGATCGATGAGCGCGCCGGCGAGGGCGGCGGGCCGGGGGACCTGCACGGTGATGTCGCTGCCGTTGGCGACGCGGCGGACTTTGAGCGCGCCGCGGCCCGGGGCGTACACCCACAGGCTGTGGGTGCCGCCGATGTGGCCGTCGTCCAGGACGAACCTGCCATTCGCGTCGGTGACGGTGAAGACCTCGTGGAAGCTCCAGTGCAGCGACTGGAGGTCGTTCAAGAATTTTTCCTGGTTCGCGGCGACCACGACTCCCGCGAGCGGCACGTCGTCGCGGACGACGCGGCCGTGGATCGCGGCGGGGTCCGCGGGGAGGGCCAGCCGGACCCCGGAGACGGTTCCCCCGGTGACTCGCAGCGGCTGGCTCGCGGCCGCGTCGGGCTCGTAGCCGCTGTCGGGGCGGGTGGCGACGATCGTGTACTCGCCGGGCTCGACGGAGTGGAGGGTGAAGGAGCCGCCGGGGGTCGCGGTCTCGGTCGACGGGAGGTCGATGTTGGCGCCCTGCAGGGACACGCTGGCCCTTGGGACAGGTCGGCCCGCGAGGTCGACGACGACGCCGTGGATCTGGCTGGACTTCGCGGCGACGAGGTTCGGGTCGGGGTCGGAGAGTCGATCGGTCGCCCAGGTGAGGTCCGTGAGCGGGGCGGCGCCGAGGTCGATCGTGTGGGGCGGCGAGGTGCGACCGGGGCACACGACCACGAGCTTGCGCGGGCCGGGCGTGAGTGCGGGCAGGAACACCTCGCCGTCCGGACCGATCGGCTCGTGGGTGCCGTCGCCGAGATCGACATAACCTCCGTGACAGTCGGTGACCCGGGCCTGGACGCTCGGCAGCGAGGACACGGCGATCGGCGGGAGCGTGAAGGTCTGGCCGAGCCCGAGCGGGATGTCGCGGTCGCCGTCGCCGCGGCGGTTGCCGGCCTCGGCGATCACGACGAGGGTGCCTGGCGGGAGGCGGGTGAGGCTGTAGCGGCCCGCGGCGTCGGTGTAGGCGAAGCGGTCGTCGGCGGTCCGGGCCAGCTCGGCGGGACGAACGCGGACGCGGGCGCCGGCGACGGGGGCGCGGGTGACGGCGTCGATGACGAGGCCGGTGATGATGGACTCGGGGACGAGCTGGAGGCGCGCGGGCGGGGTGGTGGCGTCGAGGAACACGCGCGAGGCGGTGAAGCCGGGCGCGTCGGCCTCGACGTGGTGCGGGCCCGGGGTCAACCACAAGGTGAAGCGGCCGTCGCGATCGGTCTGCCCGGCGGCGATCGCCCCGCGCTCCTGCGAGGGCTCGCGGAGCGAGAAGTTGGTGACCCACGCGCCGGAGATCGGCGCGCCTTGGAGGTCGATGACCTGACCCGTGAGCGGCGCGCCGCCGGGCGTGAGGGTGAGGTCGATGCCCTCGGTGTGCCGAGCGGCGCGTGCAGGCACGGGCGAGGCGAGGCCGCCGGGTCGATAGGTCGGTGCGCTGGTGTGCACGTGGTAGGCGGCGGGCTCGAGCTGCGCGAGCACGAAGGCGCCATCGCTGTCGCTGGTGGTGCAGCGCGGGGTGGTGTCGTTGTCGCGGCGCTGCCCGGGGGCGTGGTGCCAGGCGCACACGTGGGCGCCGGGCACGGGGACGCCGTGCGGATCGCGGACGGTGCCGGCGATGCTGGCGTTGGCGGGGAGGTCGAGCCAAGGCAGCGGGAGGATCGGCAGGGCGTCGGCCAGCGGCTCGGGGTTCGCGTGGCTCGAACACGCGGACAGGGCGAGGAGGAGGGGCAGCCAGCGGGGCATGAATCTATTGACGAGTGTCGGCCGGGAGTGGCGCGGTGGGGCGGATAAATCGGGTGAGGTTCGCGGCGAGGCGGCGGAAACTTCGGCGGGGGGTGTCGGCGGGGGGTGTCGGCGGGGCCCAGGTCATGGTGCGACGGACGCCGATGTTGCTCACGCGCGGGATCGTGCGCGGACGATGGCTCGTGCGGCGTCAGCCGGCCGGATCCATCGGTGGCTCGCTCAGCGGGAGCGTCACGCGGATCGCCGTCCCGACGCCGCCGTCTCCGACCAGCGCCTCGACGCGGCCGCCGTGCGCGCCGAGCAGGCCGCGCACGATCGTGAGGCCGAGCCCGGTGATCCGCGGGGCGTCGTCCTCGCGGCGCAGGCCGTCGAAGCCCTCGAAGATCCGCCGGCGTTCGTCCTCGGGGATGCCCGGGCCGCGATCGGTGATCACGAGGGTCAGCCTGGTGTCGGACTCGCGTCGCGCGCGTACGCGGACCGCCGCGCCGGGCGGGGAGAACCTGGCCGCGTTCTCGAGGATGTTGAACAGCGCCTGCTCGATCAGCGCGGGGTGGACCCACAGGGGCGGCAGCGCGGGGTCGAGGTCGGCCGAGATCTCGAGGGCCGGGAAGGCCCGGTGGAGGCGGGTGAGGGCGGCGTCGAGGATCTCGCGCAGGTGCACCCAGTCGCGCTCCAGTCGCATCGGTCCGGAGCCGAGGCGGGTCATGTCGAGGAGGTTCTGGATGTAGCGGTCGAGGCGCTCGCCGTCGCGGCGGATCACGGCGACGAGCTCGCCGCGGTGATCCGCCGACGTCTCGTCGACGCCTGCGAGGCTCGCGGCGGCGCCGATCATCGAGGCGAGCGGCGCGCGCAGGTCGTGGGACACGGACGAGAGCAGGGCCGTGCGCAGCCGCTCGGTCTCACCGTCGACGCGCGCGGACTCGAGGTTGGCCACCAGCCGGGTCCGGTCGGCCGCGAGGGCCGCCTGCTGCACGATCGCCTCCGCCAATTGGCGCTGCTCCTGCGTCAGCAGCGTCTGCGACGCCGGGAAGCGCAGGCCCATGGCCCCGAGGCAGCCGCCCTCGACCACCAGCGGCACGAACCACCACGCCGAGGCGGACAGCGTGGTGGTGTGGCGCCCGGCCGGCTGGGCGTGCGCGGTGGTCCAGTCGGCCGCGGTCATGTCGTTGGCCGTCCATGGCGCGTCGACGGGCCAGGTGCACACCCGCCGCAGCGCGCCGACGTCGCCGTCGCGGCGCAGGACGACCGCGGCGCAGCCGAGCGCGGCGGCCAGCGCCTCGCAGGTGCTCTGGAACACCTGGGCCTCGTCGACGGCGGCGGCCAGCCGCTCGCCGAGCGACTGCAGCACGCGGGCGTGGTCGTTGGCGACGCGCAGCATCACGACCTGCTCGTGCTGCCGCGCGGCGAGCTGACCGCAGACCAGCGCCGCGCCGAGGAACGCGAACACCGCGGCGACGTCGGCGAAGCTGCCGATGCTGAAGGTCATCCGTGGTTCGGTGAAGAAGAAGTTGTAGGCGGCG
>Ga0209174_10002047_pt1 | contig 13760 bp, 13 predicted proteins | sample JI91814BDNA_FD_187505 | JGI IMG/M metagenome (GOLD analysis project Ga0209174, IMG submission 187505) | Wastewater effluent complex algal communities from Wisconsin, to seasonally profile nutrient transformation and Carbon sequestration -... | ecosystem: Engineered > WWTP > Effluent > Algae...
TATGCTGTAACTACTCTGCTCGGGTCATCTTTTCTTTTAACTCAGCGATAGCCTGTTTCTTTTCGTATTCATTTAGAATACTGAGTTCTCGCTCGTTGATTTTTAATTCTAGATCGAATTGAAGTCTTTCGGGCTCAAGAGAATACAATCGTTCGTAGTCGCTCCCGTATATTTCATGGCGGGCTTTCATTAAATGAATCTTTTTAGAGCGCGGCATATCGGTGTAATGCTTCTTTAAGTAGCGACTGGTGTAAGCATAAAAACGCTCGATTGTTTCAGAATCTTTTTTAGGATAGAGTAAGGAATCTAGATTTTCTCCAAAGAGTTCGATTCGAAGCATTTCTATTTTTAATATCTTTTCGTAAGAATCCAAATCACTATCATTTAGAACTTTCTCTTTTTGTTTTTCAAATTGAAGATACGCATCTAGTAGCTCCATAAGAACTTGACCACGCTCACCCGGAAAATCTCTTTCTAATTCTGCTTGAAAATTCTGTTTGGGAGAACTCGAATTTGTGTAATTGTGATAGAGCATTCTAGTTCGAAAGTATTCCACCATCGAAAGAGATTTGATTTGTAGTAAATTTTCTTCTATCAAGTAAGAAGGATTTTCTTTTAATCTTTGAAAATAAGAACTAGGACCGCTATTATAATCAGGCTCTTCAAATGTCTTCTTGTAGACTTTAAAATAATAAAACAAAGCCCCGGCAATCAGAGCGATAAGTAGTATAAAAATTCCAATTTGTGTATATTTCTTTTTTTCCATGCTAACCTTACTATAGTATCGTTATTTTTTTCATCCAGGCTAGTATCTAAATCCTGAAAAAAGCACGTAATTTTCCTGCTTTCCAAGGAGAATGCCTGTTAAAAAATGAAATCAATCTATGAAAGGTATTTATTTATTCGCTCTAATCCTCTTCTCGTTTCTATTCCAATGCGGCGGGGGAGAAGACACAACCAAACGAGCACAACAAATTCAATTACTCCTGTATTTGCAAAACAATAAAACTCCTAGTTCTTCTACCCAAGCAGCTTGCTTTAACTTTGCCGCCACAGAAAGGACTTGTATCGTTGCAGCCGATAGCCAGAGCACTGTTTGTTCCGACTCCGAATTAACAAGATTAAAAAATGCTATACAGACAACTGATAAAAGAACAGACTCTATTCTAATCGGATTTTTAGGATGCTGGAAAAATTGTGCACTTCTATTCAATGCAACTAATTCCATTTGCATGAATTCTAAATATCCGACTACCAAAACATATCGAGATGCACAAAAATCAACTTCCACCACTGCCTCTGCGGCATGGGGATCTTGTATGACTACTTGTAATAATGGAAATAGCGAGGAGACTGGTTTGAAGGGAACAGGAGCAACCTACCCTACTCAACCATTTTAAAACCAAATGGAAACAAAAGAATTAATCAAACACTTAGAAACAACCTACACCGAATACGAGATTGAAAAAAGACTTCCTATCATCGAAGAAATCAATCGCCTAAAAAAAGAAAAGAACGCTGTCCTCTTAGGACACAACTATATGACGCCTGACGTATTTTATGGAGTCTCTGATATAGTCGGTGATTCTCTTTACCTAAGTAAAATGGCAGCGGAAACAAAAGCTGACATTATCTTATTTAACGGTGTGCATTTTATGGCAGAGACCGCAAAGATTCTTTCCCCGCAAAAGAAAGTGTTAATCGCTGATTTAAAAGCAGGTTGTTCTCTTGCCGAAAGCATTACCAGACAAGACGTAATTGATCTCAAAAAGAAATATCCGGGAGTTCCCGTTGTCACCTATGTAAACTGCTCGGCGGAAGTTAAGGCAGAAACGGATGTTTGCTGCACTTCTGGAAATGCTATTAAGATAGTAAATTCTCTCGAAGCGGATACTGTCATTTTTCTTCCCGACCAATACCTTGCGTCTAACGTTCAAAAGCATACTACTAAAAAGCTAATCACTCATCCGGGAAGTTGTATGGTGCACGAGCTTTATACAAAACAAGACATAGAAAGCACTCGTAAACTCTTTGAAGACTTAGTCGTAATCTCTCATCCTGAATGTAAAAGTGATGTAGTCGATGCCTCTGATTTTGCAGGCTCTACTGCTGAAATGGCAAATTTTATTTCTAAGTCCAATGCAAAGAATATCATGCTAATTACAGAGTGCTCGATGGGGGATAATTTACGTTCCGAATTTCCGGATAAGAAATTTGTTTCTACCTGTCAGACCTGCCCTCATATGAAAAAGATTACTCTGGAAAAAATCAGAGACTCTCTTCTCTATGAGCAATACGAAATTATCCTCGACCAAGAAATCATAGACAAAGGCAAACGTTCCGTTACCCGCATGTTGGAACTATCTTATAAGTAAACCATGAAAAATAAAATCTTTATCATAGACGATAGCAAGTCCTTTTCAAAGTTAATGTCAAATAGTATTAAAAACGATTTAGGCATGGACTCAATTTTAGCTGCCTCTTTCGAAGAAGCAAAAACTGTTTTGGAAAAAGAAAGAAGCTCCATTCTTCTAGCCTTAGTTGATCTGAATATTGCAGATACGCGTGGAACCGAGCATATAGACTATATGATAGAGCAAAGAGTTCCCGTCATCGTAATCACAGGTCAGCTAAACGATGAGATTCGAAATAAAATCTTAGAAAAAAACATCATAGACTATATTTTCAAATCCAGAAAAGAAGATATGGACTATGTAATCAAACTCCTAAAGCAAATTATCCGAAACAGTAAAACAAAAGTTGTGGTTGCGGATGATTCGCCTTTATTTAGAAAACTAACGGGTGATTTACTGAGACTGCAAATGTTTAAAGTCCTAGAAGCCAAAAATGGACTCGATTGTTTAAACATCGTAGAAGAAAATCCAGACATCAAGCTTGTCCTCACCGATTACAATATGAAAGAAATGGACGGCTTCGAGCTTACCTTGCGGCTAAGAGAGAAATACTCCAAAGAGTCTCTCATCATTATTTCCATTTCCGGAAATGACACCAAGAATATTTCATCCAAGTTTATCAAAATAGGTGTAAATGATTTTATCACCAAACCTTTTACCAAAGAAGAATTTGCCTGCCGAATCAATATGAATATGGATGCTCTTGAAAGCATCGAAAGAATCAAAGACCTATCGAACCGTGACTTTCTAACTGGACTCTACAACCGAAAATTCTTTATTGAAAAAAGCAAAACTCTACTCTCTACAGCAAAGCAATCCACACTTGCAGTCTTGATTGTTGACCATTTTAAAAAGCTGAATAATGAATTTGGAAATGAAACAGGTGATATGATTTTGCAAGCTCTCGGAATTATTGCAAAAGACCATTTTGCCAAGGATCATTTATTGTTTCGCTTAGAAGGAAAGAAATTCGCTGTCTTGATTAGCAAAATTACAAAAGAAGACGCCATTTCCTTATTTGAAGGCTTTTGCTCCAAAGTCGCCAGTATTCCAATCAACTCCAATGGAAATCGAATCGAATATACAATTTCTATCGGAGTTTCCCTTTCTCAGAACTCAAACGCAGAATCCCGCCTCAAAGAAGCAGAAGAACTCCTAAGTGAGGCTAGAAATTCAGGCAGGAACCGAGTTGTAGTCAAATAATTCCAAAAAAATGCTTGCAAAAGCCCTTTTCCTATGATTTGCTTTTGCCCCGATTCCGATTAAAAGGGATTTATGTAAAACCTATCTCGGAAAAAATGGCAGGAAAGAGAGCCTAAACGCTCTTTTAAAGTGTCTAGCTTACAAAAGTAAGAAGGAAGGCGTATTTGAACAAGATATTTCAAAAATTTGGAAGTCATATGAAACTGATTTTAATTGTGACTTTCTGGGTGCTCCTCTCAGGAGTGCTATTTTTCATTGGATATAAACTTATGGACAGTTCAGCAGTGTCTGGACCCGAAGGAAAGGATGCTAAAGTTGCGACAGATGACGCAAAAAAGCCCGAAGCGAACAATCCCACCCCTAAACAACCAGAAGTAAAGCAACCTGAAGTAAAAGAAACAGGATTTCTAGATAGCTTCGTCTCTCTATTTAAACTAAAACCAGATGCCCCGACAGCACCTGAAACGAATACAAACAAGCCTGAGGAGAAAAAACTCCCAGAAATCGTAAGCCAACTCGACAAAGCAGAATTTCGCTCGTCCACTTGGTTCTCTGATTACGAAGCCATGAAGAAAAACGTAATCTACTACAATGAAATTCACCCCTTCATCTACTTGATGAAAGGTGGACTCTCCAACACAGGAGAAATTTCTTCTTCTTGGAGCAAAACTTCTAAACATGCAAGAGTGGCAGAACTTAGAGCACTCAACCCAAATGTAAAAATCATCCCTACTATCTTTCGCTGGGAAAATCCAAAAGAAAAGATTTCCGAGAATATCGGAATGAATGGTCGTAACGATATTCGAGATCTTCATATCAAAAACATTGTAGAAGAAGTAGAAACTTACGGCTATGATGGAATTGACATCGACTACGAAGGAATGACTTGCAATAAAAAAGAAAAGTTTGAAGAGTTTATCGTTTTGCTTTCAAAAGAATTAAAAGCGCGTAATAAGCTATTATCCGTTGCTCTTCATCCTAAGACTGCTGCTAAAAAAGTAAAAGAAACAAAGTGCAAAGGTTTATCAAAACCAATCCTTCAAGACTTTGCTGAAAATTGGCGCGGTCCTATGACTCATGATTATGAGTTTTTAGCAAAGCATGTTGACCGTGTAAAGATCATGGCGTATGAACTTCATCCACGTAAGTATCGTAATCCAGGACCGGGACCTCAAGCGCCTAACGTTTGGTTAAAGGAAATTGTAGAGTATTCACTTGCTCGCATTCCCGCTGAAAAACTATACATGGCGATTCCTACCTATGGTTATGACTGGGCTCTCAATTGCAATGCTCGTGCAAAAGCGGTATACTTTGATACTGCGCTCAAGATCAAAGCGTCTAAGTCTATTCATTACCAACCAACTGACATCACCAAAATATTTGCAGAGAACAGTCGCTCTAAGGGATGGAAAAATCTTTCTAAATTTATGTATATTCATGAAAACAAAGTTTATGAAGATCCAAGTCTCTGGTATAGCTCCGGTGGTTGTGATAGAGTTGCTTTCTATATGAACCGTAAAGCTTTTGAAGATAAAATGACTCTTCTACGTAAGTATAAACTCGGTGGATTTTCTTTCTGGCAACTTCTTTCGGATAACGATCCAGAAATCAACGATTACTTAAGTCTACTTGTATCGAATAAACTTCCACCTGTAGAAAAAATTGATTTTACTCCAACGAAACAAAAGCTAGAAGAGGATAAGAAGGATTTGACCGTGCCTAAGAGCAATGCAAAAAATTCAAAGTCACACGGAAAGTCTTTAGATAAAACCACAATGATCTTACCAAAGAAGTAATTTTGCTTCCTTGAATACGATTATCAGCCCTGATATAAATATGGCTTCTGATGTTCTTAGGAACGGAGGAGTCATTATCTTTCCCACCGAAACTGTCTATGGGATAGGGGCTGATTCTAGAAATATTGCTGCCTGTCAACGAATCTACTCCATTAAGAATCGTCCCAGAGACAATCCATTCATTGTCCATGTAGATTCAATTGAATCAATGGAACAAATAGCCGTTATCCCAAAAAAGTATCAAGACTCTATTTCCAGGCTTACTCCCGGACCTATTACTTTTATCTTAGAAAAAAAAGAGGATTCTATTTTTTCAACCGGACTGTCTACAATCGGAGTCAGGATTCCATCGAATGAAATTGCAAAAGAACTCCTTAGAATTTCTAAGACTCCTATTTCTGCTCCCTCTGCCAATATTTCGGGGAAACCTTCCATTACCCGCTCACGCGATGCTATAGAGTCCTTTACAGGCAAGGTGGATTTCATTCTTACAGGCGAGGATAGCGATATTGGATTTGAATCTACCGTTGTAGACTTAACAGGAGAAATTCCAATCCTTCTAAGAATGGGAGGTATTTCATTTAATGCACTCATACAAGTGTTTCCCCTAATAAAAAAGCTAGATACAGAAATAGATTACGCAAAGCCTGCTAGTCCGGGTTTAAAGTATAGACATTATGCACCTGAATGTGAAGTCATTCTATTGCAAAAAGAAATATCAATCCGTTTGACCAAGGATACTGCCTACATTGGTTTCAAGCCTAAAAGAGAAGCAGGCTTTTCCCTTGTTATAAACTCCAATCTAGAATATATGCATCATTTGTATTCTTTCTTCATTGATTGTGATCAAAAGAAAATCAGAAAGGCATTTTGCGAATACCCTATACAGGATGAATTCGAGGAGGTAATAGTAAACCGGATACAAAAAGCTGCTCTGAAATAAATTTCTAAAATTTCAAAAAAGAATTGTAAGGAAGAGAATCTCTAATTACATTTGAAATAAAGATTTATGAAAATAGGCATCATTACCAATACTCTTTCTACGCGCAATGACGGGCTTACCACACATGATCTTGCTTTTGCTGCTATGCAACGCGGACATGAAGTATTTATGATGTCTGTGTATGATTTATATTCCGATATAAAAAACATATTCGCCAATGTTCGTGTCATTCAAAAGAAAGGCATCGAGACTAGAGTTGATCTAACTCGTAATCTTAAAAATTTCCCGGAAGAGAAGTTCGCTTTAAATAAGCTAGATGTTCTAATGCTCAGACACAAACACGAGGCAGGTGACAAAGCTGAATCATTCCATAAGACCGCGAGAGAATACGCATTCCATTTACAAGAGGCTGGAGTATTCGTATTCAATGATCCGCGTTATTTACCATTTGTATCCTCCAAGCTTTCTACTTTAAGTCTGGATAATTCTATTTTGCCTCCACATCAATTGATTTCTGCTAATTTTGATGATTTATATAAATACAGCAAAGACGTTTTAAAATATGAAGGCGTTATAAAACCGTTAGGCGGTAAAGGTGGAGAGGATATATACTTTACTGAAAAAAGAAATCTTAGAAATAATTTGCGCGCTCTATTAAAACAAGGTCCGATTCTAATTCAAAGCTATATTCCAAATAGTGGGGATAAAAGAATCATACTATTAGATGGAGAACCGATTGCCTGGTATTTACGCGTTGCCAATGAAGGGGAATTTCTAAATAATATTCACGCAGGTGGAAAACCGGTTAAGTGTGATTTAACGGAAAGAGATAAAAAAATTATAGACGCAGTGAAGCCAAAGTTAAAGAAATACGGGATGACTTTTGCAGGAATAGATATTCTAGGAAATTATTTAAGTGAAATGAATACAGAAAATCCAGGCGGAACAGTAAGAGCAGATAAGCTTGGTAATTTCAATTCAAAAGAAAAGGTGATTGAATTTCTGGAGAAAAAAAGAAGTAAATAGTAACCGAAATCAATAAATTATTTTTGTTTTTGAGTCAAAGTAATAATAAGAAATAAGAAATTAAAAAGGAGATAAAATGAAAATCACTCTGGCAGGTATTGAATTTGATGAGCTTAGAGAGTTTAGCAAGTTTGTAAATGATTTAGATTTACTAGGTATTGTTCAACTCAGGGAGCCAATCAAAGACAAAAAAGGAAATATATTAATTAAAGATAATGTGCATATTAAGGATTCTACTCTCAGGAAATTGGAGTCTATTCCGGGACAATATGAATCAAAATTTAGAGTTAATATGACAAATGAATTAACAGGCAGAATTAAGAAGGCATTAACCGCAGAAATCATGCCCGGAATCCAAAAGTCTAAGAACGAATTCATATCTATACTGTATGACAATGATCAATCTAGTATAGTCAGCACAGAAGGTCTTATCAGTAGTTCTTTTTATACAAACGATTTAGTTTTGGTTTTATACAAAGTTATGCTCGAACAGTATGATTTTTTCCAGCACATTGTAAGCATGGGTCTTATCTGCCTGGGAACAGTTGTTCAAAAAAGCTATAATATAAAGTTAATTCATCGTTATGCGTTCCTTACTGGTTTATTATCTGATATGATATTCTTTAAAACAGACTACTGGAGAAATTCCAACTTAGATGAAACACTAATGGCGAAGCTTGCAAAAATGAATTCACAAATAGCGCAAAATGTCGCTATGCCTACGCAAATTATTTCTGCCATTCAAAATCATATTATAAAAGGAGTCTATGTAGTTGAGAAACCTGAGCCGATGGATTTTAATGTATTAAATTTAAATCCATTCTTAGAGAGCATTCCACGCGAGACGGGAGCTGGAGATGACTATGGCTTAGTTGACAATGAATACTTTGAAGAGACTGTAAAGATTCTTACTGAGTCATTAAAAATTACTCGATTCATCAGTGAGACTTATAAACGAATCAGCGGTGGAGAGAACGTAGCCGAAAAACTACTCGTTATGTTTTGTTATAACGTGGAAAAAGGAATTTTCGATAAAGGAATTTCGAATCCAATGATAGATCGATTCAAAGAATATGAAAAGATGGTAAAAAGAACACGTAAGATTGCTGAGCTTGAAAATAAATGTCTTTCTGTTCCTTCGGCTTGGGCTTATCCAAAGCCTAAAGCTTCTCAAATTCTTTGTAAGAATAAAATGATTCAATGTCCTAATTATGTGAGTGGTTGGGATATAAACGTAGTAACCGCTCAAGAAGCAGTAGGATACGTAGGCACAGCATTAAAACCGGGTGCCTATCCTAAATGTAAATTAGAAAAAGAACTGGGTGAGCTAAAAGAGTAGAAAGAACACACTTCATACTAGGCTGCAACGTAGGTAACGCATATATGCGTTACCTACGTTGCATTAGCACAATTAAAACAAACCTCTAATACAAAATCCTAGTCTTAATGCTAAGTGGATTTTTAATAATTTCCTCTTTAACTTGATCACCTAATTTTTTATTCAAATCCATGATCAGATAACCAATATCAGCCGTTGTAGATAAAAACTGTGCACTGATATTTGCTCCTACATCAGAAACTATCTTATTGATATCACGAAGGAAACCAGGTTGGTTCTTGTGGACATTTAAGATTCGATAGTTATCCTTTAAGAGTGGCAATTCTACATTTGGAAAATTGACTGCAAAAGAAGTAGAGCCATTATTCACATACCTGAGTAACTTATTTGCGACTTCTAGTCCAATGTTTCTCTGTGCTTCTTCTGTGCTTCCTCCAATATGGGGAGTGAGGATTACATTTGTCAGATTTTGGAGTGGACTGGTAAAAGGGTCTTTGTTGGACTTAGGCTCTTCTGGAAACACATCAATACCCGCCCCTGCGAGATGTCCTGACTTAAGGGCTGCGGCTAATGCATCTATGTCTACAACTCTTCCGCGAGATAGATTTAGAACATAGGATCCTTTTTTCATTGCTGCAATTTCTTTTGCTCCTAAAAGATTCATTGTTTCAGGACTTTCGGGAACATGAAAACTTACAAAGTCAGCATTCTTTAAGACTTCTTCGTAAGAGTCAGCAGGCTGTGCATTTCCTAATGGAAGCTTTGTTTGGATATCATAGAAAATAACTTTCATTCCGAAGGATTCAGCAAGAATAGACACCTGTGAGCCAATATGCCCGTATCCGATAATGCCCAGTGTTTTACCACGCACTTCAAAGCAACCAGTTGCAATTTTATTCCATTTGCCATTATGCGCATCTCTTGATTGATCTCCTGTCTTGCGAGCCAAGAAAATAATCTCTGCGATTACTAGCTCAGCAACACTTCGGGTATTGCTATATGGTGCATTGAATACAGGAATGCCTTTTTTTTCTGCCTCAGAAAGATCAACTTGATTTGTTCCAATGCAGAAGCAGCCAAGTGTTAATAGCTTGTGTGCGTTCTCAAAGACTTTTGCAGTTACGTTTGTTTTACTGCGAATTCCTAATACGTGAACGTCTTTGATCGCCTCACATAAATCCTCTTCCGTGTATGCATCTTTCATCAGTTTAACGGAAAAGCCATCATTCTTGAAAAGATTGAATGCATTTTCATGAATGTTTTCGAGTAAGAGAATGTTTATTTTATCTTTTGGAAATGAAATCATAATTACTAATTTTATAAAAAGACTATTCTTGTAATTGATTTTTTAGTAACGTTATTTAATTTAAAATAAAATTAGGAGTTTGTTTTAAAATGAGAAAAGTTCTTTTTTCCCAAATATTTTTTTTAAGTTTTTTGTTTTTTGTTATAAACTGCAATAGTTTGCAGGTAATACCCGAACCAAATCTAGAACAGGTAACTGTTAAATCAGAAACAATTTGCACAGAGTTTACATGGTATTGGCCTTTCTGCACAAGAGGGAAAGCAAAGAGCTTAATGATAAAAGGTGTTTACAATAATCTCACTGGAGATAAAAAATACTATCTAGACTATCATCTAGATATGCTAGATACCGATTTACCAGTTGGTCTTTCCATCAATATTGATGGAACCTATTATAACCTTAAAAAAGTTTCTACCGATTACACTGATATTGTAAAATTGGAATCAGAGATAAGTTCAGAAGTAATTTCCAAAGTAAATTCTGCGAAGAACAATTTTATGTTAAGCTATTCCAATCGTAAGGATACTCACAATTTTACGCTAAGCTCAGGTGATACAAAAGAATTTGCAAAACAATTAAATGAAGTCATCAAAAGAATCGTAGCACAAGAAAAACTAAAAATTGTGAATTAAAAGGAAAATTAAAAAAGAGTGCCACCGACTTACACTGAGCTTTGTCGAATGTGTGAACACATTCTATTGCTATCCTTAGAAAGCAACATTGAGTTTGAACAAAGAAAAAACTGTTTATTCTTCTAAGGGAGTCGGTTGTTACGTAATAAATAAAAATGAAAAAATATCAAATCATAAATCTATTCATCGTCCTCTTTTTCTCTTGTCAGTCATTCCCGGGCAAACGCGCATTAAACTTAATTTATATGAATCCCAAGAATTGTGGATTTGTTCAATTCTATAGAGATGGTAGTCTTAGATACTTTCTAGGAGATAAGTCCCAAGAGAAATGTGCTGATAATAAAACTATGCCAGCGCCACAAATAGGCGAAATCGGGAAGTATACCTTCAAAGAGAAAACCGGTTTAACACCAAAACTGTTGCTTCCTTCTAAAGACCAAGACTCCTTTGAAATTAGATTTGAAGAGAATATGAAGACATTGTTCATAAAGAGAAAAAATGCTTTAGAGGAAGAACTCTTTGAGAGAATGAAATGATGTATAGAATCTCGGATGATATACGTAAATTTCTAGAAAAGAATTTTTTCGAAACAGAACCAATCTTCGATAGAATAGAAAGGTTGATTGATTTCTTGGTGGAAAATGAAGTCAAAGAATCATTCGACAGAATAATTCGGTCTGTATTGTTTCTTGCGGCGGCTAATGAGAATTTATTCCTACAATATCTAGAGCTAGCAAGGCTTGATTATAGAGATTTAATTTATCTCGCTGAATACGAAGGCGAAAAACAAGTTCGTGATTTTACACAACCCTTTGAAGTTTAGTAAGCTATCCCTACTCTCTTCTGAAAGATTGCTTCTGTGTGAATGTTCTGCAAAAAGAAATCAGCAACGTCCTCTACTGCTATTCTTCTTCCATCAACGGGCAAATAATCTATAGCCGTTCTGTAGTTGCCTGTTCGTTTATCTTCAGGCATTTCAGGAGCACAAACAAGCGTCCAATTTAATTTTGTCTTTTGCAAAGCTTCATACACTTTCCAATTCTCTGCCGAGACAAGCTTAAATGTCTCAGGGTAATTGGGACGATTCCTTCTAAGCCCATACTCTGAGTCATCTAAGATTCCTGCACCGGCTACGGCAAGTATTCGCGTGATACCAGCCTTCTCCATTCCGGAAACAATGTTTTTCATTCCAACGGATAACACGGAGTAATCAGGTTTTGTAGATCGACCACTTAAAGCTGAGAATACTAAGTTTTTTCCTGCGATTGCATTTTCTACTTGTTCTGGATTGAATACATCTCCAGAAATTATTTCTAGATTAGGATCTGTTAGTTTTATTTTACTTCTGTCTCGAACAAATGCGGTTACATTGTATTTGTCGGAAAGCGCGTATTCAATGAGTCTTGTTCCTACACGACCATTAGCACCAAAGATAATAAGTTTATTCATAATGGGATGACAAATTATTTAACCACGAAGAGCGCGAAGTTCACGAAGGGGATTATGATGAAACCCTGTCTTTTCTTCGTGTTCTTCGTGCCCTTCGTGGTTAATTCCTCTTTCTAAACTCAATGACATTGGTAAATAGGCAATCCAACCAAGCAAAGGGTGGTTTGTCTTATAAACTGTTTGGTTGAAATACGATCCAACTAAACAATACGAACAAAAGAGAAATTACAGTCGCAAAGGAAAGTCCAAAGCTTGGCTCTAGTGCTTCTGTTGCTGCCTCTCCCTTATCTTCTGTCATGAAGGCTGATACAGTTACTCGTAAGTAATAGTAAATCGCAATCGCTGAATTGATTACACCAATAATCAGTAAGAATCGATTTAGAACTTGATCTGATTCTGCAATTTTTTGAAATAAGAATAGCTTTGTCCAGAATCCGCCTAATGGTGGTATACCGCCAAGCGAGAAGAAAATAGCAAGTAACCCTACTGCGGTTAATGGCTTTTTACCTGCCAAGTATTTAATAGAATTATAAGTGATAATATACTTTCCATTTTCTAGATAGGCAATCATGGCAAACGCCGCAATGTTCATGAAAGAATACATGATTAAATAATAAATCACTTCCATCTTAGCACCGCAAACAATCCCGGCTACTACATAACCTGCATGAGAAATGGAAGAATACGCCAAAACTCTTTTGAGATTGTCTTGTTGTAGTGCAAACACGTTCCCGAGAGTCATCGAGAGAGCCGCAATTCCACCAATTAGATACATCCAAACACTTGGAGTCTCTCCGACTGGAATGTATTGAAAAATAATAAGCATTAACCCCATTGCCGCAGCCTTGGGACCTGATGCCATAAATCCAGTAATAGTAGTAAGTGCACCTTCGTATACGTCAGGAGTCCAAGAGTGAAATGGAGCAAGAGCTACTTTAAAGCATACACCAACTAAGAATAATCCAAGCCCAATCTTAGTAAACATTGCAATCTCGCCGCCTTGAGTCAGAGGTCTAAGGGCAACACCTAATTGAGTTGATCCACTTCCACCAAATAGGAAGGCAATCCCCATGAGCATAAATCCAGAGGTAAATGCACCAAGTAGGAAATACTTAAGAGTAGCCTCTAAGCTTCCCATTTCATTGTGTGCCATTCCAATTAATACATAAAGGCTAATCGAGAGTAGCTCTAATCCAACAAAGATAACAATTAAATCAGTGCCACTCGTCATGAAGAACATTCCCGAAACTGCAAATAGCATTAACGGATAAAATTCAGGAAATGTAATTCCGTGTTGGTTTAATATACGTGGAGAAGCAATTACAGTTAAGAACGCTGTCACCATGTAGATGACATTTAACCACATAGAGATTTCATTGATTCCAATTTGGTTGTTAAAGAAAAGTCCTTTTCCCGGAGTTGTATTGTAGTTATAAATAACAGCATACAAAGCCGCCAAGAGGCTAATCCCTGTTAGGTAACGAATCACTCTATGATCGTTAGAATGAAAAATAAATTGAGTTAACAAAAAGAACAACCCAACGCTACAAAGTATGAGCGCTGGTAAAATAGAAAGTAGATCGTTTGTATTAGGAGTAAATACCATTACTTCTTCTCCTCTGTTACAGGTGTTTTTGGTTCTGGAGTAGGCT
>Ga0209174_10002050_pt1 | contig 13747 bp, 12 predicted proteins | sample JI91814BDNA_FD_187505 | JGI IMG/M metagenome (GOLD analysis project Ga0209174, IMG submission 187505) | Wastewater effluent complex algal communities from Wisconsin, to seasonally profile nutrient transformation and Carbon sequestration -... | ecosystem: Engineered > WWTP > Effluent > Algae...
GCGGCCGTCCTGCTCACCCACGGTCATCTCGACCACGTCTATTCCGTGACGCCGGTATGCCGTGGCACCGCCCCAGCCCTCACCCCCGCCTATGTGCATGCTGAGGATCGCTATCGGCTCGCCGACCCGATCAGCCTGCTCGACCCCATGCTCGTCGCGGCCTTCGAGCAGCAGTTCGGCGCCAAGGCGACGTGGAGCGAGCCGGATGATGTCGTCTCGATCGCCGATGGTGAACCTCTGAACATCGCCGGGATCGATCTGCATACCCTGCACGCGCCGGGCCACACCGAGGGCTCGGTGATGTTCGGCATCGACGCGGTGCCCGACGGCATCTCCCAGGACCTAGATCGCACGATGCTGACCGGCGATGTGCTCTTTGCCGGCTCCATCGGTCGCACCGATCTGCACGGCGGCAGCGCTGACGCGATGCAGCGTTCGCTGCGCGATGTCGTTGTGCCACTTGCCGATTCCACGCTGCTGCTGCCCGGACACGGGCCGGCGACGTCGATGAAAAGGGAACGCGTGAGCAATCCCTATTTGCAAGGATTGGGCGCGTGAGCAAGATCGCCCCGATCTCCGGCTTCCCGGAGTACTCCCCCGCCCAACGCATCGTCGAGCAACGCTTCCTCGACGTCATCCGCGAGACCTTCGAATTGCACGGCTTCGCCTCGATCGAGACCCGCTCCATCGAGCCGGTGGAGCGGTTGCGCAGCCAGGGCGAGGATGCCGACAAGGAGATCTATGGGGTGCGACGCCTCGCGGAGGAGGAGACCGACGCCCGATGGGGGCTGCACTTCGATCTAACCGTGCCCTTCGCCCGCTATGTGCTGGAGAACGCGGGCCGATTGGAGTTCCCCTTCCGTCGCTATCAGATTCAGAAATCGTGGCGTGGTGAGCGACCTCAGGAGGGGCGCTATCGCGAGTTCACCCAAGCGGACATCGATGTCGTCGATGTCGCCACCCTCGCGCCCCACTTCGAGGCGGAGATGCCGCTGGTCATCGCCGATGTCTTCGCGAAGTTCCCCGTCGGCGACTATGTGATCCGCGTCAACAATCGCAAGCTGCTCAGCGGTTTCTATGCCGGGATCGGCATCACGGACACGCAGGAAACGCTGCGCACCGTCGACAAGCTCGACAAGATCGGCCCGGATGCCGTCCGCACTCTCTTGCTGGAGCGCGGGCTCAGCGGCGAACAGGCCGACTCTTGCCTGCGCCTGGCCCAGATCACCGCGACCGACACCTCCTTCGTGGAGGAGGTGCGCGCGCTCGGCGTCTCCCACCCGATGCTGGATGATGGCCTGACCGATCTCGCCCAGGTCGTCGAGATCGCCGCCGCCCACATCCCCGGCATCGTCGTTGCCGACCTCAAGATCGCGCGTGGGCTCGACTACTACACCGGCACGGTCTATGAGACCCAACTCCTCGGCCACCCCGAGTGGGGCACGATCGTCGGCGGCGGCCGGTATGACGCCCTGGCCTCCGACGGCAAGACGACCTATCCCGGCGTCGGCATCTCAATTGGCGTCACCCGCATCCTCGGCTTGCTCTTCGGCGCCGGCGCCCTGAGCGCGGACCGCTCAACCCCGAGCGCGGTCCTGATCGCCGTCAACGACGAGGCCGACCGCGCCCAATCCACCGCGATCGCAACGGCCCTGCGCGGGCGTGGGATCCCGTGCGAGGTCGCCCCCAAGGCGGACAAGTTCGGCAAGCAGATCCGGTATGCCGATCGCCGGGGCATCCCCTATGTCTGGTTCCCCCGTGCAGACGGAGATCAGGTCAAGGACATCCGCTCCGGGGAGCAAGTGGCCGCCGACCCGGCGGCCTGGGCGCCGCCCCCAGCCGACCTGCGCGCCCGGGTCCTGCGCGCAGGGGAGTCCTGAGCCGGTCTCGGATCGGGGCGGACGCCTCAATCCTGACGCTCAGTCCGCGAAGGACGGCGCCGAGCCGCCACCGCCTCGGGTGACCTCGAAGACGCCGGGGACGTTCTTGACGGCATTGAGCACGTGTTCGAGATGCGCCGGATCGCCCATCTCGAACATGAAGGTGGAATAGGCGACCCGCTTCTTGGTCGTATGCACTTGCGCGCCAAGGATATTCACCGAGTTATCGGACAGCACGCGGGTGATGTCGGCCAACAGATGGTTGCGGTCGAGGGCCTCGACGTTGATCTGGACGAGGAAGAGCGAGCCGCTGCGCGGCGCCCACTCGACCTCGACGATCCGGTCGGGCTGGGCGGTCAGGTGCTTGGCGTTGGTGCAGTCGGTGCGGTGCACCGCAATGCCGTCGCCGCGGGTGATGAAGCCGAGGATCGCATCGCCGGGGACCGGGGTGCAGCAGCGCTTGAGCTTGATGACGATATCGCTGGAGTCCATGCCCACGACGCGGACGCCTGGATCGTCGGAGCGCTGGCGCATCGCCCGGTTGGGGTTTTGGACCTCGGCGACATCCTCGGTGACCGCCTCTTCGCCGCCCAGCCCAGCCACCAGCCGCGAGACCACATGCTGCGCGGAGACGTGGTTCTCGCCCACCGCGGCATACAGGCCGTCGATATCGGTGTACCGCAGTTCGGTGGCGACGCCGGTCATAGACTCGGCCGTCATCATTCGCTGCAACGGAAGGTGTTGGCGCCGAAGGGCTTTGGCGATCTCGTCCTTGCCGCGGTCGATCGCCTCTTCACGACGGGACTTGGAGAACCACTGCTTGATCTTGCTGCGCGCCCGCGGGCTGCGCACGAATGTCAACCAGTCCCTTGACGGCCCGGCACCTTCGGCCTTGGAGGTCAAGACCTCGACCACCGCGCCATTCTCGAGGACCGAATCCAGCGGGACGAGACGTGCGTTGACCCGCGCGCCGACCGTGCGGTGCCCGACCTCGGTGTGCACGGCATACGCGAAGTCCACGGGAGTCGAGCCGGCCGGCAGCGCGATGACATCGCCCTTCGGCGTGAAGATATAGACCTCGCGCGTGTTGATCTCATAGCGCAGGGAGTCGAGGAAGTCCCCTGGGTCGGCGGTCTCGCGTTGCCAGTCCAGCACCTGCTTCAGCCACGCCATGTCACCGAGCGGGGCGGTCTCGGCGGTGGCGAGTTCATGGCGGCCGGTGGACTTGTTCTCCTTGTATTTCCAGTGGGCAGCGACGCCATATTCCGCTCGCCGGTGCATCTCCCAGGTGCGGATCTGCACCTCGACTGGCCGCCCGGCCGGGCCGATGACCGTCGTATGCAGCGACTGGTACATATTGAACTTCGGCATCGCGATGTAGTCCTTGAACCGCCCGGTGATCGGCTTCCACCGGGCGTGCAGGGCACCGAGCGCGGCATAACAATCGCGGGAGTTGTCCACCAGGACCCGCAGGGCCACGAGGTCGTGGATGTCGTCGAAGGCCCGATTGCCGACCATCATCTTCTGGTAGACGCTGTAGTAGTGCTTCGGCCGACCGGTGACCGTCGCCTTGACTCGGGCCTCCGCCAGATCGGCCTCGATCTGCTGCTGCACGGTGGCGAGATACTCAGCCCGCTCCCCCGCCCGCTCGGCCACCTGGCGGCGGATCTCTTCATACACCTTGGGATAGAGGGTCTTGAACGAGAGATCCTCAAGCTCCCACTTGATGGTGTTCATCCCCAGCCGGTGGGCGAGGGGGGCATATATGTCGAGGGTCTCGGCGGCCTTGCGCTGGGCCGACGCGGCGGGGACATATTGCCAGGTCCGCGCATTGTGCAGCCGGTCCGCCAGCTTGATGACGAGCACCCGGATGTCGCCGGCCATGGCAATGACCATCTTGCGCAGCGTCTCGGAGACGGCGGCATCGCCGAACTTGACCTTGTCGAGCTTGGTGACGCCATCGACCATGCCCGCGACCTGCTTGCCGAAGTTCCGCTCGATCTCGGCGAGCGGATAGTCGGTGTCCTCGACGACATCGTGCAGCAGGGCCGCGGCAAGGGTGTCCGGAGGCATCCCGAGGCCGGCGAGGATCGAGGCGACGGCTAATGGGTGGGTGATATAGGGCTCGCCCGACTTGCGCTTCTGCTCCTGGTGGGCCAGCGCCGCGACCTCATAGGCCTGCTCGATGATGGTCAGGTCGGCGCGCGGGTGATTGGCCCGCACCAGGGCGAGCAGCGGTTCGAGGGTGGGGTTGCCGGTGGTGGTCCGGGGCCGGCCAAATCGCTCCAGCCGCATGCGGGCGCGACTGCGCGCGGTGGGGATCGGCGCGGTCGTATTCGCCATTGGTGCGGGGGCGCCCTCACTCATTTTCACAGGGTAGTCGAGGCGCCCCGTCAGACCGAATCGAGGACCTCCACCGCGCGGCCGGGCAGCGCGGAACGCCCTCCGAGAGCGGCCAATTCGAGGATAACCGCGAACTCCACGACGACCGCGCCGAGCTCTTCGACGAGCGCGCAGGCTGCCGCCGCCGTGCCCCCAGTGGCCAGTACGTCATCGATGACGACGACCCGCTGGCCGGGGCGCAGGGCGTCGGCTTGGACCGCGAGCCGCGCTTGCCCGTATTCGAGGTCATAGGAGCGCTCGATCGTGGCGCCCGGCAACTTGCCGGCCTTGCGCACGGGCACGAAACCGACCCCGAGCGCTAGGGCCAGGGCGCCGCCAAAGATGAAGCCGCGCGCGTCGATGCCGACGACCGCATCGACCCGGCCGGTATGCCGTGCCCGCCAGTGCTCGATGACCGCCGCGAACGCCACGGGGTCCCCGACGAGCGGCCCGATGTCCTTGAAGAGGATCCCCGGCTTGGGGAAGTCGGCGACATCGCGGATGCTCGCGTGCACGATCGCCGCGATGTCCGGCGGCTGCTCGGTCACGAGCGCTTGGATTTCGGTTGCTTGCGCGGCTGATTGCGCGGGCCCGACTGCGCATATTTGTGCACCTTGCGCCCGCTGAGGGTGCCACCATCCGTCGGTGCAGGCGCCGGCGCATCATCGACATCGTCCACGACGGCGCCCCCGAGTGCCGTCGCCGCCTCGGTGGGAGCGGCGGCGCGAACGGTCGCAGGCTGGGCTGCGGCCGGCACCTTCGATGCCGTCCGGGCAGCCTTGGTCGCCACCTTGGTCTGCACCCGGGCGACGTGCTTGTCGAGGGCGACCACGGCCTCTTCCTTGCTGCGCAGGCTGACCAGCAAGGGCGTGGCGATGAAGATCGAGGAATAGGCCCCGACCGCCATACCGATGAACAGCGAGAGCGCGAGGTCGAGCAAGGTGCCGGGACCGAGCTTGGTGAACGCCACGGCGAGGACTGCGGCGATCGGCAGCAAGGCGACCACGGTGGTATTGATCGAGCGCACGACGGTCTGGTTGACACCGAGGTTGGCCGCGGCGGCATACGTGCTGCGACGGTTGGCGAAGGCCTCGGTCGTGTTCTCTCGGACCTTGTCGAAGACGACGACCGTGTCATAGAGCGAATAGCCGAGGACGGTGAGGAAGCCGATCATCGTCGCGGGCGAAATCTCCAGGCCGGTCCAGGCGTAGGCGCCAACGGTGAAAATCATGTCGTGCGCCAGGGCGACCAGCGCCGAGACCGCCATCTTCCAGGTGCGGAAATAGAGCGCCATGACGATCATCGTCAGGACGAGGAAGACGACGAGGGCCCGCAACGCCTGTTGACTGACGGAGGCACCCCAGGAGGGGCCGATGAAGTTGGCGCTGACTCGTTCGGGGGTGGTGTCGAAGGCGGTGGCGAGAGCATCGCGCACCTCGTTGACCTGCGCGTCACTGAGCTTCTCGGTCTGGACCCGCACGGTGTCGGTGCCCAGTTTGCTGACGCGGGCCTGCTGGCCCGTCTCGGCGTCGACGACCCCTTGAGCCGTGGACTCGAAGTCGGAACCCACCGCGACCTGAGAGACCCGGAACTCCGAGCCACCGGTGAACTCGATGCCGCGGTTGAGGCCGCGCAGGCCCATCCCGGCCAGCGCGATGATGATCAGGACGGCCGAGATCGCGAACCACAGGCGCCGCTTGCCGACGAAGTCGATCGAGCGCTTGCCGGTGTAGAGGTCATTGCCGAGATCGCTGAACCTGCTCATGCCCGGCCGCCTTCCGTCGCCACGCCCGTATGCGGTGTGCTCCCCACGGTGCGGGTCGCCGCGCCGGCTGGCGTGGGCCCGGCGAAGCGGCCCCGCCCGACATAGCGCGGCTTGGCGCCGAGCCGCTCCGGATCCACGCCGGACCACGGATGGCCGTCAGCGAAGAAGGAACGCCGGGCCAGCAGGGCGACGACCGGGTGGGTGAAGAAGTAGACGACGATGATGTCGATCAGGGTCGTCAGGCCGAGCGTGAATGCGAAGCCGCGGACGCTGGAGCTGGCGAGCAGATAGAGCACGAGGGCGCCGAGGAAGTTGACGCCGTCGGCGATCAGGATGGTGCGCCGGGCCCGGCGCCAGCCGGTGTCGACGGCGGTGCGCAGGGTGCGCCCCTCTCGAAGTTCGTCGCGGATGCGTTCGAAATAGACGATGAAGGAGTCGGCGGTGACACCGATGGCCACGATCAGGCCGGTCACGCCGGCCATATCGAGGCGATAATTCTGCGCCCAGCCGAGAATGGTGATGACCAGATAGGTGATCACCGCGGCAATGACGATCGAAGCGACGGTGACCAGACCGAGGGCGCGGTATTGCAGCAATGAGTAGCCGACGACCAGCAGCAGGCCGATGATTCCGGCGATGAAGCCGAAGTGCAATTGCTCGGCGCCGAGGTTCGGGCTGATCTGGGTGCGGGTCTGCAGGTCGAAAGAGATCGGCAGGGCGCCGAACTTCAGTTGCTTGGCCAGGTCCTGGGCCTCGGTGAAGGAGAAGCCACCAGTGATCGACGCCTGGCCGTTGGGAATGGCCTGGTTGAAGGACGGGGCGATGATGACGGTGCTGTCCAGGGTGGAGGCAAGCCGGTTGCGCGGCTGCGGGAGGTTGAGCATCTCGACCGAGAGGTCGCCATAGGTCTTGGCGGCCTTGGAGGAGAAGGTCAGTTGGATCTCGACGATATTGGTCGGCTGGCCGGTGGGCCCGCTCTGGTATCCAGCCACGGCGTCGGTGATATCCGATCCGCCGACGGCGACCGGTCCGAGCAGGAACTTCTCGGCCCCATCGGTGCTGCAGGTGACCAAAGGCTTGGCCGGGTCGTCCTCGAGACCTTCGGTCGCGTCCGGCTTGGAGCAGTCGAGCTCGTCGAACTCCTTGGTCAGAGCCGGGGTGACCCAGTTCAGATCCGTCGGGCTGGTCGGCTTGGCGCTCGGCGCGGGAGCGGTCGAGCTGCTGCTCGACGCCTCGCTCGTGCTGCTGGATTCGCTCGTGGTGGAGGAGGTGGAGGAACTGTCCGCCTTGCGCTCGCTGGAGGTCGCGGTGCTTGTGGAGGTCCCTGAGGTCGCCGACGTCGTGCTGCCCGAGGTCGTGCTGCCCGACGTCGAGCTGCCGGAGCCAGCGGATGACGAGTTGCTGGAGCTGCCCGAGGTGGAACTGCTGGACGTCGGGGTCGGGGTCGGCGTGGTGTAGGCACTCTGGAGCACCGGTCGGAACTGCAGGGCCGAGGAGCGTCGAAGGTTCTCCTCCTGCTGCCGGGTCGGGTTGCCCGGCATCGAGACGACGATATTGTTCGCGCCCTGCGTGGTCACCTCGGAGCCGCTGACACCCTGGGAGTCGACGCGTTCGGCGATGATGTCGCGCGCTTGGGCGACCTGTTCACTGGACACCGTCTGACCACCGAAGAGGCGCGGCTGTAGGACGAGCTGTGTGCCGCCTTCAAGGTCGAGGCCAAGCTTCGGGGCCAAGCCGGCCTCACCGCGCCAATGCGCGCCGCCGAGCAACCCGGCGAGAGCGATCACGACGATGAAGAAGCCGATCAGCGTGCGCTTCTCGACGTCGGGCTTGCTCTTGCGCGCCATCAGGGGGTGGTCCCATCGCCGGCGCCCGCACCAGCGTCAGTCCCGTCGGACGGACCGGCCGCCTGGGGAGCCTTGGCCCCGACGGCGCGCCGGTCGAAGCGCAATTGCACCCCCGGGGCGACCTGCAAGATCACGGCAGGGTCGTCAAAGGCGACGATCCGGCCATACATCCCGGAGGAGGTGACCACCTCATCGCCGACCTGCAGCGACTGCTGCAAGTCGGTGACGGCGCGCATTCGGCGTCGCTGAGTCATCATCAAGAAGAAGAGCAGCAGCAGCGGCAGCAGGAGAATCAGCAAACTGCCGATTCCGCCGCCGGACTGGGTGGCTGTGGCCAAGCCCATGTGCATCGCAAGAGTCCTTTGTGGGCGTGCAAGATCTAGGGCCCGAAGCGGGGCCACCGAGGGAGTCTACGACTGCACCTCGCCGCAAGCCCAAACGCGCGGCTCGCTCGGCGCGTTCCACCTTCGCGGCTCGCAACACCATCGAGGCGCGGTCAGGAGGCCACGCCGGTGCTGGTCAGGGGCCGAAGCGCCCCGGCGCGCCATCGCCGAGCGGAAGGGTCGGCTGCCCGGGCACCGGGCTTGCCGCCGGGGGCGGGGTCAGGCCTAGATGAGCCCACGCGAGCGGGCTGGCGGCTCGGCCACGGGCGGTGCGCACGATGAAACCCTGACGCACCAAATAGGGCTCCGCGACCGTCTCGACGGTGTCGCTCTCCTCCCCCACGGCGACGGCGAGCGTGGCAATGCCGACGGGCCCCCCGCCATACTTCCGGCACAGGGCCTCAAGGACGGCCCGGTCGAGCCGGTCCAGCCCAAGCTCATCGACATCGAAGAGTTCGAGGGCAGCCATCGTCGCCGCTTGGTCCACCCGGCCCGAACCATGCACCTGCGCCCAGTCCCGGACCCGGCGCAACAAGCGGTTGGCGATGCGTGGCGTGCCCCGGGAGCGGCGCGCGATCTCATCGATGGCGAGCACATCGGCGTCCACGCGCAGCAGACCCGCCGAGCGGCGCAGGATCTGACTGAGCTCCTCCGGGGCATAGAAGTCGAGGTGTCCGGTGAAGCCGAAGCGGTCGCGCAGCGGGGCGGGCAGCAGACCCGAGCGGGTGGTGGCGCCGACGACCGTGAATGGCGGCAGTTCCAGCGGTATGGCGGTCGCGCCCGCCCCCTTGCCGACGATCACATCGACCCGGAAATCCTCCATCGCGAGATAGAGCATCTCCTCGGCGGCCCGGGCCATCCGGTGGATCTCGTCGAGAAAGAGCACTTCGCCCTCGTCCAGGGAGGACAGGACGGCGGCGAGATCGCCCGCATGCTGGATCGCAGGGCCACTCGTGACGCGGATCGGGCGCTCCAGTTCGGCGGCGACGATCATCGCCAGCGTCGTCTTGCCCAGCCCGGGCGGGCCAGAGAGCAGGATGTGATCCGGGGCGGCGCCGCGCCCCTTGGCGGCTTGCAGGACCAGGTCGAGCTGGTCGCGGACCCGGATCTGGCCGGGGAACTCACTGAGCCGCCGTGGCCGCAGGGCGACCTCCACGTGGCGTTCGTCGTCCGATCCGGCCGCGTCGAGGACGCGACTGGACTCGAAGTCGCCGTCCTCGGCGTGGCGGATCTCACTGGCATACCCGCTGCTCATCGGCGCAACTCTCGTAGGGCAAGGCGCAGGTATGCGGCGATGTCGCCGTCTTCGGCCGGCTCCGTGGCGGCGACCTTGTCCACCGCCCCCTCAGCCTGTTTGGCATTCCAGCCGAGGCCGACAAGGGCTTCGGTGACCGGGGCCTGCCAGCCACCGGCCACCGCGCCGCTGAGCGCCGGTGCGCCGGATGTGGGGGCGCCGGGCAGGCGCCCGACTTTGTCGCGCAGTTCGAGGACGAGGCGTTCGGCGGATTTGGCCCCGATGCCGGGGATCTTGGTGAGGGCTCGGGTGTCGCCGCCGGAGATCGCGAGCCGCAATTCGTCGGGACCCATGACGGAGAGCATGGCCAGGGCCAGCCGAGGGCCCACACCGGAGACCGTCTGGACCGTCTCGAACATTTCGCGCTCAGCGGGGGTGGCGAAGCCGAAGAGGGTCAGACTGTCCTCGCGGACCACGAGGCTGGTCGAGAGGGTACCCTCCGCGCCGACGCGGTGGGTGCCGGCGATCGCCGGGGTCGTATGCACGAGCAGGCCCACCCCACCGACCCCAAGGATCAGCCGGTCCAGCCCGACATACTCCACGGTGCCGGTCAGGGAGGCGATCATCGTGAGCCACCAGCGGTCAGGGTGGCCGCGGCATACCGCGCCTCGGCGCCGCCGCGCCAGGTATGACAGATGGCGAGTGCGAGCGCGTCCGCGGCGTCGGCGGGCCGGGGTCGCTCGCTGAGCTTCAGAATGCGCACGACCATCGCCGCGACCTGCGCCTTCTCGGCGCGACCGTCGCCGGTGACCGCCGCCTTGACTTCCGTGGGGGTGTGGAAGGCGACGGGGATCTCGCGCTTTGCGGCGACGAGCAAGGCGATCGCGGTCGCGTGCGCGGTCGTCATGACGGAGGCGAGATTGACGTCGGCGAAGACGCGCTCGATGGCAATGACATCGGGCGCGAAGCGATCGGCCCAATCGCCGAGTTGCTCCTCGAGATAGAGCAGGCGCCGGCCGGCCTCGCCATCGCTGGGGGTGCGGACCACCCCGACGGCCACCATGGCGGCCCGGCCCGGACGCCCGTCGACGACACCCAACCCGCACCGGGTCAGGCCGGGATCGACTCCGAGCACACGCACAAGCTGATCCTTCCGCTGCCAAGGGTGCGAACACCTGTTCGGGAATCAGGCTAGCGAGCCCGGGGGCGTCGAGCCCGCAGGAACACGCCTTCGGCTACTCCTCTTCGAGTTGCGCGAGAACTTCGTCGGGAATGTCGCCATTGGCGAAGACGTCCTGGACGTCATCGGAGTCCTCGAGGGCCTCGATGACGCGGATCATCTTCTTGGCGCCGTCGAGGTCGAGCGGGACCTGGAGGTTGGGCACCCAGGAAGCTTCCGCGGAGTCGAAGTCGATGCCGGCCTCCTGCAAGGCGGTGCGCACGGCGATGACGTCGGTGGCCTCGGAGACGATCTCCCAGGTATCGCCATTGTCGTTGACCTCCTCGGCCCCGGCGTCGAGCACGACTTCGAGGATGTCGTCCTCGGAGCGCTCGGACTTGGGGACGATGACGACGCCCTTGCGGTTGAAGACGTAGGCCACCGAGCCGGGGTCGGCCAGGTTGCCGCCATTGCGGGTCAAGGCGGTGCGCACCTCGGCGGCTGCGCGGTTGCGATTGTCGGTGAGACACTCGATGAGCAGCGCGACGCCGCCGGGGGCATAGCCCTCATAGGTGATGTTCTGCCAGTCGGCCCCGCCTGCTTCAGCCCCCGAGCCGCGCTTGACCGCACGGTCGATATTGTCGTTCGGGACCGAGGACTTCTTCGCCTTATAGATCGCGTCCCAGAGGGTCGGGTTGCCCTCGGGGTCACCGCCGCCGCTGCGTGCCGCGACCTCGATGTTCTTGATCAGTTTGGCGAAGAGCTTGCTGCGCTTGGCGTCCTTGGCAGCCTTCTGATGCTTGGTGGTGGCCCATTTGGAGTGGCCCGACATGCGGCGTCCTTCGCTCTCGTCTGGTGTCTTCGCCTCGCCCGTATGCCGCGGCGCGGCCGGTCAGTGATCCTACCCGCGCCCGGCACCCGGGCTGGTGCACACCCGCCCGCGCTCGCGTCTCCCCTGGTGCGGCGCCCCGGCTCCCAGACCACATGGCAGTACTCGACGTACCGCATACTTGTTATGCTCGCGACCAAACCGGTACGCGCGGTACTGCCATTCGGTCTGGGATCACGCCCGCGACGGCGGGGACGAAATGGGTTGATTGCGGCGCTGGCGCACGGTGGCATCGATGGCCCACATGCTCCAGGTGGGGTGATGGACGATATCGGTATAGGTCAGTCGCACCACCAGCCAGCCGAAGGCCACCAGTTCCGTGTAGCGCAGACAGTCCCGGGCAAACTCGCGAGGACCACCGTGGAAGGCATAGCCCTCGACCTCGATCGCGATCCGTAGTTCCTCGTTGCCGAGGTCGACCGTCGCAAAGAGGCCGGAATCGCACACCTGTAGTTGTGGTCGGAACGGCAGGTCGACCGCTCGGACGGTCAGGGCTCGCGCCGCGGACTCCAGCGGATTAGCGACTATTGGCGACGCGAGTGCCGCCACCTTCCGCACCCTCGCGGCTCCGGGGCCATGGACGGCGTCGGCCCTGCGCCGCAGATCCAGCGTGTCGATCGCCCCCCTGCGCACGGCAGAATCCGCGACCGCGAGCGCCTCGGTCAACGGCAACCATCGCGCACAGTCGAGGACCGTGCGCATCGGCCGCGTCACCCCCAGCACGTGCTCTCGGGTCGGGAGATCGGCATACGCGATGTGCGCGGCCCCGGCGGGCAGGGATGCTCGCCCTCGGCTCCTCGGGACGGTGATCCACGGTTTGCGTGCCGCGCGAAGGACGGGCCAGCCGTGCCATTCGGCGGCAGAAAGCCCGGAGACGATGGCGTGATTAGCGTGGGCGAAGCGCTGCAGGTCAGGGATTCCCGGCCGGCTGTAGCGGCCCCGCGCCGTGCGCTCGACCTCGCCCCTTCCCACCGCCGCACGCACCGGCGCATCGCCGTGGACGGCGACCAATTGACCCCAGGTGGCGACGCCGCCCAGCATGACGATGGTGTCGCGCACCATGGGTCCGGGCTCGGGTTGGATCGCCATACGAGCAGATTGGCGTAGGCCGGCGAGATGCGCTCGGCGACCTCCGGCGCTGCTGTGGATAACCTTGCTCGGCCCTGCCACTTCCCAGACCACATGGCAGTACCGCGCGTACCGGGAAGTTCACGAGCCTAGAAGTATGCGGTACGCCCTGTATTGCCAGGTGGTCTGGGAGAAGAGCCCGCTTCCCCGGCTGGTCGCGAGCCGGGGTGACTCAGGCGCGGCGGACCAGGTCCACGAAGTATTGGTGGAAGCGGGTGTCGCCGCCGACCTCCGGGTGGAAGGAGGTCGCGAGCAGCGGGCCTTGGCGCACGGCGACCACCGCGCCGGCGGCGGGGCCGGATTCGACCCGGGCGAGCACCGAGACCTCGGCCCCGACCGACTCCACCCAGGGCGCGCGGATGAAGACGGCCCGGAAGGCTTGCGGCCCCAACTCGCGGATGTGCAGATCGTCCTCGAACGAATCCACTTGCCGCCCAAAGGCATTGCGCCGCACCGTGATGTCCAGCCCACCGAGTGTCTCCTGGTCGGGGCGGCCGTCTTCGAGGCGATCGGCAAGCAGGATCATCCCGGCGCACGAACCATAGGCGGGCATGCCACCCGCCAACCGTTCGCGCAGCAATTCGCGCAGCCCGAAGGCGCGCACGAGCTTGTCGATCGTCGTCGATTCCCCGCCCGGGATCACCAGGGCGTCGATCTGTGCGATCTCCTCGGCGCGGCGCACCGGCACCGCCCGTGCCCCGGCCGCCGTCAGCGCCGCAAGGTGCTCACGCACATCCCCCTGGACGGCCAGGACCCCGATCGTCACCAACCGCGCTCTGCCAGGCGGTGACTGACCGGCAGATCGTCGACATTGATGCCGACCATGGCCTCGCCGAGACCGCGTGAGACCTTGGCGATGACGTCGGGGTCGTCATAGAAGGTCGTCGCCTTGACGATCGCCTCGGCGCGCTGGGCGGGATTGCCGGACTTGAAGATGCCGGAGCCGACGAAAACGCCCTCGGCGCCGAGCTGCATCATCATCGCTGCGTCGGCGGGGGTGGCGATGCCCCCGGCGGTGAAGAGGACGACTGGCAGTTTGCCGGCCCGGGCCACCTCGCGCACCAGTTCGTATGGCGCCTG
>Ga0209174_10002053_pt1 | contig 13739 bp, 7 predicted proteins | sample JI91814BDNA_FD_187505 | JGI IMG/M metagenome (GOLD analysis project Ga0209174, IMG submission 187505) | Wastewater effluent complex algal communities from Wisconsin, to seasonally profile nutrient transformation and Carbon sequestration -... | ecosystem: Engineered > WWTP > Effluent > Algae...
TGCGGTGCCTGGATGGAGTGACTTGCACCCAGTGACAGCCCGTATGCTCACTGTCGAGACTGCACAGCTATTGCTCTCGCAGATGCCTGGTGTGCCACCGCAAGTGCATCCGGTGTCTAGCCTGCGAGCCATTGCCAATCTCTCGCAGTGCTCCCGTGTGCTGCGAGATGTCTTGCGACGCTTGCCTGACTCTGATGATGGCGAGTCTGGTATGCGTCCCGTGGAGCCGACTCCGCCTCCGCCCAGGGACGATGGCATGGCTCTGGAGTTGACTTTTGCCGAGGGCGACGTCAACGATCCTGATTGTGTGTCGATGTCGGAATTGGCCGAAGCATAGTACTCAATACATAAGTACCAAATAGATTTGTGCGTACCCTGGAGCAATTGTTCCAGGGTACTGCTGCAACCAGTGGATGATGCTACGCTTCAATCCAAAACTGGTCGCTCATTTGGCAATGTAGATGAGTAGTCAGCTTTGGCTTGCGGCGATAGTGATGGGAGAGTCTTTTGACTTGTCTGTCGAGCTATTCTATTGGCTTAGCAGGCATGTCTTAGGTCGAGTGCAACTGCTTGCGAGTGCGTGCAGTCTCTCTCGACGCCCTAATACTACTGACGCAAGATTTTCTCCGATATCAAACGAGCGCTGGATGCAAAGCACAGGCGCTCAGTAAACACACCTAAAAGGTAAAAACAAATGGCCGCAGACACTGCAACCTACACCTACGACAACCTTGGTCGGCTCAAGACCATCACTTTCACCAATGGCACTGTAATCACATACAACTACGACGCTGCGGGCAATCGCACCTCCGTTGTTACTACTTGCCCGTCTGGCACTTGCTAAATGTGCCTTGCCGCGCTCACCCAGAACACACGGTGGACAAGGATTTTTCTTGTCCGCTTCGCAGAGTTCGCAAAGACAACGAAACAGGAATCACATAAATGACTACACAGAACCAAAATACCGCACCATCTCAACAGACGCTGTTGACTTTCCCTGCTCCATCTGGCATGTCGGCAAGTCATCCGCGCGCTCCCATTGAGGGTGCGGGTAAGCTGCCTCAGTTACAGCCGACGCCGGTCAACACCACTGGTCCGTCGATTTCTCATGATGATGCTCGTAAGCTCATCGAAAATACACCAGTGCCCTCAAATGTCTGGCGCCCAAATCAAGTCCCCGCCGGAGCGCAGAGTCTCGCTGCATCGAATCTTGTCTCGGCTCCCGCATCTATTGTGGAGCTAGCTCGCGGGCTTAAAAACAATGTCGATCTCATTCATGAGTATTGCGTCACTCAGATTGACTTTACGCCAATTCAAGGACTTCAGAAAGGTGCATTGGGAGCTATTATTGACCAGCGTGGTAGCTCTTTTGACCATGCCGACGTTATGGTGCAACTTCTCCGCCAGGCCGGTTACACTGCTAACTATCTCTATGGAGAGCTTCGTATTTCGCTTGCTGAGGCTACAGCATGGCTGGCTACGAATCCTGTAGACATTTTCAATGCACGCAATATGCTAAACAACGGCGGTATTCCTGCTGTTGTGACCAATGTCGCTGGCACCAATTACCTTGATTTCAGCCATTGCTGGGTAAAGGTTAATATTGGCGGCACTTGGTATGTGTTTGACCCGTCGCGCAAATCCTATACCACTACTAGCAGTATCAACCTTGCTACTGCTATGAGTTACAACCAGACCACGTTTGTCAACAGCGCCCAGGTGGGTGCTACTGTTAATACTGATTACGTCCAAAACATCAATCGGACTAACATCCGTAATAACTTGACCACGATGACCGCAAACTTGGTCAACTGGATCAAGACAAACAATAGCGGTGCTACTGTTGAGGATATCATTGGTGGACGCACTATCAATGGAATCACTCTTGGGCAGCGTCTGACTTCTCTTGGCTACGAGAAGCCTGGTTCGACGCCAGTTGAATGGACATCGATTCCCGATACCTATAAGCATGCGTTGCGGGTCATTTACGACCAGCCAAATATTGATGTGACATTCTTCTCAGCAGACATATACGGCAAGCGCCTGACGCTCTTCTTTAATGCGAGCCACCAGGCTGAGTTGCGTTTGGACGGTACATTGATTGCCACGAGTAGTGCTCAGTGGGTCGGTAGCTGGAACTCTGTTGGTCTCATTGCCACCCACCCCTACGGAGCTACATGGGCCGATCAGGGGCAGTGGTACCGTGTCTACGCTGACTACTTCTACTCTATCGCAAACGCCTGGGGTGTGTGCGGACCGCGTATGAAGGAGATTCAGACAGCAAAGTACTTTGAGAACGTTGCAGCTGGTGGGGCTCCCAATTCCGAGAGCGTCTTGGGTCAACAGTTGTCCGCGATGTTTCACGCTCTCAATACTGAAGGTCAGCGTGCTCACGATATTAAAGATAAGCTGAACCTTTGCATGTCTATTTTTCACCATCAAGTTGGTGTGGCTGGTGATATCGGTGCTCCTTTGTTTGACATTGGCATGGTCAACAGAAGCAGTCTCCCTCTGGATGGCAACTACAATCGACTCTATGCAAACGATTTACCGATGCATGGAGTCACTTTTGAGTCATCTGCAATTCAGGAAATGACTGGTCCGCTCGGAGTTTCAGCGACCACTGTTGTGGATCTGGCATCGCAAAATGGACTGAAGATATACAACGCTAAGACGTCAAATTGGCTGTCAACTGTTAAGCCTACTCTGACTGGTTACGATGCGGGCACGATTTCGTATTACGAGACTAACTACATCAATGCTGGTTGGCGCATTTGCATGCCGAGTGATGGGGCTCAAGTATTGGGACTTTTCACTGGATACGGTCTCTTCCTCTTGCAACCTTCTAGCACTGCCAACTATGGTGTTATTGGAGGCACTAAGGGCTCGTTTGGGCAGGCGCCTATTAGCAAGCAGCCAGACAAGGCACCGATAGACGGGTTCAAAGCTGGACCGAGTTCAATTAAATACCAGGATGGTAACTTTTCCTGGGCGCACAATGATTTGACTTTGGGCAGTCAGTCCGAGCCTTACGGCTTGTCCTTTACTCGTTACTATCAATCGGCTAATGCTAAGTCTGATGGACCTCTTGGTCGTGGTTGGAGTCATTCCTTTAACATCACTGCCACCGTTGGATCTGGCTCAATGGCAGGCTTGGCCAAAAATAGTCCAATTGCTGGTGCTGCTGCGATCGTCGAAATGTTCGTCACCTGTGACCTATTGGCGGACACGACTCAGCCACATAACAAGTTTGTCATTGCCTTGCTTGCCAATAAATGGCTAGGCGACCAGCTCGTAAATAACATTGTTACTATTGGCTCTGCCACCAACGGTGCACAATTTGTGAAGATGCCTAATGGCACTTACGAGAACCCATTTAAGGTAGCAGGGACGCTTGTCAAAAATCCTGACAATACCTTTACTTACAAGACTACCAAGCAGGTTGCTTACAACTTCAATCTCGATGGCACGATCAACACCATTGTCTACCCATTTGGTGTGACTTGGACCTTCGGTTATACATCTGGCAAGTTGACCACTGTTACCAATGGCATGGGGCGTACCATCACGTTGGTGTATACCGGCACGCGTTTGACTAGTATTACGGATGGTACCGGCCGCAGTGTCGTCTTCACGGTCAATCCGACGTCTGGTCTGCTAACGTCAGTAACAGATCCTAATTCCAAGAATTGGACCTATGCTTACGATGCATCCAATCGGATGACGCAGGTCTTTTATCCAGCTAACCCGACCCAGGCAATCTTTACCAATACCTATGACTCTGTCGGTCAGGTCAAAGAGCGCCGCGATGCCTACAACAACCTGACTAGCTATTACTATGCTGGATATAGGACAGAAGTTGTAAGTCCGAACAACAAATCTGCAGTCGTATACCTGAATGCTTTGGGCGACGTAATCAAATCTATAAGCCAGGTCGGGAAGATTACTACCAGAGAATATGACGGGCGTGGAAGAGTGAAAAAGAACACTCAACCTGAGGGCAACTACGCTCTTTACACTTACGATTCGAAGGACAATGTACTTACAGTCACGGATGTCGCGAAGCCGGGCTCCGGGTTAGCGAACATTGTGCAGACTTTTACCTATAATGCGACTTTCAATAAGATTGCTACTGGTAAGGACGGCAAGAACCAGACGACAACATTCACTTATGATGCGATAAATGGAAATTTGCTGACTGTGCAAAGACCTACTGTTGCAGGCAAAGTGCCAAAAACCAGATACAAGTATAACGCCAGAGGCCAAATTGTAAGCGCTATTGATGGGACAGGCATGCAAGTTCAATGGACATACGATTCTTCCACTGAAAGGAAACTGTCCCAAATCGTTAATACAGACTGGCGGTGCACCGTAGGCGGCACAGTTACTGTAGGAAATGTGTTGACTATTAACGTCAATGACTCGGGACTGCCCGGAGGAACAAAGGCGAAGTCTTATACGGTAATTTCTGGAGATACACTTGCAAAAATAGCAACCGGCCTAGCAAATGCTATCAACGGTGACACAGACCTTGCTTCACTGGGGATAATTGCTAACGCGAATGGGAGTGTCATTGCGCTATCAACCTCACCCGGCAATACAACCACCTTTACTGGTAGTACACCCGGTGCCACAGCAACCCTGACTCTGGCTGCTGGTCTTAACCTCACAACTACCTTTGGTCACAACACCAGGGGCGATATCACTTCCATTACTGACCCACGCGGGAAAATCACCACGTTTAATTTTGACGTACTTCGTCGGAGAATTCAGTCTACCTCTCCAGCACCGTTTAACTATGTATCTAAAGCTACATATGATGACAATGGAAACAAAATCAAAGACGAGCGCCAGACAAACATTGTTGCTACCCCATGGCAGACTTACAACACAACTTATAGTTTTGACAATAAGGTGTTGACAGTGCAAGACCCGTCCGCTGATACAACGACGTGTGCTTATAATAATTTGAGATTATTGCAGCAGGTCACGGACGCCGCGTCTCGTGTCACTCAGTACACCTACGATGATGCTGGGCGGCTTTCGACGGTAATAGATTCCTCGTCTGTAACAGCAATGACAAAGACTTATACAGACAATGGTTTAGTGGCTACTACTAAAGACTCACGAAACAACCTCACAGCATACACATACGATGGGTTTGATAGACTGTCTCGTCGAACCTTCCCAGATTCCAGCTACGTTGAGATCCAAAGTTACGACGCCAACAGCAATGCCTTAGTCTCTCGTATGCGAAATGGCGGCACCATTACCCTTACATACGACGCTTTGGATCGCATTAGCACAAAAACGCCAACAAGTATGGCGGTCGTGACTTATACCTATGACCTTGCTAATCGTGTACTAACTGCAAGTAAACCGACAGTTGCAGGTGATGCCAGTACGGGAACTTTTACTATTTCCTATGATTCCGCAGGAAGAGCGGTTCAAGAAATTTACCCGGGCTCCAAGATTTTCACGAATACACTGGATGCCAACGGTAATGTTACTAAGATAACTTGGCCTGATGGCTACTTTGTCGAGCAAACTTTTGATGAGCTTAACCGTCTTACCACGGTCAAGCTGAACGGTAGCACGACTGCTGCGGCGACATACGTCTGGGATGCCTTGTCGCGTCCCTCAAATATTTCACGCAAGAACTCGACTAGCACCACGTACGTATGGGAAATTGATAATGATCTGTCATCGGTGAGTCAATCGTTTGCAGGTCCAACTCTTCTGCCTTCTACACTCACTTATTCATATGCATACAATGGTGCTGGCGAACTCAGTAGTCAAACTGTTAGCGACAGTCAATATCTTTGGCATCCTGGCGCAGCCGGAACTATTGCCTATGGAACCGCTGACAGTACTGATCACTATCCCACGGTTGGTGGCACTACACAAATATATGACGGCAATGGCAACTTGTCACAACAAGGTGTTACCAATTTCTATGGATTTAACACGGAACTACAGCTAAGTAGCGCCACTACGGGTGGTGTCAGTACTTCGTACAACTACGACCCCTTTGGTCGCATGGTACAAGAAACCGTCGGCTCAACTGCAAGTCGTTCCTATTATCTGTCCTCTACTCTCATGGGCGATTATAGTGGCACCGGCGTTTTGCAAAGCCGTTATGTTTATGGTGCATTCGGAGAGCCATTGGCTAAAGTCACCTCAGCGGGCGTTGAAAGTTTCTACCACACAGACGGTCAGAACTCGGTTGTGGCGATTTCTGATGCGACAGGAAATGTGACGAATCGCTATGCGTATTCGCCTTTCGGAGAAACAGCGACTGCCTTAGCTGGCACGAAGTTTGGTTATCAAAGCGCAGTGTATGACTCTGCAAGTTCATTGTATTTGACCCTCAATGGTGTCTCTTACCTGCCGTCATTTGGTCGCACTGGTCAAGACGGATTTTCCATGGGAAGCGCGGCAAATCCCGGCAATCCAGGCGACTACTATGACCCGAACGATCCGATGAACTATGACTCTGACAGTGCAATTACGCGAATGCTGCGGAACGGTTCGCAGACTAATCGACAGTATATGGACATGCTAGCGCAGCAGCAGGCGGCTATTGACAAAATAGTTCAAAACCTCATCGACAAGTATGACCTCAACGCTGCCTTGAAAAAAGGCGGCGTCGGGTCCGGCCATTCTTGGCTACAAGATGCTGACACTCTTGCAAAATATCTTCTGGATGCTTTAAAGCTATGGCTTGGAGAGGATGATTTCGATTATCTAAAAGCTAAGCACACCGACAGCGAGAATATTGAGAAGGCGCTTGAGCAGATGCTGGAGAAGACCCTCACTGGAGGTCTCAGTGTACTCGGCAAGAATGTTGTGGGCGGATTTGGTAAACAGGTTGAGAAAAAGGTGGTCGGGGAGTTTGGGAAGCTTGTAATTAAGACTCAAGAATTCATGAAAAACGAAATGGGAAGACGATTTTATGATCTTACAACAAACGAAGCACGGCATGAAGTGAAAAGCGGTCTCGTTGAATTTACACCCCGGATTGCGATGCAAATTTTGAAGGACTCTGCCAACACTCTTGCTGGTAAGCCTGTTGTATGGTTGTTCAAACCAAGTCCTCAAACTGGTCTTGTGGGTCCTAGTGACCTCGTGGCAAATCTTCTGAGACAAGCCAACATTTCATATATAATTTCTCACAAATAGTCCGCACGGCTAATGAAGTGGAGGCGGTATTCTTGATAGAGTGCCGCCTCTATCTTTGGGAGCAGGAGAGAATGGATCTAGCCGGGAAATTCGCTGATATTGGGAAAGTTATACAGCGTGTATTTAGCAACCATGGGTTTCAGAAAACCAAACTTGTTTTAAAACGTAGGGGCGAGCATATCTACTTGCATTTTTTCAAATATTCTCCCGATAAAGAATTTTTTTTATTGGTAGAGTCTCAGTGTTCTTTCTGGGATAAAGGTATGAGGCAAGAAGAGACAGAAAAAATTCAAATAGTGCTTACACAGGCGGTTGAGTTTACCGAATTTGCATTTTCCAATATCAAACCTTTTACAGCGCCTGGCATCGAAAAACGTTCTGTTTCTGAATGTACTTTTCACGATCCTCTCGATTTTGATCCAATGACGCCCTCTGAAATGTGGCCGTCTATCTTTTTGGATTTGAATGAAACAGTAGAAGAAGGCCATGTTGAAACAGCTCTGCAGAAATTGGATCGACGTTTTTTTGACCAGTTTGTTTATCCTTATCCCTTCAACCTGATTGAGTATGAACATTTAATTGGCTGGAAAACCGCTCCCCGCCCAGAGTTCCTCAAAATGTTCAAATCAGATCAGTCCAGTTTGGCTTATTGTATGAGTCTTTATTGTAAAAGAATAGGGGAAATGGAAAAGGCTCAACGGTTTCTTAAATTGGCAGAGTTGCGCAACATGACTTATGATTAGGAAAACACCAATTTTCAACCACTTGTTTCGGCAGCTACGTGATCATTGGAAGATCTGGCGCATGACATGAACTCTTGGTTCCACTTGGCTGCGATGACCCACCTGTATATGCATGCGATCCGCTGGACGATGAGCCGGTTTCGGATAATGTTGATTTGCTATACAAGTCGCTGTCTGAGCTTTTGCTGAACAGAACATTGGCTTAGCAAGCAGATTGCAAGAATCTGATAATATTTGGTATGCTTCATTGCTTTTGAAAAAGCTCTGAAACATTGACTTGGGGAGGGAATTTGGGAATGAATTTTCCAGTCCTCCCCTCTTTTTTACCTTTTTCTATTTATGGGGTACCTGCTAATTGGCGCTTTCTATAACGATCTCGTCTATGAGTCTAATTATCGGTCATGTTATTCGGCCGTTCTACTCGAGGTACATGACTGCTGCGTGTGCTAAATAACATTTGGTTTCTGTCCCAGCAAGTGCAAGCCCGGAAAAGCCCACAGGGTTAGAAATTTTGCTTCTCGATTTGACCAGGGTTTCTGGTACGCACACACTTAAAGCCTGACATCCTTCCCGAAGCCCTTAAAACGCTTTGGATTGAGTTGGGTGTACAGAACAGTGTGTTGAATGTTTTTGTGCCCCATATAGGCTTGTATAGCCCTGGTATCCACGCCTTCTGAAGCTAGCTGGTGGCCCTTTCCGTGTCGAAGCATATGGGGGTGAACGCTCAGTTCGAGATCCGCTTCAACACCGGCTCTAGCGACCATCTTGTGAAATGCATTTGATGAGAGCGGACCTTGTCTCTCAGACATAAAGACGAAATCCGAGACAGGATAATCTCGTCGAAGTTTGCGGAATGCCCGTATTTCATCCCCTTCCAGGTAGTGAACTGACGGATCGCCATTTTTAAGCCGGTTCACGTGCATCCTGGCACGGCTCAGGTCAAGCTGATCCCACCGTAACTCCACCAGCTCAGTCACTCTGAGGGCATGGCGGTAAGCAACCAGGATCATAAGAGAGTCTCGCTCACCATGGCGCCCCACACTTTTGGCTGCCTTGATGAGCTTATTCACCTCAGCCACGGTCAAATACTCCCGTGAGCGCTTCTCCAGATTCGGGACTTTTAGTGGTGGTCCAGGCGGTTTTCTTTTCTTCTTTTTCTTGGACATTCCCGAAAATGATGGACGGTCCTGTGCTTTACCCATTTTTGCAAAATCCTGGGAACCTAACTCTGTAACCGTTATACCATTTTTGAAAGCTTCGGTTTTCGCCTTTCTTTACCGTAAATAATCATTTTCGGGAAAGTCTACACTTTTACAGGCTTTTACCTTTGGAGTTCCCCCCAAATAGTGGACTTTTACAGCCGAAGTCCTTCAGCGTGCGGCATAACGAAACAAAGTGCAAAGTCTTGCTAATGACTAGTACATATCCACCCCATCATAGTTTTTCGTAGACTCTTTTGGCTAAAGTCTCTCAGAGGTGAACAGATAACGTTGCAGTGGACGTTTGAATAGGACCGGGGAGAGAATGTAAGTATTGGTCTGTTGCCAACTATAGTGATTTCGACATTTGATTTAGGAAAAGTTTTCTATGATTGCTAAGCCCAAGTGGACCTTTGGACCTCCTCCAACACCAGTTATGATCGAGCGTTTAGTAAAAGCCATACCTAATCTTCCTAATGATCTGTTGTGCTTTTATCGAGAGCACAGCGGCGCTCATGGACCAATGATGGATGGAGTAGATCCGTCTATGGTAGCGTTTTACGACATCGATTGCTTGATCGATACTAATCAATCTATTTTGTCGGTTAGGACCGAGCTGGCAGGTTATGTGATTTTTGGACACGATGGTTACTATTACATGGTAGTCAATGCAGATGAAAGCGATAAAGCTGTTTATCAAATTTTGCCGATTGACGATAGTCCGCCTTGTGAGTCTGATCGTCGCTTTGAGAGTATCAGCCAGCTGCTGAGTCTGCGTGATCTTGATTAAACCCCCTAATTTCTCTGTCTCACCCGTGATCTTCTCCGCGCGGTGTTAATCATGAGTACTCATCTTTGATCATATCTAGGTCGTTAAACGAAGCTACAATCCTGGCGGGAGCTTGCTTACTGCTTGTGTTGTGTTTTGGGGCACCTGCTGAGGCACAGTCTAATGATGCTGCTGTCGGTGCCGGAGCGTCCTCTGCAACCTCCCTTTAAATAGGCCGCAAAGCAAGTGGCATCGAGTGATGTTTAAGTAGTAAGCTTGTTGCGGTGTTAAGTTGACCGGTGTCAAGGAGTTTGTGGTGAGGGCGTTTAAGCTGCCAAATACCAAGAAGCAGTGGTGTCTTTGGTTGTCGCTCGTTGTCCTCGTCGCGTTGGTAGCGCTGCAACGTTTTGACCCTTACTTCTGGAAGACATTTGCTTTTGCTAGATACTGGAGTATGGGGCTGGTATTCAATGCTCCATCAATACATGCACCTTATTCAAAGACTGCTCTAAAGGAAATGGTTGGCGAGCCCGACTACAAAAATGAGTCAATTGAAGGGTCGATGTGGAAGTATAAATTAGGTCGTTTTCCCTTTCCTGGCTCTGCGGGCGCTATGACAGTTTGGTTCAATGAGGCCGGTGAGCAAATCAAATGCCACTGGGACGACTCAGACTATGAGTAGGTTGTTTGCGCTGGAGGCGATTTCTCTCGAAATGGCTAAAGTAGAGTGTTATCAAAATCTTCAGTAGGATATTGCCAACAAGTGCCCATAGTCAAAAGGCTTTGCCTAGTATCATCGCTGATATTATCTCTTGCATCAGTCGGCGCCCCAGCTTTTGCCGATGATAGCGACTGGCAACAGAGCTACTCTGAGAGCAAGCAGGCTTTACGCAATAAACATTTTGCTGCATCCAAAAAACTATTAGAGCAAGCATTGTCGCAGGCCAAGCAGCTACCATCTGGAGAGGAGCAAGCGCGGCAGCTATTTGAGACTTATGCGGTGCTTACAGGTTTGTATGATGCGCAGAGGTTGTATAGCAAAGCTGATGAGATGCAACGACAGTCTTTAGCCCAGGCTCTGGCGCTCTGGGGACCTGTGCATCCATTTTTGGTCAACAAACTGCAAGATGATGCACATCGCTACTTGCGACATCGGCAACCTGTAGAAGCTGAAAAACTCTACCGGCAAGCTATAGAGGTCCAGGAAAAACTTGGTTTTGTGCGATTGCTAGAATCTGCTATCACTCTGTCTGGATTGGCTAAGAGCTTGCAGATGCAGCATCGCTATGACGAAGCAGAAGTGCTTTTTAGAAAGTGTCTGATGAAATATTGTTCTGCCTGCAAAGATCTCGATTGCCGGCTCAGGGATCTCGCTGGCTGCTATGCGGCGCAAGGGCGTATTGCCGAGGCAAGACCGTTTTACAAGCGTGCACGCGAGGTGGAACTGCAATATAAAAATTTGAAGGCGGCGATGAAAATGAGTGATGCTGCAGATCTACTTCGGGTACGTAGGCAGTTTAGGAAGTCTGAGTCTCTTTATCTAAAAGCTCTGGCGGTCACGCAAAAGTATTCTCAGCCTAACTCCGAGCAGCCGGAGATCATGCGTGGATATGCTTTTCTCCTGTCTGAGACTGGTCGTAAGGCTGAGGCGCTAGAGCTAAAAGGCAAGGCTAAACATTTGATGGATGAGTATTATAAAGTTGCAAATGTCCCTACTGGCCTTGTTATGCAGTAGTTTATGCCCCATCCCTGGCTCGTTTTTCTGGGTGCAATACCCACCCTCCATTTCTTTGCAAAACTCGTGGGGTAAACTCGACAGTATCTCTGTAGAATATAAAATTAGCCGTCTTTATCTGAGCCGTTTGATTTGGCCAGCGATGGTTTATCCCTCATTAAGTTGGTGCCTGTGACCAATCCAGATAATCAGATAGCCAAAGCTGAGAGCATTTATTTTGCTCCCATAGCCAATGGGCTGGGTGATTTAATCGTGTGTTTGCCAGCTATCCAGTGGCTCGTCAGCACTGGCGTCCCGACGCATTTGGTGATCCGCTCGCCTGAGCAAGCTGGTCTATCCAGTCAGATAGCCGGTCTAGCTGGTACCATCGACGAGGTAGCGCTCGACGCCGATGCTTTGCCTCCTGGCGCGCTCTACATCAATATGCGTGCGCATCCGCTGCAAAAGGACCATATCTGGGGCTCGGCGGAGTTTGAGAGCAAATATCCTGGCTACAAAATCACAGAAGTGCTCAAGGGGATAAGTGCGGATTGGCAGATTGGTGCTGATTACGACCAGCTCCAGCCTTTATCTCATAAACCTGTGGCTGAGTGTGCGGGCAAAGTACTGTTAGTGCCGGGCTCGGCTGGTCGCGCTAAGTACTGGCCTGCTCGCTATTGGTCTGAGCTGGCAGCACTACTGGCGCACGACGGGATGGAGTGTGTCGTTATCGGTCAGCCTGATAAGTCTGACATCGTGGCTGAGTTGATTGGCTCGGCTCACCTGCCTCACTTTGCCACTCCTACTTTAGTCGATGCGCTTGATGCTATCAGCAGCGCGCGTGCTGTTGTGGCTGTTGATACGGGTCTCATGCACATGGCTTTGCATCAGGGCGTGCCTACTGTGGCGCTCTTTCGCAGCAATACTATGTTTTTGCGTCCTTTAGCCTACTGTCGCAATCTCATTGCCCCTGCTTGCGACCCTCGCTGTATCGCTCAGGAGTTTGCAGCTGTGCCCAATCAGATGCTGACTTACGATAAGGGTAATGAGACATACACATATTGGAAGACCTGGGATTGTCTGGTACATGACAAACCGACGCACTGTATGAGTCAGATCGCTGTTGCCCAGGTGCATGCCGCTGTTGCCGAGCTGATGCTGCAGCCTGCCGTCCATAGCTAGATGTAGTAAACTCATTATCCCCGTATGAGGCTTACTAGTCGATGGCAAGTGCCTTTAAGTCAGCGTTGATTGTTTTGGCAACATTGGGCGCATTTTGTGCTGGCTCCAGCGCTCGCTGCGAGGATGGCGAGGAGCTATCTCCGGGCACGCCCATCAGCGACAAATGGGCAGTGGTGGTCGGCATCAGCGATTTTGCCAAGCCATCGCTCAATTTAAAATACGCTGCCAAGGATGCCAGCGATTTTAAAAACTTTCTTGTGAGTAAGTGCCATTTTGCGCCGGATCACATCAGGTTGCTTACCAACCAAAACGCTACAAAAAACAAAATCATGGACGTGCTCGGTGATAGCTGGTTGCCGAGAGTGACTCTGCCTGCGGATCTCGTCGTGATCTACATCTCCAGCCATGGCAGTCCATCATCGCTTGATGTCGCTGGCGTCAACTACATCGTCGCTCACGATACCGACCCCGACAAGCTCTTTACCACGGGCATCCCCATCCAGCATCTGGCAGAGACCATCCGGGAGCGCGTGCATAGCAAGCGGGTTTTGATTGTGCTCGACGCCTGCCACTCTGGTGCTGCCAGCGGCGAGAGCAAGGGTTTGCAGCGCACCGCCAATGTCGATGCCTCTGCCTTTGCGCAGGGCACAGGGCATGCTGTAATTTGCTCCAGTAGCCGCAGTGAGTCGTCCTGGGAGAGCAAAAACCAGCCCAACGGTGTGTTTACCAAAGCATTGATTGATGCGTTTGCATCAAAGGGCGAGAGTACAAAGCTGACCGATGCCTTTGGTAAGTTAAAGGAAAAAGTCCAGACTCAAGTGGCAGCCGAGCGTGGAGTAATGCAGACTCCAGTGTTAGAAGCTAGCAAATGGAAAGGTGATGAATTGATACTGGCAGCGGTGCCTGCTAGTCCGCGGCCATCTCCAATACCTGTGGACGATAGTGCCCCG
>Ga0209174_10002055_pt1 | contig 13723 bp, 9 predicted proteins | sample JI91814BDNA_FD_187505 | JGI IMG/M metagenome (GOLD analysis project Ga0209174, IMG submission 187505) | Wastewater effluent complex algal communities from Wisconsin, to seasonally profile nutrient transformation and Carbon sequestration -... | ecosystem: Engineered > WWTP > Effluent > Algae...
GGTTTGTCGATCTCGACGTGTTTCACAAGGGCTATGCCCGCGCACGCGATGACAGCGGTTGGTTCCATGTAGACGCGCAGGGCCATCCTGTGTACGCCCGGCGATTTGCCATGGCCGAGCCGTTCTACAATGGACAAGCGCGGGTCGAGACGCTCAACGGTGGGCTGGAAGTCATCAGCGAGCAGGGTCTAACGCTGGTGAGACTCCGTGATGACAAGGCTCTCTCAGCAGCGCACCAACTCTATAAGCAAGGGAAATTCGACGAAGCACTGAAGCTAAACCAGCAGGCACTCAACGAGGCGAGCATGCGGAACGATCCGCGTGCGCAGATCGACGAGCTGCGAAATGTTGGGCTCTGCTACTTCCGGCTGCATCAGTACGAAGAGTCAGAGAAAAACCTGCGGGACGCCGTAGGTCTGGCGATTCGAATCGGGAACAAACTGCAAGAACTCTTTCTAAACAATCATCTGGGGGCCACCCTACGCGAGGCTGGCAAGCTGCACGAAGCCTATGAACTGTTCGAAACGTCGCTCTCTGCATGTCGACTCCCCGAGCATCGCGAAGCGAGAATGCGGCTGCTGGGAAGCTTTGGTGCGCTGCTCGATGAGCTGGGTCAGCGACACCGTGCCGATGAGTGTTACGCACGCTATGAGGAACTTGCGGACATCATCGGTGACGCGAATCGCCAGGCGAATGCACGCGGGCTCGTTGCACGCACGTTGGAGCTTCGCGGTGAGCTGCACACTGCGAAGCAAAAGTACGAGGAAGAGACGGTGCTCGCAGAGCGATCCGGTGATGTGCTGCGGAAGCTGGCGGCTGAACTGCACACTGCTCGTATCGATGGCAAGCTCGGGGAAGGAGCTGAAGTCAGAGAAGGATTCGAGGTCGCGTTACAGCACAGCCGAGAGGTAGGCAACCGAAAGCGACTGATTGATGCACTAGAGCACTTCGCTGAATTTTTGCGAAAGCAGCGTGAACTCCCGCAGTCTTTCAGCCTATTGTCGGAGGCTCGGAAGCTCGCATCTGGAGAACAGAGTCTTCTTGAGAAGTGTGCCAATATCAACGCTCGCCTTGCTAGCTTGTGCGCTGATGTTGGTCTTCACGGCGAAGCGCTGGCGTACCTCTGTGAGTCCGTCGAAATTCGGTTCAAGTTGTACGAGCCCCTTCGTAGGGATAAGGAAGTTCGCAAGCTTGCCCAGACCCGACTAGATGAGCTGACAAAGGAAGGGTTCCTACTCATCGACGAAGCCTGTCAGGTAGCCCGTACCGAAGAGGAGAAGAGCCGCATTCTGGGCTTGCACAATCGCCTGCAAGACAAACAGATGAGTTGGGATGACCTCCTCGTTGGGCGAGATACGCGCATTAGAGCCCCTGAATCCCCCTGGGTGTGGTCGAAACGGATTCGTGAGGAATCACGGGAAAGGTGGCAGAGGCGACTGCTACCCGGTCCTTTCGAAAAACTGACTCCGCTGAGTCAGGACGATCTGGTACAGGCAGACATCGCGTACAGCGGGCCTGTCGACGATCTATCGCGGTCACTACTGCTGATGACCACCGTCGTTGAGCGAGAGTTACGGCTCAGACTTGTTGAGCCACTCATCCCAAATGAACGGTTGACGCTGGGGGAACTGCTGATGCTGCTTGACGAAGTGAGAACCGGTGCCCCAAAAGGCAAGTTTCAAAAATTGCGTGCGGCACTCTCCAAGCATCACAGGACTTTGGAGCCCTACTGGCCGATCATTAAGGCTCTTCTAAGTCCCCTGCGGCTGGCAAACGGTGATGTGCTGTCGATCGGAGACGGCAAACCACTGAACCTTGTCGATGTACGAAATGCTGTCGCCCATGGCAATCAGCAGAAACTGGATCGTCCTGTCGACCGCATGCTCGTTGATGCGGTGAAGCGCCGGTTGTTGCTGGAAGAAACGCAAGTTCTTCGACGACTTGTCGCGCTTCCTGCTCTGGTTCGACAATGAATGGGCCAACACTACGGAATCTTCCAACTGTTCGCTCTCTCCTCGCTATCGCACTGATCGCTCTGCTGTCTCTTCCGTTCCTTGCGATCGCGCAGTCACCCCAGTTGCCGCAACCCGCACTCCTTCCTCCAACGAGTCCGCTCTGTGACAGCAGCTTGGTTCCGTGTCTTTCCATCGATGACTTCGCGGCGCACGGGCAGGCGCAAACGTTGATACTCCCCCGAACGGATGAGCGCAGCACCGCCATCACGATTCCCTACGGCATCACGATGGGTTTGTTTGGGCGAATTTCCGGTTCCATATCATCGAGTACATCGTTCTGGTCGCAGTCCGATCAGCGCCTACAGAGCCAAGGACCACTTCGACTCAACGTGACGGCTCTCCTGTGGCCTCTGTTTCCACTGCGGACAGACCCGCTGGCGTCTTCCTTTCGTTTGGGAGTTGCCTATGATCATGAGCTGCGGATAGGTCCATTTTTCGGGTCCAACTCGTTAGGAATCGATGGAGATTTGGGCGCGATACGCATCATTGGACAGAAAGTGCTCGGACCTTTTGAACTAACGCTCAGCCTTGGTGCGCTTGTTGATCCGGGACGACGGTATGCAACGGGAGAAGCCGCAGCACAGGTCGGATTCCATCTACCGTTTCTTCCCTCGCTGAAGCTCTCGGTTGATGCACTGGGACGTGGGATGCCTGCCTACGTACATCGCGAGCGACAGATGGAGCACGGGGAATATCTACTGCGTCTGCAAGGTGCTCTGGGTGTCGGACTCAGCTACGCGCCCCATGCGCGAGTTGACTTCGGAGTCTCTGCTCTGTGGGGGATTGGGGGAATCTCACCATCAGTCGTGGTGTTTCGCTTTGCGGTGCTGAGCGTGGGCAAGACCTACGAAGGACGCGCAGCGACACCGCTCACCGAGTTGGGCGCAGATGTAGCTGCTGCGGGGGCCGAGAAGGTCAAGGAAGTAGTGGAAGAACTACTCAAAGAGACCTATGAGGAAAGTCCTATTGATCCGAAGCTTGATGAGAGCTGCTTCATCCGAGATGACGATGGCAGCATCATGGGGCGCTTTGGGAATCGCTCCATCGATGGGAGGTTCTGCGAGGAGGATGGTGTCAAGGTTCCGATCGGTCAGGAGCTATGGCGAGATCGGAGCGGGGACAAACTCTGCAAAGAGAGTCGCCACAATCCACGTACAAGTCAGAAGGAACTGTACGACTGCGTGCTGTGGCAAAAGGACAAGGAGTGGCAGCCAGCGCATCAAGCACGACTTACGGAGCAGTGCGAGCTACGTGATAGCGACGGAAGACTTCTCGGACAACTTGGCACGGGGACTTCCCAGGGTTCACGCTGCCGCTATCCGGTAGAGCGCGACAACGGCCAGTACGGACGCTATACCGACTATCAGGAACAACCTCGCGACAAGATCTTCTACACCGATACAGAAAGAACTCGGGTCTGTGAAACGCCGAACCTGCTACGCTGCTTTTTGACTTCGGCAGAGAGTCGTTCTTCGCTGAAGATGGCACCAGAGGAACGGTTTGCTCGCGGTGCCGATCGTGCGGCTCGCGGCAGAGAGCGAGGCCTCAAAGAGACTGGTGAGTCCATAGAAGATCTGGCGAGTGGAAAAGTCAGTCTCACCTCGATCAAAAACGAAGTCACAGAGAAGACCCAAAAGTTCGCCGAGACAGTCACAGACAAGGACAAGCTCAAGGAATTCGCGAAAGGCAAGGTGGTCGGTTGGCTCAAGGGAATCGAGGAGTGGTCGAAAAGGCGGAGCGATGATCAGCTTGATGATGCTGGAGAATTTGCGGCGAGCGCGACCATAGATGGAGCCGTCGGCCTAGGAATGGGCGCAGCGGGTCGCATCACCGGCGAGCTTGCGGAAGGTGCCGTAGAGTTACGCAAGGCGAAAAAGGTGGTCGAGCACGTTCGGCCTGGCACAACGCTATCCAAGGCGGATTCCTCCGTCTGGAAGGAACTAAAGTCCGCACGAGGCAAGACCAAGACCGATGGGGAGAAGTTCTACGAATGGGATCACACTCACGGCGATATTGAAGTATATGATCGGCGCGGTCGACATCTTGGTTCGATGGACCCCACCACTGGCACAATGACGAAACCCGCTGTCGCAGGCCGAAAGATCATTCCATGACAGAAAGGACGAGGAACTGTTGCGAGCAACTGGAAGACGCGGTGGCGGAAGGCTCAATTCTCTACGTTGCCAAGTTTCGCGAGTGGGGGATTCCGATTCCTGATGGTGGTACCTCATTTCTCGAACTGTCCTTCTGTCCGTTCTGCGGGGCCCATCTGCCACCCAGTCTGCGCGATGAGTGGTTTGATCGGGCAGGCTCTCTTGGCATCGGGCCCCCCTATGACTCCATGCCGAACGAGTATCAGTCTGATCTTTGGTGGCTGCATCCTGCCGCTCCCGATCGAACCAGATGAACGAGCAGCGGCTCGCTGCCACTCTCACCTACCGCGTCGCCCTCAGCGTCGATGAGCACTGCGGTCCCCGACTTATCTGTCTTGTGCGCTGGTCCTCCGCTTTTTCCGACCGCTGGAAACACCAGCGACTGCCCTTCGTTTTCCATCTCGTTTGGTCGTGAACTCATGGCCGGGGCAACGGGGTCCGCTAGTTGTTGGGAGCTCCCGCAGAGATCCATGCGCTAATGGTGTTGAGATCGGTAGCAGCAAGAGGTGTTCCCTTTGGCATCCGCGTGCCCGTAAAGCACGGACCTGCCCCCTGAAGTTTGAACATCAGGTAGCTCATGGTCGGGGTCGAGGGAAGGACTCTCTTCGTCGTCGGACACTGGGTGCTCGCTACGTTCACGGTGCTGGCGTAGCTCTTGCCGCTGCTCAGATCGAGTCCTTGCGCGGGATTCATTCCGCCGTGGCAGCCTCCGCCCGTGCAGTTCTTATTGAAGATTGGCTGGACCTGGGTAGCAAAACTCGGAGCCAGGGTTGTTGCGCTCTTTTCGACGGTGTTGATGCTGATATTGCCCGCTTGATCCTGCGCTCTCACCACAAAGTAGTACGTCATGCCAGTGCCAAGTCCACTCACAACATACTGGGTTGCGCCTGGTGCTGTGGTGAAGGTCGGGGTTGCGTAGGACTCTCCTCCTGCGCTGCTTGCTTGATAGATCTGATAGACAATCTGCGCTTGTGCAGTGACGGTGTCAGTGGCCGCGCTCCAGGCCAGGGTAATGCTATTCCCCGATGCACTCGCGGAAGCAAGACCGGCAAAAGTAGGAGCCATGTTATCCGCTTGCGCAGGAGTCGTCGCGCTCTGTTCCACGCGATTGGTGTCGATGTTCCCCGCCAAGTCTTGAGCTCTCACCACAAAATAGTACTTGGTGTTGGTATTGAGCTTCCCAACGGAATAGCTCGTCACGCCGGGCGCAGAGACATAGCTTGGGGCCGCGAAGTTCTCTGCTCCTGCGGTGGTCGCTTGATAGATGAGGTACTTGAGCTCCGAAGCAGCGGAGACATTGTCGATAGCCGCTGTCCAGGTGAGGGTCACAGAGCTTGGAGCAGGAGTCGCCGCAGTCACTCCGCCAAAGGTCGGTGCCGTGGTGTCGGGCATGGCCATGTCCGCCGCCGAAGGCACTCCGCCATCGTTTACACCACCAGCACCAGAGACAATCCAGCTCCGTAGCAAGTCCAGTTCAGCGGTGCTCAGGGAGGCACCAAGTGGCATGTGGGAACCCACAATCTTTGAGCAAGCGGGGTCTACCTTGCAAAACAGATAGCTCAGATCGGGCTGCCCTGGCGCGATCAGCTTGCGCGTCGGATCTTGCATCGCAGCGACGTTGACCGTATTTCTCAGCGCTACGCTGGCAGTCAGAACCAAGCCCTCTGCCGGTGTCCCAGTGTCGCCGTGGCAACCAGAGAGGGCGCAGCGGGTCGCAAACATCTGTTCCAACGAAGAGCTGGAGACGCTTGGCGCTAGGTCAGGTAGGACGGTATCCGCAGGACTCGAGCAGGCAAGAATACCCAGGGTAGTCAGGATGGGAATCGATAGGCCAACATAGACGTAGGTTCTCTGCATGTAGTCTCTCCTAAAGGTCATCATCGTTCTGGATGGGACACGCATCTTCAGATCATGCGCTGCACTCCAAACCAGCAAGTCATGTGCCGTTCACCGAGACATCCGGCTGCGACGAATCGATCGAATGGGCGCAGGCCACTGCGTGTACCAGACGGGACACGCAAGCTGGCCGAGTCTGTCTGCACATCAAGTGCTGACTTGTGCGCCAAGTAACCTAGTCCATTGGGTACACCGGACGATCTCTAGGTGAACCAAACGGTTCAGAGCCCTGACTCCCTGCAAAGCTCGACCGTCGTGGGGAAGCAAAGGACAGTCGGCACGGGGATTGCTCCTCTTTGCGAGTGTTGGAGGCTCGATGTCGTCGTTGCTTTGGTCGTACCGAACAGCATCACGCTACAGTAAGCAGTTGAAATGATGAGGTTTTCTATGCGTAGTGATCGTTTGCTGGGTGTGGGTCTGACTCTGCTTTGCAGCTTGGCTCCCAATCTGGGAATGGCAGAGCATCAACCATCACCCCTGACAGAGCTACGGATGGCTGCCGAGAAGCAGGCCGATGTCGAGTGCGAGATGGAACCCAAGCCCCAACCCGTACAACCGCAGATCGCGAGCGGTGTGAGCAAGACCGGCGTGGAGAGCGCCAGTGTGCAGAGCGAGATCAAGACTGCGATTCGCGGAGCCATCCGGGAAGAGGTGGCTCGTAAGATCATGAATCCTGCCCTCCTAGCGGCAAGCGCTATTGGGAAAAATCCATCGAAAGAACAGGCCGGAGCCGAGCACGGAATCGGAATCGGCGAGTCAGGAGCGTCTAGGACAGCGGCCCTTCAGTCTCAACAGGTTCGTCAGAGTCAAGCGGTGAGTCAGGCACAAAAGGCGGCCAGAGGGCAAACGAACGGAAAACTCATGTTGCCACCCGCAGCAGGGTCCACAGCACGACAGTCGCTTCGTTAGGAAAGGGGGATGGAGTCTGAACTTTGACCTGCTCCTGACCGATCTTCGCCTTCCTGATCAGGATGGGATCCGAATTCTCAAGGAGGTTCGGGCTCTGCGTACTCCTCCTGATACCTTGCTCCTGACGACGTATGCAACTGCGGCGACTGCGGTGGAAGCCATGCGCGTTGGATCTGCCGGTACTCTTGGCCTGGGAATGTCCGCGAGCTGGAGTATGTGCGGGAGCGTGCAGCCAGTTTGGCCGATGGAAAACTGAACGCTAGGACTCGGCAGCCGGGAGCACGGTGGCGCATCTACCACACACGCTACTGAACCATTCGGTGCGGACTTTGTACCGAACGGTTCAACTCCGGCTCTGAAGTCGGAACCCATCGGATAAGTAGCGACGAGTAGTGAAGAAATGTGGATTGGCGCGATAGTTGCTTGTTCTTAGGCGTGGAGATCAAGCACACCATGCCCACACACTCCTTACGAACGTTCGCACTAGGTACATTCCTGACCTGTTTGTCGATTTCGGAGACTGTACTGGCTCAAGGCGATCAAGCTGTACCGGCCAGTCCGCAACCGAGCGCCACTCCCACAACAATGCCGTCGAACGCGGCACCATCGAACGCGGCACCATCGAACGCGGCTGCTTCACTGCCACCGGCAGTGCTGGAGGAAGCGCAACGCATCTACCAAATGGGACAAGACGCCTACTCGAAGGGACGCTATGACTCCGCCTTTACGTCCTTTCATCATGCGTATCAGATGACCAAGGCACCCGATCTGCTCTACAACCTGGCCAAGGTTTCGACCAAGCTGGGACAGAAGGAAGTCGCTGTTGGCTACTATCGACAGTATCTCGCAGGCCATCCAGCAGACGAAGTAACGGTTCAAAAGGAACTCGACGACCTGCAAGGACCAGTGGTGGCTACTGCGGTTTCAGCAACAGCCAGTGACCCTGCTGCGGAGCCCCAGATTCCACGCTGGGTGCCCTGGGCAATGATTGGTGGTGGAGCCGGTCTACTCGGAATCTCGATCGGATTGCTGGTAGCGGGAGGCATTACGCCAGTAGATTCATCCGCAGATCAAGCCCAGCGTCGCGCAATGTTGGCAAGCGGCGGCGTGCTGGGTGGAATCGGACTGGCTGCCACGGTCGGCGGGGTGGTGCTCAGGCTGCGAGACAAGCGGAGCACAGCGCCGAAGACCGCGCAGCTCTTCCTCGCTCCGTCAGGTTTAGGGTTACAACTCGCAGGGACGTATTAGGGGAGTAATATGAGGCATATCAAATCATTCATAAGTCGGTTTGCGTTCGCCCTACCGCTCGTGCTGCCACTGCTGTTCGCGTGTAAGGGAGAGGTCATTTCACCGACTGCGACCGTTGACTCGGTCACGCCGCAGGTGGTCTGCGCGGTGCAGCAATCCACGCCGATTCAGATCAAGGGCAGCAACTTTACGCCCCTACCAACGGGCACCCTGACCGATACTCCAGTGCTGGAACTACCGAGGCTGTTCCTTCAGCAGCGCCAAAGGACCGACGGCTCAGCAGGCGCAGCATCGGATGTGCGTATCTACGATGGCACCGACCAGAATCATGTTCGCTTTGTGGGCCCGACGCAGATGGACTTTGATGTCTATCCCGGAATGGTCCTTAGCGACTACGACGCCGGAGGGAGCGGAACCGATCTGCCAACAGGTCTGTATAACGTGATCTTGCAAAACCCAGATCAGGTACGAGCGCCCAAAGAGAGTGCGTTGGCCGTGGTGCCTCCTCCCGTTCTGGTTGCGGTCACTCCCAATCCGAGCTGCAACGATCAAGCCGCGGATTCCTTCAACGTCAATGGCTCAGGCTTTTTGCGAATAGACGGAGCACTTCCCTCTGTGTCACTGGCCCAGAGTGATGGTAGCGGGACCGCGATTCTGCTTACGAGCGTCAGCGCCCAAAACTGCACGTCATTGCCGTCACCAGCGGGTATCACGATCGAGTCCTGTACCGACCTGACGGTCTCTGCTGACAAAGGACTGCTTCCTCCAGCAAGCTATCGTGCGACTGTTACCAATCCAGGCTCTGCAAGTTGTAGCAGCCAAGAGGACGTTCGGGTCGTTACGATTCCGGCTCCGGTCGTCAGCGCAGTGGGCACGCTGGCGGTCTGTTCGATTGCCGACACCACGCTTCAGATCACTGGACAGAACTTTCTACAACTGGCTGGCCCACCAGTGCAAAATCCGACGATTGCCATCAACGGGAAGTCCTTCCCCACGACGCTCGATGGCTGTATGCCGATCACGGATGCCCCTGGCGGCCAGCTATGTACGACGGTCAATTTTACGATTCCTGCCAACATGCTGCCGCCTTCGGGAACGATGTCGTTTCAAGCGGTGATCACCAATCCTGGCGGCAACGCTTGCGCGACCGTGATGGCGATCAACATCGACGTGGTGGGCCCTCCAACTGTCACCAGCGCACTTCCCAAGACCATCTGCGCAGGCGGCGGCACAGTCAACATCACCGGAACGAACCTGTATAGCGGCGGCGCTGCAATCATCAACAGCACTCCGTCGGTTCAATCAAAGACCTACAGCTCTGCCGCGAACGGAACCACCGCAGCAGCGGTATTTGCTGGTCCTCTTCCCGTGGGTGGTCCGTACAGTCTGACCGTGCGCAATCAGCTCGGCTGCGAAGCGACACTCGCCAACGCAATCAGCGTTTCACCGGGTCCGGCGATTCTGTTTGTCGATCCGCCGGCCATTCCCAACGTCACGACGATTCAGGCCACGGTGTATGCAACCTCGATCAGTCCGCCGATCAAGACCGTCTCGATCGCACCAGCCGGCACGATGAACTACACCACCTTGGCGTTGTCCACAAACCCTGCATTTCCGAACCGCGCCCTCATCACCATTCCGTCCGGTCTGGCTGCGGGCAGTTACGACATGAAGCTCGATGACCAGACAACCTGCTCGGCATTCCTTCCTGGTGCGCTCAAGATCGTTGCCACAGCGACGCTGACAGTCACCAAGATGGACCCCGGATTTGGAAGCGCGGCCCAGGACACCGCAGCGGTCATCACGGGCGCTGGCTTTGTGAGCACTCCGCGTGCATATCTGTCTCCTTCCGCTGGGGCTGGACAAGCGCAAGCACTGGCGGCAGTCACTTTCCAGAGCGCAACGTCGCTTAGCGCGGTGGCTCGCGCCGGACTCCCAGCCGGTCCGTACGACCTGATTGTGGTGAATCCAGATGGTAGCTACGGAATCAAAAAGATGGCATTCACCGTGACGACTGCGGCGGCTCCTCCTCCGGTGATCACCAGCATTGCACCGTCTTCGTTCGTGACGGGAGCTGCGACTCCGACCACCATCAATGGCAGTGGATTTCGCGCTGGCGCAACACTGACCGTCTCTTGTCAAGATGCAGCGGGGCTTCCAGTGCTCGGTGGAATGGGAACGGCTGGGACGATTACGGCCACCAAGATCTCCGCCACCGTGACCACCGCTGGACTGCTCTGCATCGTGCGTGTCACCAACCAGGACGGTACGTTCTTCGACTTCTCCGCGATTGGTGTGACCAACTCATCCCTGAATCTGTCTGGTTTCAAGACTGCGACCAACATGATCGTGGCGCGACGCGCCCTGGGAGCGACTGCAGGTCGACCAACTCCGGTCGCTCGCTTTGTGTATGGAGTCGGAGGAGACACGGGTGCGGATAATAAGCCGCTGGCTTCTGTAGAGGCTGCTCCCACCGCCATTGATGGCACGCTCGGAACCTGGTTTGCGCTGCCGACTGCTCTACCGAAGCCGCTGTCCTTTCAGGGCATCGGAACCATTGGACGGTTCATTTATGCGGTGGGAGGTTTCGACGGTGCGGCTGCGGTAAAGGATGTCTATCGTGCGGAAATCCTGAATCCGCTGGCCGCCACGCAGGTCAGCGATGCGGACATACGGTTCAGCGCCACCACCGGTCTGGGCTCTGGTACCTATACCTATCGCGTCTCGACGGTGATGGGTGCCGCCGATGCCAACAATCCTTTAGGAGAGACTCTGTCGAGCGATCCGTTCCCGATTCAGCTACCAACAGTGGCAGGCAAGCTCCAGCCGATCATTTACTGGAACGCAGTGGCCGGTGCCCAAAGCTATCGCATCTATCGTTCTCCCAAGGCCAACGATCCGGCGGGTAAGGAGCTGCTGGTCGGAACGGTCTTGGCGACCGCCTCTCCGCTGCGCTTTGTCGATGACGGAACGGTCACTCCTGCTGGTGCCACTCCGCTGCCACTCGGCTCAACCGGAGTGTGGCGGCAGATTGTATCGCTGGGCACTGCGCGAGTGGCACCGGGTGTGGCCGTTGCTCAAGATCCAACCGATGCGACCAAGTGGTACGTCTACGCAGTGGGAGGAAACAGCGGAACCATCGCGACCCCAACCGCGCTCGGGAGCATTGAGTTCCTGCCTGTGACCGTGGGTGCCAACGGAACCACCCAGACCTTTACCACCTGGACCGCCGCAACCTTTGGACTGAGCAAGCCGCGCTGGGCGTTATCGGCACTGACCGCAACGTCGGCGACGAACAGCGTGGTGACGGTCCCAACGGATACCTATCTGTTTGCGGCCTCTGGATCTACCACTGCGATTACGAATCTCGATGGAACGATTGATGTGGCCAAGGTCGCAGCAGGGGGGCAGTTCGCAGCAGCCTTTGTCGATGCACGGACTGCGGGAACCGGAATCAAGCGTCCTGGATACGGCGGCGCACTGGTGAACAACCAGATGATGGCATTTGGTGGTTTCGCGGCAGGTGCGGCCACCAACAACTCGGACAGCGCAACCTTGTCTAGCGCGACGCAGCTTGGAAACTTTAATGCGCTCGGTACGGGAGTCCTCAAGTTCCCACGCGCACTTCAGGGAACGGCGATCGAGAGTGCCTTTATCTATCAACTCGGTGGCGCCAACGCGGGTCCGAATACCGCGCAGAACACGACCGAACAGACCATCTGGTAACGCTATAGGAGACTCCCATGAACACTCCCTTTCTGCGCTCCCTGCTGGTCTGTACCAGCATTGTATCCGCTGGACTTTGCTCCACCGCATCTGCGGATCGTGGCATGGACAGCACTATGGCTCAGCCTCCTTCGGATCGCGGTGCTCCAGTCATCGGAATCAAGCTGGAGCTGCTGTTGCCGCAAGCCTTTTCTCCGCTGCATACCAACGTCTTGGCAGAGCTAGAGGCGGGCTATCTGCTGCCGTTCGGACGACGAGTCTTCGGAATCACCGGTTCCTTCGCGTTCTCGATACCCTCCACAAGTGGAACAGGTCTTGTAGATTCGCGTGTACCGGGTGGTACGTACAACTATTCCTCGACGGAGCAACACTTCCTGATCGGGCTCACCGTGTGGGCCAACATGCCGCTCGGCAGAGTGGTTCCGTACATCGGTATCGGTCCGCGAATCTACGCGGTACGGACGCTATCCAGCGGTGATGCCGGAGGTGCCGCCATCATGGAGACGCTGGAGACGTCCACGCAGGTGGGTGTCGGCGTTCCGGTCGGCGTCAACGTCATGCTAGGACCGGGCAGAGTGTTCGGCGAGTTCCAACTCCTATGGGCTGGCATCAACCAAAAGTCCACCGGCGATGGCTCGATTGGCTCGCTCACAATCGGCGCTGGCTATCGTTTCGTTTTGTAGCCGTAGTAACATGTAGCGAATGCAGCCAGTAGTGGTGAGAATCAGGAGTTGTGGCACCGCAACCCAGTTGCTCGGTTCCATCCGTCGGCCTAACATCGCAGCATGCGACACGCTCTTGGTATCTCACTCTTCCTGATAACGCTCGTTTCTCCGCACACAGAGGCAGCAGAAAAGCATGCTTCTCAGATTGTGCTCCAAGTTCTAAAGAACAAGCGCGCTATAGAACAGAGTCCGATCTGCAGTAACGGCTGCGTGTTTCTGAGCGCCTGGGATTTTGATGGAACCATTCTAAAAGGCGATGCGAGCGAGGGATTGATTGAGAATAGCAAAACCATTTATCCTGGTCTTTCCCAGAAATCCATTGAAGCTGGATATTCCAACATTTACACCAAGCACGATTTTCAGAAATTCTGGAAGGAATATGAAGAGATGGACAAAACCCAAGGCCATATCCCGGCTTACACGTATTTAGCAAAAATCTTGAAAGGATCGCGTTCTGAAGAAGTGAAGACATTCGCTGCTAATTACTATGCACATGTGCTTAAGCAATATTATTTTAAGTCATCCGTCGAGGTTTTCCAACAATTGTGCCAAAACGGCATCACTCCGTACATTATTTCAGCGGCACCTCATGTCTTTGTCAGCTCCGCTGGGCCGACCCTCTCGATCGATGAACGTCATATTTTTGGGATTGAGGTCGCAGTGTCCCCAGATGGCGTTCTGACCGATCGCGTCGTAGAGCCCATTCCATATGCAGAAGGCAAAGCCAAGCGGCTTGCGATGATTGTCAATCAAGAACAGGCACGTAGCAAAAAGCCCGTCTACGTACTAGCGGCCTTTGGCAACAGCTATCATACCGATTCCAGCTTCCTACAGTGGACGCTCTCTCAGAAATTTCCTGCGGGAAAGCCGGTTGCGGTGATGATCAATGGCGGCATAACGCCTCGGGAACATAGCGGAAAATTCACCGAAGTAACGCAGACCGCCGTGCTTGGGAACTAGCGGAACAGGCGCAGATCGGGCGACCGAAGCATCGATCCTGTGCGATGGCACACCGCTGTGTGGACGCTACTTGTTCACACTCTGTCGCAGC
>Ga0209174_10002059_pt1 | contig 13715 bp, 10 predicted proteins | sample JI91814BDNA_FD_187505 | JGI IMG/M metagenome (GOLD analysis project Ga0209174, IMG submission 187505) | Wastewater effluent complex algal communities from Wisconsin, to seasonally profile nutrient transformation and Carbon sequestration -... | ecosystem: Engineered > WWTP > Effluent > Algae...
ATGGCATACGAGTATTTTCCTCCATCCAAAGACCTCAGACCGTTAAGAAAATGATTCATCTATGTGCCAATTGTGGAATTCCAGAATTATACTTCTTTCCCTCTGAAAAATCAGAATTCTCCTACTTACATTCCTCCCTCTGGACAGACAGAAATTTACTCGATGAGATTATTCTAGGACTAGAACAAGGCGGCAGAGTCATCGCTCCCAAGATTCAAGTCCTAAAGAATAAGTATCGAATCAAGGAGCATCTAACGGACAGTAGCCGCTTTCTACTAGACTTCAACCATAAGTATCTCACTGAGCTACCACAAGATTTATATCTAAAAGATTCCATTCAAATAGTCCTAGGACCAGAGTCAGGCTTAATCCCCGAAGACATAGATTACTTTGCAGCCTTAGGATTTCAAAGCATATCTATCTCTGAAAATATTCTTAGAAGTGAAGTAGCCCTCACATTTTTTCTTGCACAGATAGAATTACTAAAACGCAGTTCCTCCTGAGAAGAAAATCATTTGTTCATCTTTTGCTTTGAATTGATTGGTGTCACTATCTAGAACCCAGCGACGTCTGTTTTGTAATTTGAGAGTTAGAGGACCTAAATTGATAGCAACTTCAACAGCACCCTGGGCTTTGTCGTCTACTTTAAAAGCTTCGGTGTTTTTATCGAATCCCTTCTTAGTGTAAAAAGCAGAGAAACGAAAGAGCGTTCCGTAAGGAATATAGGCGCCTAAGAATACGCGGGAATTGTCCTTGCCTTTGTAGTCTTCGTAGTTTACTTCAAAGCCAACCTTGTAGATGTTTACGATGAGTGTATTAAAATAGCCTTTTACGGTAGTGCCATCTGTGGGTTTGTTTTGTAGGGCTTCGTATTTTGTATAGGGAAAGCTTGTATCTAAGTTTACCTGATAGCGTTCGATTTCGTAGAAAGAATCGAAATACATGGGAATATAATTTGAACTCATACTTCTAAATTCAGGACGAATCGTTACATTGATTTCCTTGGAGCCAATCTTTGCAATTACACCATAATGTCTACCGAGTGAATTCTGAACGTTCTTAATTCGATTGTAATCGGCATAGGGGGTTAATTCAAAAGTATCCGTGCTGATAATTTTAAATTCTGCGTCATAGCCTTCTATGCCTTGTTTACGGTTTGATTTTACTTTTGCGTTATTGGTTTTATCAAAGCGGATACTTCCTGTTGTATCCAAGTCAAGTGCGGTGGGTGCTGTTCCATCATAGGCAGAAGTATAACCAATTGCAAAACGATTGAGATCAAATACTTTGTTCGGAGCAGCTTCTTCGTTATCAAAGACTCGCTCTTTCTTAGGGGCTGTCTTTTCTACTTCTTTTTTTTCGCCCGTCTTTGGATCTGTTTCTACTTCTACATAACGCTCTTCTTCTTGTGAGGAAGTAATTTCTTCATTTACTTTTTTTCTACCTACATCATCTAGAACGTTACCATTAGCCGCAAGCATGGCAATATTCTTTTTGCCTGATACTAAGTCCATGATTCCAGTAATAATTCCATAGGGGCGAATGTATCCCCTTCCTGCATTGACTTCCTTTCTGTCATAAATGGAATTAGTAAATACTTGCACTCCACCGTAATCAGTATTGATATCTGCCATGACACCTAATTTGTATACGTCTACCCGTTGATTATTCACGTAGCGGTTAATGATTGTTCCGTGACCGATGTATCCATCATACATCTTACCGACGAATAGAGAGTAAGTAATTTCTTTTGGTTTGTAGACTCCGTAGTTTCCAACCCAAATATTGTTTAGAATTCTCTGATAGTCTGATTTGGAATCGTAATCAATGGAACGAACCTGTCCTACTTTTGCTCCCGGCGTCTTAGGATCTGCATCGTTGAGGAGTAGATTCACGGGAAGTTGCATCGAAAATCCCCATTTATTATCGAAGTTCATATTGAGACCCGGTGCCAAATACAAATAAGTGTCTTTATTGTATTGGTTGATACCAAAATCATAGGTAAACGTATCTGACGTAGGGCGGCTATTGACTCCAGGCGGAGTCCACACCTGACCAAATAGGCTAAATGAAAATAAATAGAGGCTTAGAATGAGTAGTAGTTTTTTTTTCATAGGAAGTTGTTTATCGAATATAATATTAAAAGTGAAAAGCCGAATATGAGTTAGAAAGATAATTTAATTCATGAGCTTAGCAACAAAAAAATAAATATTTTCTGAAAAATTAAAAATCACTTGCATGTAAAATAAAGGATGACTGAAATATCCTGATTATTAAAAAAGAGTTCTAGGTTATAAACCTAGACGTTTTAATTTTCCGAAATAAAGAGGGAACGATGGACAATAACAATAATAAATTATGGGATTTAATGGATCGAGAACCAATTATAAACAAAGAAAATCTCGAAAAAGCATTTGCGCATCATTTAGAATATACAGTCGGAAAACACCGAAATAATACTACCAAACAAGACATTTACGAAGCTCTTAGCTTTACAGTGCGCGATATAATCGTTGATCGCTTAAATGAAACCCAATCTAATTACAGAGCCAAGAATCCAAAGAGAGTCTATTATCTTTCTCTGGAATTTTTGATTGGAAGAACTCTTTCCAATGCAATGATCAATTTAGGATTACAAGACATGCTTGTTGAAGTCCTTGCTGGATTCGGATATGATTTACATGAAATCGTCGAATACGAGCCAGATGCAGGACTTGGAAATGGTGGCTTAGGAAGACTTGCCGCTTGCTTCATGGACTCTCTTTCCACACTTAATCTTCCCGGTTATGGTTACGGGATTCGTTATGAGTATGGAATCTTTAATCAACAAATTGAGCATGGCTCCCAAATCGAAAAGCCAGATGCTTGGTTACAAAAAAGTGGTAACCCATGGGAAATCATCCGCCACGAAGTTGTATATCCCGTTCATTTCTATGGACATGTGGAAACTAAAATTGACCCAACCGGAAAACTCATGTCAGTTTGGATTCCACTTGAAACGATAGTCGCCGAAGCTCATGACTATTCTGTTCCGGGTTATAACACTACTACTGTAAATAATCTTCGTCTCTGGGTTGCAAAGGCTTCCGAAGAGTTTAACTTCGATTATTTCAACCACGGCGATTATTTAAAAGCAGTTGAGGATAAACAAAAAACAGAAAACATTTCCAAAGTTCTCTATCCAAACGATACAACTGAGCAAGGAAAAATTCTACGCCTAAAACAGCAATACTTCATGGTGGCTTCAAGTCTACTTGACATCATTAACCGCTACAAACGTTTCAATACTGACTTTTCTCGCTTTCCCGATGAAGTTGCTATTCAATTAAACGACACTCACCCAAGTATTGCAATTCCTGAGCTTATGCGTATTCTCATGGACGATGAAAAGCTAGAATGGGCAGCAGCCTGGGACATTACAACTAAAGTATTTGCTTACACTAATCACACTGTGTTACCGGAAGCGTTAGAAACATGGAAAGTGAGTCTAATCGAGTTTCTCCTCCCAAGACATGCACAAATTATAAACGAGATTAACTATCGTTTCTTAAATGAAGCACGTAATTCTGGAAAATTAAACGATCACGAAATCATGCAAGTATCTGTTTTCCATGAAGGACCCGATAAGCTATTGCGTATGGCGAATCTCGCTGTTATTGGAAGTCATAGTGTAAATGGAGTTGCCGCTCTTCACTCGGATCTATTAACAACGCTTGTATTCCCTGCCTTCTACAAACTCTGGCCTGAAAAATTTAACAATAAGACAAATGGAATTACTCAGAGAAGATTTTTACTTAAGGCTAATCCACAGTTATCCGCTTTAATCGCAAGTCGTATTGGAGATGACTTTGCTACTGATCTAAAGAAATTACGCGGATTAGAAGCATTTGCAGCTGATCCAGACTTTGAATCAGAATGGAGAAGAATCAAAAAAGAAAACAAGGAACGTCTATCGAAGATTATTCTGAAAGATACCGGAATTATAGTAGATGTAAATTCTATCTTTGATGTTCAGATCAAGCGTTTCCATGAATACAAGCGCCAACTTTTGAATATCCTTCATGTGATTGCATTGTATATCCGTATTCAGGAAAATCCTTACAAAGAAGTAGTTCCTAGAACTTTTATCTTTGCAGGAAAAGCAGCACCTGGATACTATATGGCAAAATTAATCATTCGATTTATCAATGCAGTCGGAACAATTGTAAACAATGATCCAAAAGTAAACGGAAGACTAAAAGTTGTATTCCTTCCAAACTACCGAGTATCACTAGCAGAAAATATTTTTCCTGCGAGTGATTTATCCGAGCAGATATCTACTGCTGGAACAGAAGCAAGTGGAACGGGTAATATGAAGTTTGCGCTAAACGGTGCATTGACTGTAGGAACACTCGATGGGGCTAACGTAGAGATTATGGAAGAAGTAGGAGAAGAAAATATTTATATCTTCGGTCTCAAGACTCCAGAAGTCCTTGACATAAAGGCGAGAGGATATCATCCATGGGACTACATTAACAAAAGCGATGAATTACAAAGAATACTCACACTGATCAAAGAGAATTTCTTCTCTATGTCCAATGCGAATCTATTCCGTCCAATCTATGATAATTTAGTAAATCAGGATAATTATTTACTTATGGCTGATTTCGATTCATACTCAGCTTGCCAGCGGATAATATCAAACGAATTCAAAGACCAGGCACTTTGGACAAAGAAATCAATTTTGAATGTAGCAAGAATCGGAAAGTTTTCTTCTGATCGCACCATCCAGGAATATGCAGAACAAATTTGGAATGTGAAGCCAGTAGATGTGAAAAGCCCATCATTAAAATATCAATTACATAAAAAATAAAGGAAGAGAGTGAGACATGTTGGAAATTTTGAAAGAAGTAAATGAGTTTATCGACAAAAGGGAAACAGAGGGTAATTTAGATAAGGCGATCAATAAGCTATTAGAATTGAAAGCAACGAATCCAGATATGGATATCATTTGCGGAAAATTATCTAGTGCTTATTTTTACAAAGGTCTTTTTGAAACAGCAAATTCAAAGAAGCAAGAGCTATACTATGAACATGGTGTGAACTATGGAAAAGAAGCCATCACGATGAATCCAAAAGCGATTTACGGTAACTTCTGGTATGCCTCTAATGTTGGTATGCTTGGTCTTTGTCGTGGTATGATGGCTTCCCTTTCCTCTATTGATCCGATGAAACGAAGCTATGAAATAGTTCTCAAAGAAAATGAAAAGTTTTTCTTTGGCGGACCTCACCGTGCATTAGGTAGAATCTATCACCAAGCACCGGGCTGGCCTATATCTGTTGGAAACAAAACAAAAGCACTACAACATTTAGAAAAAGCAGTTGAGTTAGGACCTGATTTTTTCAACAACAGACTCTACCTTGCTGAGATTTACATTGATATAGGACAAAAGAACAAAGCAAAAGAGCAACTCGAATGGATGGTTAAAAGAGACCCAAAACCGGAACATCGTATTGAAGACATAGGCTACAAAGAAAAAGGAATTGAAATTCTAGGAAAATACTTCTAAGAGTTTTTGTATGGTTGTTCTGTCACATCGGGTTCGACCAATGTCATTAAGACAAGGATTTTTAACCACGAAGGGCACGAAGATCACGAAGCTAGGGAAACAAATTCCTTTTCTTTTCTTCGTGTTCTCTGTGCCCTTCCACCCATCGCTTGGTCGCTCACAAGCAGCCGAGCTATGTGGTTAAACTCTTCTTAGTTAATGATAAAGGTGTTCACACATTAGTGCAGGTCTGTGGTAATCATTAAATGTTTTTCTTTAGGCAGACAATTTTTCAATGGACTTCTAAATAAGATAATATTGAATAGTTATGCAATCAAATTCAACTATGACGAAATCTAAAGGTTATTTTATATGTGTCGATGATGAAGTATCGGTTCTCGAGACTCTTCGAGAGCAGTTGTTACAACGATTTGGAGATACTCATTACGTAGAAGTTGCGGATAGTGCAGAAAGTGCACTTGCCTTGATCGACGAAATTCACGACAGCGGGGAAGTGATTGAGCTTATCATTTCCGATCAAGTAATGCCTAATATGAAAGGCGATAAGTTTTTGGAAGAGATTCATAAGAAACTTCCGGATGCTATTAAGATTCTGCTTACCGGGCAAGCGGGACTAGATTCTGCAATACGTGCTATAAATCATGGGGGACTCAGTCGTTATGTAGAAAAGCCATGGAATATAGAGTTGCTCAGCGAGGATATAGATGAACTTATTACTAAATTCAGACAAAATCTGGAAAACTTACATATGCTCAATGAACTCAATAAGAAAATCCTCGAACTTGAAAAAGAAAACGAAGCACTTAAATCTGCGCAGCAAGAATAATTTACTCCTTTTCCTGATTCTTCCACTCTCTCTATTTCCCTTAGATGTAAAAAAGAATTCAGATTCTCCGGGTAGTGAAATTACTCCATCTCGCGTGGAAACAAACAAAGCTCCTTTAGAAATAGATGAAGCAGAAGGAATTAAAGATGTTGAGCATTCAGGAGACAGCTCTTCCAAGAAAAAAGCAAAGAAGCATAGTCTTACTCCCGAGCAATTAAAAAAGAAAAAAGAAATCATAGAGAAAGTCCTTAAGTTTGGCTCTAACAAAGAAAGAAAAGAGGCTATGCGTGAGTTGTCGCATCTATCCTCAGAAGGACTAGACGAATTAGTCAAAATTGTTTCCGATACTCTCGCAAATGATACAGACAATGGAATAAAAGTTTCCTGTTTAAGAACACTCGCAGAGCTTGAAGTAAAAACAGAATCCAAAAATATTATCGAAGCAGTTAAGAGCAAATCAGATGATGTCAAAGACGCAGCCATTCATACCATTCAAAAACTAAAAATCGAAGAAGCATCCGAAGAACTAGGATCATTTTTAAAGAATCAAGATTTTACAAAGAGTAGCACTCTCGTTTCTGCTACAATTAATACCTTATCTGAACTAGAATCAGGAAAGAACAGTTCTGAATTCTTAGAAAATAAATTTAGAGATAAGACTACAAGCTTAGATTTGCGTTCAAGTATTGCTTTGTATTTTGGAAAAATAAAAGACAATAAGGCAGAGTCAGCACTACTAGATGTTGCGACTGACGATTCAGAAGATGTAACTCTTCGTTCTTATTCAGTCAATTCATTGGGTAAGATGCATTCTCCGCGAGCAGTATCAGAGCTAAGAACAATGCTTGCAAAGATAAATGAATCAAAGAGTAAAACGGATATTAAGAAAAACTCTGGACTAAAGCTCTACGTAATCAGCGCACTCATTTTACTTGGAGACAAAGACATTCTAAAAGACTTAATTGTCTACGCAAAAGACGATGATCCTGCTGTGCGGCTAAGAGCGATTAAACAGCTAGGGGAAGTTCCCGATCCAAATGTGATTGAACTTGTAGAATACAAAGCACAAAGAGACCCAAATAGAAAAGTCCAGGAATTAGCAAAGAAAATCATTGAGGAATGGAAACAAAAAGGCGTTACTGATAGTAAGGGACAGATGAAAAATTCTACGACTACTCCGGACTCTTCTCCTAAGCCTATTGTAGAGAAAAAAGAAAACCTAGTTCTACCTGATAAACGCTAAGAGGATTTTTCTATGCGCAAAATACTTTTACTTCTAATTTTTAGTTTTATCGTTTCTGCTGAGCCCCCTCCTCCCTCCGAAAAATACAATGGAGATATTTCTACCAAAGAAAAAAGGATACGTCAATACAAAGAAGAAATTACAGATGTATCTTATAGATTCCCTGAACAGCTAAAATTATTCTTCAAAAAGACTTACAGCGATTATGCGGTATTCTATGATCGCAATGGCGATGAAGTATACTATCGCTATCGCAAAAACAAATTCGATTCAGAAGCTGAGAAAAGATTAACCGGATTATTTCCCGGTCAAGCCTATCGGGTGAAAGGTGAGTTTGCCGGAGTAGCTAGATTTACAGATGCGGTAAATGGGAATTTACTTCCCTATCCAGTGATTTACTTAAAAGACGAAGCTGACCGATGGTGGTCTTATGAATCTGTATCCAAATACGATGCAATCACTGTTAACCACTTAAAAGATCGCAATACAATTCCAGTGTATAAACTTATTTCGTTTGAATCTACAGGTGTAGATGAATTGATTTATTAAGTAATAACGTCTTGAATTCTTACATGGGCTGAGACATGCGGAGAGTATTACGCCCCGTTGGGGCTTTTGTAAATTTGCATGACTTTATCGTTACCGTTGAATGAGATTGACGAGTTTTTAAAAACTGGTTTTTCTTGGACATCAAAGGTATATCTTACATAACCCTCCGACTCTTCTGTTCTCTTTATGAATAAGGAGCAATCCGATTTTGCTTTCAGCTTTTAATTTGTTCGAAAGAATGAAGGTAGAATTATGGTAGAAGTTGGATACAAATTACTGGGAAGAAAAAATGATGATCGAAGAAAAATTACAATTAGTAGATGAAATTTTAGGAAATTGGAAAACTGTCATTGGAGAGAATTACGAGGGATATAAGAATCATGTGTATCGAATGATTCATTTTTGTTTTGCGATTAAGGATTGCAACATAGAAGAAAGACAAAAAGTAATCATAGCAGCTTGCTTTCATGATCTAGGACTCTTCACTGAAAATACTGTGGATTATCTTCCTCCGTCTATCGTGCTTGCAAAGAAATATTTAGTAGAAAAAAATTTAACCGATTGGACGGAAGAAATTGAACTGATGATTGATATGCACCATAAGATAACTGCATATAAAGATTCGCGTTATCCATTAGTCGAATTTTTTCGTCAAGGTGACTTAGTAGACTTCTCTTTGGGCTTTGTTAAATTTACAGTTAGCCCTGATTATGTAGATTTAGTTAAGAGTAAATTCCCGAATGCTGGATTCCACAAAATGCTTCTAAAAATAACCTTGAAGTGGATAGTCAAACATCCACTCAATCCAGCACCAATTATGAAATTATAGAAAGAAATTTTACGCTGCTTTCTCGCTTAATTCTCTAAACACTCCACAAGCGGGGTAAGATTCCGAAAGACAACAAGATTCCAGCCTTTCCATATCTTCTGGAAAGATGATTTTCTTTGATCCAGGACAGGATTTTAAGTTCTTCATATAATGAGGGCATTGGATATGGAATTCTTTTTTAGATACAATTATTTCGGTCATGATTAGAGTAAAAATATCTTTTCAAAATTGTCAAGCAGAACTAGAACCAAATATTTAGAATCGCAGGACTTTTATTATCCAAGCCTTCCGTAGCAATATAACGAACCGTTCCTGCGGTCTCCCCTTCTAAAGTTAAATCAAAAAACTTACCAAGCATCACAACTTGAACAGTGATTCGGTTTGTTTGGGAAAGTTTTGTTTTTTCAAAAATGCTGTATTTACGCCAAAGTTCCGGTTGAGTCAAGGCAGAATCTGGTGCTTCTTTAGGAGAATAAATATCCTCCGTTTTCCAATCAATCACATCCTTTTCGAAAATGGCAGAAGGTGCTATGATTATTTCTTTGTCCTTTCCATTTTCAGCATAGATTGAATTATAAAGGGAATCATTTGACAGAACAATTCCGATATTTTTAAACTGTAAAAATGAATTTTCTTTTCCCGATGCAGGGGATACAGCGATTTGCTGCTCAGCCATGGAGAGATTATACTTAATTCCAATCCTAGGATGAATTTTTCCATCCGGCAAGAATATAAAACTAGAATTGTAAACAGAGCCACCTTTCAGTTGAATCTCGTTTGAAGTTGCGTTGATTTCAGCTTGCGGTAAAATGATAGAACCCGCTATGATTGTAACATTGTAAAATGTTGATAGTCTACGAAATGTATCTACATAAACATTTTTCATTTCTTCGGATTTCATTTTAAAAATAATTTCCATTTTATTTTTACCTGGATGCGCTAGAGAGGCTTTTGAATATCCAATCAAATTTCCAACGGCAATTTTAGAGAATGCAGACGAAAAAGAATTAGCCGCATATACTTCTGTCTTCTCTCCAAGTAATACGAGAGAGGATCCTATATGTTCAGGGAAGACTACAACAGTGTTCTCATTTACGAAACCTTTTTTCTTTGCTTCGAGTAAGTAAGAATCAAGTTTTTCAAAAAATCTTTCCGGAGTAGAATAATCTAAAACATTCATAAAGGTTTGCATTGCAAGGATATTTCCACTGCTATGATCATAACCAATACTTCTAATTACAAGAGGAGGTATCGCAGCGGATAATTTTAAATATTCTCTTTCCCCTACTCTTCGGTCTCCTTCCGACCAGGCATAATAAAATGCTCCAATCACAAAAAGTATAAACAGTATATAGCGAAACAATCGATTCATTCTAATTCCTTTTCAAATAAACATTCAGAGCATCTAACATATATTCAGAGAATAACTCTTCCGGTTTATAAGTATTCACATCCACCCATTGAAAAAAATCATGCTCATCAGAAATAGAAATTTCTCCTGATTGAAAAATTCCATCGTATCCAATGATTACGCAGGGATGATTTCCCTCGTTCACACGATGTTTATGCACAAGGATAGGAACAGGATTAATTTTAACTTGGAAATTACTACCCAATTCTTCAATCAATTCTCGATTCAAAGAATCCATCCAATCTAAAAAAAATTCATCCTCATTCATTCTTCCTCCGGGCAAATCTCCCGCACCGGACTTCTTATCTTTCATCACAAGTAATAGATTCCCATTACGAATGAATACCTTTTGGGTAATCTGGAATAACCCATGTTTAGATTTCATAACTTTCTTCCCCATTCATCAATTTGATGGTCTACTGCATATAATCCGTGAGCGGGTAATTCTCCCTTTTTGTATTGATGCATTAGACCAAGGCTAACACTAGTTAGCTGCGAAATAATTAAATCCATCGTTTCTGTCGGAACTCCATAAAATAAAAAGTTAATAGGACTCAAATCTCCAAGTAGGTAAATCGTCTTTTCTACTTTACTTCCCTGGTATAGGAACGAAATTAAAACCTTTGTTCCTTGAATTGTATTCGTCTGAGGGTCAATGATTTTGTCATAGGAAATTTGGACAGGAACCTCTCCAATCATTGGAGACTCCATAGAGAACACTTCGTATAGATAATCTGAAAGCTCAGAGAACTCGACAGTTTTCGTAGATCCAGATGCGAAAATGAGTCGAGTCTTACTACCCTTCAAAATTAATTTTTCCAAAAACTCTCTTTTCAAGATGGAAGCTCCGATTACGCCAATAAATAATTCGAGTGATATAAATATATCTTCTGGAATTTCGGAAAGACTTCGATAGGTCTCACGCGTTATTGACGGATAACGGATATCTACCTGTATGAGTTCCTTATTAGTATCATGTAGTCTCCCATCCCGCACATACTTCGAGAGGAAACTCCCGATATTCCCCATTGCGCCAAGTATAATCATTTTCTTAGAGGAAAGAATCATTCCCTGTCCGTGTAGAATTGACTCAATGGCACTGAGAATAGAATGAGCAACTTCTTTCGATTCCTCAACAACCTTATTCTTTGAAATAGCAATCGAATAGGCAACATTAATTAGGTTTCCATGTTTTGCAATGACAGAGGATAATCTATCGTAACCGTTTCGAGTATGCTCAACGCTTCCCACTAGAGTTGATTGCAAGAGCTTTGTAAATGATTCTTCCTTTGGAATATTCTGTGTAATTTGATACATCGCATAGACTTCTTCCGTAGTCTTACCAGTCAGACAATATTCATTAAGAAGAGGAGCAAGATAACCACCGTCTTCCACAATTAGGATTTTCTTTTTGTCGTCGTGTGCTCTTGAAAGAAATAACAAAAAGAAATAACAGGAAAGATATTTCATTGCCTCTAAAAAACCAAATTTTTTTTCGAGCATCGTTTCTTGCAATTTAGCATGAGCAGAAATATCAGTATAATATTTTGCCGGGGTAAAGAACTCGCGGTTATTCTCTGTTAGATGCCGCATTAGTCCTGCCATAAAGAAGTTCTTATCAGCAACATCTAATAGCACATCCAAATAAGCCGAGGGGATTACGCCCGCGTATTTCACAAACATTACGTCAAGTGCTTCCAGATTAAGCCTACGAAATGCTTCAATCAGTGCAATGATTTCAGAAGTGATATGATGAATCAAAAATATTCTCGTCTTAGAAAAATCCAAACCATGGCTCTTTGAGTCAGCAATTTTTTCAAGACTAGGCATTCGCTTTAGATAATAGTCTAGTGTAAAACTTTTCTTATCCTGTCCGAGACTGAAATTCAAAACGCGGGTAAGACGTGTTAGATACAAGTTTACAAAAATAATTCCAAGCTCTAACCGAATCGTTTCGCCGTCCTGCAGGAGTCTACACACAGCTTCATCTTCTAGGCTAAGAAATATTTTCTTAAAGATAAGCACTTGTTCTTCTTTTGTCAAATCTTGCACTAGCTCGGAAAAATTTCGATTCCAATAAAAATTGATCTGGTCTACTTTCTCCAAATGTGTTTTATGCAATTGCTCGAATAAAGAACTATAAGGCGCGTTATCCTCTGAATAAGAAACCAATCCTTTATTGGATGCAGTTAAAATTTTATCACTGATAGATTCAGAAAGCTTGGTTGTTCCTGCAATATAGACACGGGCATCTAGATCATCAACAATCATTCTGTTTAGAGAATTTTCATGAATCGACTCAGAAGCAGTTTCGATTGTTAATCTCATAAAAAATTTTCCGGTATAATGGACATTAGCCACTCTTTCTAAAATGAATTGAAAGTTCTTGTTAGATCCAGACATAACAGTGAAAGGAAAAACTAGTGCTAGAGATTCTACCTCTCGAGGATCTTCTCCATAAAATTCTGGATGAATTTTCTTTGCCCATTTTGGTCGCTGAAAGGTTCCGAAAATAGTTCTAAGCTGAGAATGAAATTCGTCCGTATGAAATAGTGCATCATCCAATACACCAGACTTCGAATACACTTGAATAGCCACAATCTGCATTTCTAAAAGTTCAGGATTGATATTTGGATTTATTTTGTAAGAAAAAGACACATCTCCGAAGTGAGATGCCATTTGATCTAGTATTTGATCTGCAAGAATTCTCGCTAATACTGATAGACCGGTAAAAAGACGAAGCTCTTCCAAATGGATTTTCCATCCATTCTCATCTTGCTCAAGAGGAAAACCAAGTGAGGTTTCAATTGTTTTCATTTATGTTCAACGACTACCTTGATCGCGCTTGGATTTTTTGCCATAGTAAATGCTTCTGTCATCTTTTCTGCAGGAAATAAATGGCTAATCATATTACTGGATAGACTATCGGCTAATTCTTTGTTATCCTCAAGGAGACGTATAGCCAAATGAAAATCGCCGCAACGAGAAGTGCGAAGGTTTCCACCTCCGTTTATAAATTCAAGTAGCGGATTACCAGCACTATCCCCTTTAAACAAAATCGCTCCTCTCGGTCGAATGAGGGAATTTTCATTTGCTGGATTTGGTCGAATCAAGACATCAATCTCAGAAATAGAAGAAGCAACTCCTAAATCAAAGCGGGGAAGTCTATCGGCAAACTCTTTAGATTCTAAAAGTTTCTCTGCACTCGAAATATCAGACTCGTAGACTTTTATTTCTTTGTTTTCTAAAGCAATTGGAAGGGTTGAATAAATTCTATCATTTCGATGCGTTTGGTTCTCCAATTTAAA
>Ga0209174_10002065_pt1 | contig 13685 bp, 10 predicted proteins | sample JI91814BDNA_FD_187505 | JGI IMG/M metagenome (GOLD analysis project Ga0209174, IMG submission 187505) | Wastewater effluent complex algal communities from Wisconsin, to seasonally profile nutrient transformation and Carbon sequestration -... | ecosystem: Engineered > WWTP > Effluent > Algae...
GGATCGATGACTCTTGGAATATGAGTTTCATTTTGGATGATTAATTGGGTGTTACGCGCAATACGTGCAGAGAATTCAGTTGGTAGAGCTACTGCTTCGTCTAATGCGTTAGTGTGTAGACTCTGTGTTCCGCCGAGCACTGCCGCCATTGCTTCAATGGTAGTGCGGATAACGTTGTTGTAAGGGTCTTGCTCTGTTAAACTCCAACCTGAAGTTTGACAATGAGTTCTAAGGGCTGCACTCATTGGTTTTTTAGGATTATAAGGTTTAATTAATTCTGCCCAGAAATATCTAGCAGCGCGAAGTTTTGCAATCTCCATAAAGAAATTCATTCCAATTCCAAAGAAGAATGAAAGTCTTGGCGCAAAATCATCAATAGCCAGTCCTTTGTCTAAAGCAGTTTTTACATACTCCATTCCATCTGCCAAAGTATAAGCGAGTTCTTGCACCGCATTCCCGCCCGCTTCTTGAATATGATATCCACTGATTGAAATGGAATTAAACCTTGGCATATTCTTAGATGTATATTCTATAATATCACCAATGATTTTCATCGAAGGTTTTGGTGGGTAAATGTAAGTATTGCGCACCATGAATTCTTTTAGAATGTCGTTTTGAATTGTTCCTGAAAGCTCGGATACTTTTGCGCCTTGTTCTTCTCCTGCTACGATAAACATCGCAAGAATTGGAATTACGGCCCCATTCATTGTCATGGATACGGACATATCTTTGAGAGGAATTTGATCAAATAAAATCTTCATGTCCTCAACTGAGTCAATGGCTACTCCTGCTTTGCCCACATCTCCAGTTACTCTTTCGTGGTCTGAATCGTATCCTCTATGCGTCGCTAAATCAAATGCTACGGATAATCCTTTTTGTCCGGCAGCAAGGTTCTTCCGATAAAATGCGTTAGATGCCTCGGCAGTAGAAAATCCGGCGTATTGTCTTACTGTCCATGGTTGATGAGAATACATCGTTGCACGTGGTCCGCGGATAAATGGAAATATCCCCGGAAGAGTATTTGTGTTTCCTAAATTTTCCAAATCTTCATAAGTGTAAAGAGGCTTGATGATGATGCCCTCTGGTGAATTCCAGTTTAAAGAAGATACATCTTTTCCTTTTAAGTCAGCTTCTTTTGCGACTTTTTCCCATTCATTTAAATTTGCCTTATCCATATATTACTCCTTTACTAATTCAATTTCTTCCATATGATCGGGATAATCACCGACGCCGCGTGCGAATGTAAATAGAGCTGGAGCTAATACGAGTCGTCTTCCAGAACTTATAACCGATTCCCATGATCCGGTTGATACTCTATTTAATACGCCAAATGGTAATGTCACAATAAATAAACTTGTCCCGACAGCTAATCCCGCTAATCCGAGAGGTCGAACCAATAATTCTGAAATCATTTCTCCGCTACTCGGCACTTCTTTTGCGGAAAGAGAAAAATTTAGAAATAAACTGATTGTGATTGTTGCTAAAATTATTTTCCTCATTTAGAAACTCCTGCTTTTTTATTTTTATAATATTCTGGTAAAGATACAAGGATGGAACCAACTAAAAGTGTGATGATAACTGATAGAGAAATTTGAATATCCACGTGGATTTTTTCTGTCTTCAATAATTCGCCGTATAAAGGGAGAAGCATTTTAATTCCTACAAATGCCAGTATGATTGCTACTCCATGTTTTAAGTAAACGAATAAGTCCATTATGCCGCTAATCATGAAGTAGAGAGATCGAAGTCCAAGGATAGCAAAAATGTTCGAAGTGTAAACGATGAATGGATCTTGTGTTATGGAGAATACTGCCGGAATCGAATCGAGTGCAAACATTACATCGCTAGTTTCTATCATAACTAAAACCACAAAAAGAGGAGTAGCTAGTTTACGTCCATTTTCCAAAATAAAAAATTTCCCTTCCTCTGATCTTGTAGATAATGGGACAACTTTTTTTAAAAGCCTAAAAACGAAATGCTCTTCTGGAATAAAAATTTCTTCTTCCTCTTCCTTGTGCGCGAACATTTTGATAGCGGTATATACTAAGAAAACGCCAAAGACATAGAGAATCCAACTGAAGCTCGCAATGAGAGTCGCGCCGGCTAAAATCATAATAGCTCGAAGAATCACTGCCCCAATAATACCCCATTTTAAAATATCTGGCTGCTCTCTTGGCCCTACTTTAAACTTTTGAAAGATCATAATGAATACGAATAGATTGTCAATAGATAGAGAGTATTCAAGTAAGTAACCAGCAATGTATTCCATTGTTTTAGTTTTATTCATGTCTGGATTTGTTGCATCAGTATCATAGAAATAAATAAAAGTTGCAAATAAAAAAGAGATAGAAACCCAAATTAGAGTCCAAATCCCAGCTCGTTTAACAGACATTGTGTGGTTAGAACTCTTATTTAAAAGCCCCAAATCGATTACAAGCATTATTATGATGATAATGTTAAATAAAATAAAAAGAATTATTTCGTGATTGATACTTTCGAGATTCATACTACCTCTCTTTAATTTCCAAATTAATTCTGAGTGAAGCTTTTTACAATAAGAAATTTTGAAGTGTTAAATAATCAATATCATTATATGAATTGTTGTAGTTTGGGTTGTGTGGGAAAACTCCTCCCAAAAGGAAGCGCACGAAGGAAAAAATCCTATTGTTCTAAGACTTTAAACTTCGTGCGTTGCGTTATAGATTAAAAGGTTTTTAAAAAAATTATTTTCCGCTTCTCAAAGCGGCAATTCTATCTTCGAGAGGAGGGTGTGTTGAAAATAAAGCGAACCAACCACCTTTATGAGATGAAATCTTAAGAGAAGCCATACTTGGCGCTCTATCATCTTCCACTGCATCAAATGTTCTTTGCAAATTTTCAAGAGCGGCAATCATATTGGCTCTTCCTGAAAGTTTTGCTCCGCCTGCGTCTGCTCTAAATTCTCTTTGTCTAGAAAAGTAAGCAACAACCATTGAACCCAAGATACTGAATATAATGTCTAGAACGAGAGTGATTACAAAATAAAGTCCATTGCTAAAAACAGAAGGACCGTCATCGTCGTTGCGACTCATTGCCATTGTGACTCCGTAGCTAATGATTCTTGCAAGAAACATTGTAAATGCGTTCACTACACCTTGAATCAATGTCATCGTTACCATGTCACCGTTTGCGATATGAGACACTTCATGCGCCAAGACTCCATCTACCTCATTTGCATTCATTCGCTCTAATAGTCCAGTGGATACTGCGACTAATGCGCTAGATTGGCTGGGTCCGGTCGCAAAAGCATTTACTTCTGGAGAATTGTAAATGCCCACTTCAGGCATTGGAATTCTCGCAGCTTGACTTAGGCGTTGGATTGATGTATATAGATGACCATAAGGACCACGCGCATCAATGATTTCTACTCCCATCATCCATTTCGCCATCATCTTTGAAAGTGCGAGCGAAATCAGTGATCCTGTCATACCCCAAATTAAGCATAAGGTAAGAAGCGCAGTCATGTTTAGACCGCTGCTAGAAATATATCCCTTAAGACCAAAAACGCTGGTGATGATTGAAATCGTCACCATAATTAAAATGTTGATTAGAAAAAATAAACCGATTCGTTTGAACCACATGTTATAGTAAACTCCTAGATATTAGACTTTAAGATTTCGCATTGTTACAATATTCTTGAATTGCTTTGTTTTCGTTTGCATTAATCCATCCTCTTTCTTGAAAAACTTCGAGGGAAAGTTTTAAACAGTCAGTTGGTATATGAGTCGAAATTTGTAAGATTTGAAAGTAGGGTAATTTATGACCTGCATTTTTCTTGATTTCGCTTTCGATTTCATCCACGAAGGAAGAAACTAATCGAAGTTGAACAAATACGACTGTGTATTTATCTAGAAAAGCAAGAAAATCGGCATCTGAATTCGCTACGGCTAAATCAAATGCATAATCATAGATATTCATATCTTGCGCAGCTAGTTTTTGAATCTCCGGACCAAGCTTTTTTAAAAAATTCAAAACCCTATCCGATTTAAGACTTCCTGAAGATGTCATCATTCGCAAGTAAACTAAATCTACTTTTGCTAAAATTGTTTTTGTTACTTGAATGCTGCTTGTTCTAGAGATTAAATTCTTAAATAAAATTGCGTATTCCGCCTTGGATAGGGTTGTCCAGTAGGAACTAACCATCTCGGGTAACGGCTTCTTTTGTAAAATTGCTTTGTGATATGCAGTGACTTGACAGTAAAAAAGTTCAACGAGCGCATCGTGGCTGAACATTGGATTTTGTAGAATTTTTTTTACTATTTGCACATCCATATGTCTGAGATAGTAATCTATTAAATAGGTAAAACCAACATCTTCTAAAATTGCCATAGATAAAATTGCTGGGGGTATATTACTTATAGCCTCTTCAATATTTTTAAAGTTAGGAATTGGGCGCATCAATTCTTCATCTAGAATCTTATAATGCTGATTGTCTTTAACTAAATCAGTTTTCATTTTGCGTAACCAGCGAAGCTCCGAATAGTAAGACGGCTAATAATAAATAGGCGACGATAAATTGATAGTTAGCAGGGAAACTGTATTCGTTTAGAATTGCGTTACCAGAAAGTTTGTATGCGTGAATAATTCCAACAGAAGAGAGGATACTTCCCGTTAAACACCAATAGGATGCTGTTCTAAAATTTCTATCAATGATAAAGGCACAAATGGACGCCCAAATCATTGAGACTAATAAAAAACCCTGTGATAAAGCTAGAATTCCAGATAATGAGTAAGGTAAAAATTCCAAGTCGGGGGGAACTGCTTCCATTGTGATAGCATACATAGCAGCAATTTTCTCTTTGGCTAAAATTTTCCCAAGCTCACCATTTGCGAAGTTAAAAACACTTTGCACGAGTAGCACTCCCCAGCCTGCTAATGCGGGAAATAATCCAAGGATAATCGCTGGCGAATGACGCATGGGGGAAGTCTCAAAGCATTGTGCTCCAATAATGATTCCAATCCAGAGAATGATTGCCATCCCTGCTTCTATGGGAACTAACGCTTGCACAACGCTCATAAGCCCGAATAGACAAAGGATTGTCATGAAAATCCCGTTTAACACAGAGTAACCGGCACGGGCACCCAATGCTTTCCATCCAGGATGTCCTATATAAATAGTTGTCGGAAAGGGGGATCCAAAGAGCGACCCTAGTATAGTTCCAGCTCCATTTACAAGTAGGGAGCTTCTAGTTTCAAATTTATCCCCACCCGCTTCTGCCGATTCAATGTTTTGGAGAGAACCAATTACATTGAATAAACCCATCGGTAAGATTACGGAAGAGTATTCTTTAATATTTTTCAAAGTAAAAACATCGAACAAATCAGTGATTGTTAAGGATGGAAGATAAAGTCCTGCATGTTGAAAAGAGTTTGCGAGTGCTTTGCCGTCCATCATTGGCTTTCCCCAATACCCTGAGAGCCATGCAATTCCCGTCCCGGCGGCTATTGATAAGAAACCTCCCGGAATTCGAAATGGGTATCTGAATTTTCCAAAATACTGCAAGAGTATAATTCCAAATGGCAAGAAAGCTACGAGTGGATTTTTATAAGTTTTAATCATAAATTCCATAGAAATAAAAGTGATAGCTATTCCGCTTAACGCAGACAGAAGTGCAGCACGAGGTGTTACACGCCTAATATAATTGGCCACAAAGGAACCAAAAAACTCGATGACTCCGCTGATAAAACAAGCGAGTAATCCAATCTTCCATGCGGTCTTATAGTCACCTGTCGCTTTAAAAACAGGGAAGATAATAAAAAAGATAAACGCAAATAAAGAAATGGTATTGATTCCGTAGGGCAGGGCTGTTACATCATCTCTGTTTTCTTGAATGGCTAGTTTTCTAGCTTGCAAGGCGTAAAAAATATTTCCGACTAACAATGATATTCCCACACCAGGCAATACGACTGCAAAAACAAACTCAGCGGGCATTCCACAAACAAAGGAACAAAGTGCGGTTAATACAAGAAGCTGCAACAAGTTGTCGAGCATCAATCCAAAAAAGCCATCAATATCGCCGGCAACAATCCATTTGAATTTTTGCATTCTTATTCTTTCTTCCTTGTAAAATCTACTTCGATCACTTTTGATTCGATTGCTTCTTTTTTCTTTTCGGGCTTTTTCGGTTTAGCCTCAGACTTGCTGAAGTCTAATTCATCAGCGAATACTCTCAATTGTGTGATTGAATTTTGACCTTTATCATAAATTCTAAAAACTGCATCCCATGGGATGATTAGTTTTTCCCAACTAAATCCAAATTGTAATTCTGCATAAAGATAATCTGATTGAGATGAAATATCTCTTACGGCAGTAGAGCCAAAGGCGAGGACGACTCCTGATTCTTTTTCATTTCCTACAAGTCCTCGTTTGCCCATTTCCAAATTTGGATGTGGAAGTATATGTAGATAAAAAGTGGGAAATTTTTCCCAATAGGTATCGAATAGCTGAATTTTAAAATCTCTCAGCGTGCGGATTTCTGTTTCGGTAAGTTCTGGTTCCATACGGTTCTTTTAATTGTTTTTAGTAATCGAAATATAATCAATGTGTTTTTGATATTCTGGAATGATTTCTTTAAATAAATCGTAAATTTCCTTGTTCTTGTTTGCTTTCGCTAGGCTAAAGAGTTGGTTTAGTTTACTTATGAAGACAATTTGATTCTGATTGAGGTTAGAGGCAGCAATTTTAATTTTTGGATGATGCGTTTTTTTAATTCCCTCTAAATTGAGCAGCAACTCCTCATATAGTTTTTCGCCTGGTCGAAGTCCCGTGAATTCAATGTTAATGTCTTTATAAGGTTGGTATCCTGAGAGTCGTATCATTTCTTCTGCTAGTTCTAATATTTTGACCGGCTCTCCCATCTCTAAAATAAAAATTTCTCCGCGTTCCCCCATGCTCCCTGCTTGCAAAACCAATTGGGATGCTTCTGGAATTGTCATGAAATAGCGGATAACGTCTGGATGGGTCACAGTGACAGGTCCACCTTTTTCAATTTGTTCTTTAAACCTAGGAATTACACTTCCATTTGAGCCAAGCACATTTCCGAACCGAACCGTGATAAACTTAGTTTTAGAATTTGGTGTAATGTGTTGAAGATAAAGTTCTGACGCACGTTTAGAGGCTCCCATTATATTTACTGGATTGACTGCTTTATCTGTAGAGATTAATACAAAGCGGTCTACTCCGGATAATCGGGATATGTCGGCAATATTTTTTGTTCCCATTACATTATTTAATACAGCTTCCGATGGATTTATTTCCATTAGAGGCACATGCTTGTATGCCGCACAATGGAATACTACCGTTGGAGTGTATTGCTCGAAAATATGACCGAGCCTTGAAAGATTTTTTACATCAGCTATAATGGATTCATAGCGAATGTTTGGAAATGCCTTGCGAAGCTCGTAATCAATATGATAAAGCGGTGTCTCTGCTGCATCCAATAATATCACGCTTTCAGGATCGAACAAGGAGACCTGTCTACAGATTTCGCTTCCGATAGAGCCACCAGCTCCAGAGACTAATATTGTTTGTCCAGTCAGATAAGATTTGATAGACTCAATTTCCAAATCGACTGGATCACGTCCGAGCAAATCTTCCACTCTTACTTCACGCAATTGATTATAAGAAGATTTTTTTCCTGCAAAGATTTCCCCAATCGAAGGAAGAATCTTTGCATGAATTTTATAAGCTTCGCAAACTTTGATTATATTGCTAATTGTTTTTCCAGGAAGTGCTCCGAGGGTAATGATGATTTCTTCTACTTTATAGGCTGTTAAGAAATTTTCAATTTGATCAATCGCACCTAGCACGGGAACCCCTTGAATATGTGCTCCAAGTTTAGAAGGGTCATCATCTAAAAAACCAACCGGTCGTAAGTTTAATTCGGGTTGTCTGCGAATTTCAGTAACAAGCATCATTCCTGATTTGCCTGCACCAATTACTAATGTTGCTTTTCCATCATTGAAATTTTTGCTTAGGTATTCATCTCGAATAATTCGCCAAGAGAAGCTTCGAAAACAAAGTAGGCTGAGTAATAGCAATGTATCCAAAATTGGAACCATTCTAGAATGTTGAGAGAATCGGTTGTAGAACAAAAGAGCCAAGGTAGAGAATAAAGAAGAAGATAGAGTTATTTTAATGATTTCCAATAAATCATGAATAGATGCGTAAGCCCAAAGTGATCTGTAAATATCGGAATATAGAAAAACAATCGACCTAGTTCCTACTACAATCAGCATTGAGATTGCAAATCTCTCAGGATCAGCGAGGAATTCTAAGCTTTCATAGCGAATTAGATGTGCCGTTAAGTAAGAGATTGTCATGAAGACAATGTCAATAGGAAAGATTAAATATCGTTTGTTGAACATTTATTATTACTCACTTAAAAAAACGGTTCAAAGTAGATTTTTTATTGTATATATTTTCTATACTATAATTTTTATTTACTAATATCCAGAATTTCAGAAACTAACTTTGTCGGAAAGGAAATATTGAATAAAGCAAAACATATAGTCATTAATTTGTCAGGCAACTTTGGTCAAAGTCTAGGGGAAAATGTATGGAAACAGGTAGAATCTGTGGCACATACGACTAGGGCTGTTCTCTTTGATTTTACTAGTGTGGATTCTATTAGCCAAGAAGGTTTAGTTTTCCTAAAGAAAATCATTTATCATTTAAGAGAATTTGGATCTGAAATCGCCTTTTCAGGGCTTAAGGGAAATTCCATTTCTCTTTTGCAGGAGAATATAGACAAGTCTATCATTCACATCTTTGCGTTACGTGAAGAGGCAAAGGATTTTTTAGAATCAAAGCTTGATGTAACGGAAGAGGAAGTCAATGCTGTCTCGACATTGCCTGAGGTTCGCTCTGCTCTTGTGAAAGAAGGTGTATTTTATACCTATTGCCCTTCTTGTAATGCAAAATTGCGTTTGCGTGCAAAGGGTAATTATGCTTGTCCTGCTTGTAAAACAAGATTTTTCTTCAATCCGATCCAAGAGCCGATGAAGTATGAAAGAATTTCGCTCGAATAATTTTTCTCTTTCTATCTTCTCTGACAATTCTGCTCTTTATCAATCTCTTCGAAGCAAATTAGAAATATTTTCTGAGAGAGAAGATATTTTAATTCTTAAAGATTTGGTAAGAGTTTTCACTCGTGAAAATTTAACAACAGATTATCTTTCTCTTAAACTAGTAGCGGATAATATTCCTTCTCTGCTATTTGAAATTAGTCCTTATAGAATTATTCCTAAGGAGTTTTTGAAAAATCAGTCTTCTTCGGAAAATTTAATCTCTGACTTGGCTTGTATTTTACTCATCGAAAGTATTCTCTTAAAACAAAATCAGGAAGAGGGGAAGCGAAAGACTAAGAGTATCAAGGGCAAAGTTCCTTCTCAAGTAAATAAGAAAGTATTACGCCAATTAGCCGGTGCTATTTTTCAATTCTGGAAAGAATCGCTCATTTCCTTTTCTTTAAAAGAAGAAAAAGTCCCAAGCAATATAAAAGAAGAATATGATTCAGTGATTCGAGCCTTTATCAAAGCAAAGGGAAATAAAAAAATTGAAATTGAATATGTATATGAAGCCTGTGCCGGCGGCAAATCTCATTTTATCTCAGAAAAAGAAGCTAAAGAAAAATTCGGAGAAGAAATTATTCTCTACGGAGTCTCTGAGATAGATCCACTTCATTTTAAAGTTTTAGAAATTCTTTCTGCCTATGTTAAAATTTCTTTCTTAATTCCGATGCCTCCTGTTCGTCTGATGCATAAGAATAATGCAAAACTGAATTCAAGCAAATTGAAAGAATTAATTCCTGATTGGCATATTCTTAATAAATTCTTTGGAGACAAAAAAATCGAAGAGATTCAAACTACACTTGGAATTGAATTCCCCGAAATTTTACCGGATGCAGATTTGAATTTTTATGAGTCGCAGGAAGCTTACCGCGAAATTGAATTTATTGCTAGAGAGATCCTTCGTCTTATGGAAGAACATAAAGACGATGACGCTTTTCGGCTAACGTCGATTAAGCTTGTTCTTCCAGCGGAAGATGTGAATTATTCGCTACTAGTGAGCAATGTATTCAACCGAATGGGAATTCCCTATTCCTTCACGAAAGACATTCGAAAGAAAAAGTCTCCTTATTTCTCTGCGGTTGCATCTATTTTAAAACTTTCCATTTCGGATTTTGACAAAGAAACAATCTTCTCTCTTTTTTATAATCCCTGTTTCTATCCAATTCTAGAAGAAATGAGAATTTCTGTAAAGCCAGAAGTATGGAATCAAATTATTTCAAAGATGAATTTAACTGAATTCTTAGATAAACAACATCGAAAAATGCAGGGCTTCCGCGAATCCAATTTGATGACTTGGGAGAGTTTATGGTCTAGGTTGAATTTGATTTTAATCGGAAATACTTCAGACGATACGATCACTTTAGAGACAGAATTAATGGAAGAAGTGTATGAATTCCTCGCGGTTAGTTCCTCTTTGCTGCAAGACTTGATTGGTTTAAAAGAAGACTTTTCCCGTTTAAGTGATTTTAGTAAATTCTTTAGAATTATCTTAGACACCTATCTTCATCCATCTATGCGCTATAATAAGTCTGAGGAAATTGTGCGACTAAATGAGCGAGGGCTTACTAAAATAAATAATCTCCTAGTAAGTATCGAGTCAATAGATTCAGAGTTGGATTCACTACTTGCGGATAATTTAGATTTTACTCTCGATGACTTCGTAGATATATTACTTACGCTAATGGAATCATGGACAGAGGGGGATGCAAGAGTTTTAAAGACTGGAGTCGTGGTTGGAGAACTTTTAGACGTGATCGATCCAAGTTTTGATTATGTGTTTTTAATGGGGCTAGATGAGAGAAAATTTAGTCATTCTTCGAGTAAGCATGATTCTGTGATGATAGAAGATACGATTCATTCTTCTCAATTAGATGCAGCGTTGAAGCTAAAAAATTATTTTTATCATATCTTTAATCATAATGCAAGGCGATATACTTTTACCTATGTGAGTCTTGATACGATTAAGGATAGAGAGTATTATCCGGCACGCGAGTTGGAGTGGATTAAAAGTATTTCGAAGCAAGCAAATACGAGTTATAAAAAGATTCCATTATTTTCATATCTAGAATATCGAATGGATGCGGCTACAGTCTTTGAAAAAGAAACGTTTAATCTTATAGATTTAAAACAAAAAGAATCAAATCTATCGCTATTGAAAAATTCTTATCCTAATTGGATAGAGAACTCTGACTCCCGTTTATCCAGCGAAATAGATACCTTAACTTCTAATAAAAACTTAAACCAGAAAATGAAATCATACTTTTTTCGTTCTTCGATTGACGCAGGACATTCCAAATCAGCGCAAAATAAAAATTTGTCGGTAAGTAAATTTGTAAGCTATATGGAATGCCCGAAGAAATTTTTTTATCAATACTCGGTTGATACAGAAGAGGAAGCCGATGTTAGTGGTGAGCTTGAATCGGTCAGTGCTCTTACAAGGAATTTTAATATCAAAGAATTATTTTCTTATCTAAGAGAGGATTCAAGCCTAGATGCTACATCTCTTACGAAAAAAATATTTAGTGCGAAGAGAGTCGAATCAGGAGAACTTCCATTTGGCGTTTTGGGGAAATTAGCCGAATTAGAATTCAAAGATTATCTCGAAAATTTTTTTTTGCCTTTTCATAGCGAATTGTTGTCTGAAAATAATAAAATATTTAAGAAAGCAGTTTTTTCATCAGAGGTAAATAAGACATTAGACTCAATCGTATTTTCAACACCTACAATTTGGAATGAATCAATTAAGGCAAATGCTGATTTGCTGTTACTAGAAAGGGATACTCTTTATTTAACATCAATTGTATCTGCTAAAGAAGTGAAAGATAAGAATAGGATCAAGTCAGGTTTGACAGCTTATGTCGTGAATCAGTCAGAGCAAATTAAAAAGGAAATATATGATTTACTTGGTGTTAAATCCGTTTGTATCGCGCCGGCAATTCTCCATTTTCCGTTACAAAGCAAACCTAGCATCATCAGAGGAAGAACAATGGATTACTCGGATGATTTGTTTTTACCGTTTTGGAAAAGTCTTTCTGAAAACCAATACCCTGCATTTCCAATTGGAGCTGATAAACGGAAATGTGATTATTGTTCAGTGAAAACTGTTTGTCATGGCTATCATACCGAGTTTCTTTCTTTTCTTGAGGCAGAGATGGAACAAATTCAGTCTGTAGTAAAAGACCAATTCGCCTAACTAAATTTTGCAGAAAAAAAGAAAATACTCCAAGTAAGGTAAAAAAATAAATATAATAAATACTCCCGATGAAAAAAAACCTGTATGAAATTGTTATCCTAAGCAAGTGGATGCAAAGTTTTTTATCTTGAAAATATGAAACTTATTCTAAACAATGTTTTGATGCTAGATAAGACACTTTACATGGGAAGTTTGTATGAGATGTATCATAAGAGAATCTTTGATTTCTTATATAAGTATTCCAACAACCAAGAGGTTGCTTCTGACTTGATGCAAGAAACTTTTTTTAGCTATTTTAGGAGTTATGGAGACAGTAGTCTTCCTCCTGAGAAAGCTATAATGGTTCTATACACGATTGCCAGAAACAATTCTATTAATTATAGTAAAAAGTTTTCTACGGTAAAAGAAAGCGCATCCAACAATGTTGATATTTATCAGAGTAAGAAGACATCATTTGAAAAGAAAGAAGAATTGAAAGACATGGAGTTGAGGTTACGACAGTGTTTGGCGTTGCTACCGGAAGATCAAAGAGTCGCCCTGATTATGAAAAATTTGAAGGATATGACGTTAGCCGAAATTGCGGAAGTAATGGAATTATCAATTTCAACTGTTTCAAGGTTAGTAGTGAAGGCGACTGCAAGGTTGATTCAGCTAGCCGAAGAGCATGGAATTGCACCATAAATGAATATAAGCGAGTAAAAGAATGGAAGAATTTTCAGAATTAGAAAAAAAAGTTTATGATGCTTTAATTGATAACAAACCAAATGAAGTATCGCAGCGGGTTCGAAGTATCGAAGAACTTCTTTCTAGAACGGGAACACATACGATTGAGTTCCTGAGTTCAAGTGAGATTCTAGATAAATTTCAAAAAATGGAACAACAAAAAATTATAAAATTAGATCGGAGTAATGGAATGAATAAAAAAATAATCTACATATTAGGGGCAGCAGCAGTAATCTTTTTGGGAATATTTCTTGCTGTGGGTAATGGAGATAAGCCGAAGGAGCCGCAAGTGGCTACTCCAGGTGAATTAAAAGCAAAAGTTACTTTTGTAGTAGGGGATGTAAAAGTAAAATCAAATCCTGGCGATGCTGGGGTTAAACCAGAAGTAGGCGCTCTTCTTACTACAAATCAAATGCTATTCACGGGAGACAAGTCAACCGTTGATTTGGAATTCTCTCATGGATCGTCTTTACGAATCAAAGCGAATACGGAAGTTTCTCTTAAGCGATTAGTAGAAACAAACGGAAATGTTACCGAAGAGGTTTCGATAAAGAAAGGTATGTTAGTGGCAAATGTTACTAAGCAAAAGCAAACTGACAACTTCAACATCGTAACTCCAACTGTTATCGCTGGAGTAAGAGGAACTCGCTTTTTAGTT
>Ga0209174_10002068_pt1 | contig 13673 bp, 16 predicted proteins | sample JI91814BDNA_FD_187505 | JGI IMG/M metagenome (GOLD analysis project Ga0209174, IMG submission 187505) | Wastewater effluent complex algal communities from Wisconsin, to seasonally profile nutrient transformation and Carbon sequestration -... | ecosystem: Engineered > WWTP > Effluent > Algae...
CTCATCGTCACGTTTACTTACCGTGACCGGGGGGATGCATCGCCCCTGGTAGTTGGGCCCGTAAATGAGAGTGACCCCCGCACCGCTGGAACGGTCGGGGGTCTGGCCGGAACCCGTGGAGGTCCCGACATGCATGACGCGATGTCCGCAGCCGCAGCGGCCGCCACAGGCGATCGCCGCAAGACGCTCGAAGCCATGCGAGACAAGCTCGCCCAAGACTTCGACGCCGCCCCGCCGGCAGTGGTCGCGCAGATCGCCGGGCGCCTCTCGGCGATCCTGGCTGAGATCGAGGCCTTGCCGGTGGAGAGGAAGTCAACCATCGATGAGCTTGCTTCACGCCGTACGGATCGGATCGCAGCGGCCAAGGCTGAGCAGCCTGCCCGCAAACCGACGCGCCAGCGTAGGACCGGAAGCGATTGAGCTGGCAGCGCTCGCCGGGCTCGTGCTCGACGACTGGCAACAGTGGGTGCTGACCAACGCCCTTGCCGAGCAGGACGACTTCCAGTGGTCAGCGTTCGAGGTGGCGCTGATCGTTGCCCGTCAGTGCGGCAAAGGGTCCATCCTCGAAGCCCGCCAACTGGCAGGACTCGCGCTGCTCGCAGAGCGACTCCAGGTTCACACCTCGCACGAGTTCAAGACGTGCTTCGAACACTTCCTCCGCATGGTCAACCTGGCCGAATCCTGTCCGGAAGTCGACAGGCAGATCATGCGCATCCGCCGTGGAGCCGGTGAGCAGTCGATCGAAATGCGATCTGGCGCCCGTCTCCGGTTCATCGCCCGCTCCGGTGGATCCGGGCGCGGCATGTCCGGCGACACGGTGTACCTCGATGAGGCCTTCGCGCTGACCGCTCCAATGATGGGCGCGCTACTGCCAACGCTCTCGGCTCGTCCGAACCCTCAGATCTGGTACACGTCGTCGGCCCCGTTGTCGACATCGGTGGTCCTCCATGGCGTCCGTGACCGAGGCATCGAGGGCAAAGCGCCACGATTGCTGTTCGCAGAGTGGTCGGCACCGGCCGGTAGCGCTCCGGACGACACCGACGCTTGGTACCAGGCAAACCCCGCTCTCGGTATCCGCATCGATGAGAACTTCGTTCGCGCCGAGCTGGACGCGCTGAGCAACACCCCCGACGAGTTCCTTCGTGAGCGTCTCGGCATTCCCGATCCGCTCCCATCCGAGATCGCACCGGACCCCAAGCTCGACCAGGACAAGTGGCTGGCCACCGAGATCGACGTACGGGTGCCCGAGGGTGGCCCGCATCCGCATGTGAAGCCGGGCGAATGCACGATGGCGTACGACATCCACAACGGGTGGTCGTCGGTGTCGATCGCGTCGGGTTCGCTCGCCGGGTCGTACGTGGAAGTGATGCAGTGGGCGCCCGGTGACGGCTGGCTCGGCCCGTACCTGGTCGACAAGTTCCGCACGTGGCGCCCGACGAAGATCGGGCTGGATGGCACGAACGGGCCTGCCGTCGCAGCGCTCGGTGTGATCCGTGAGGCGTTCGAGGACGCCGGCCTGCGCACGGATGTGCTCGAGCCGTTGACCGCTGGTGCGCACAAGGCGGCGTGCGGCGGCATGTTCCAGGCGGTCACGAACGGCACCGTGCAACGTCCTCGGCTGCCGGATGGTGAGGACCAGCTGCGCACCGCTGGGCTGAAGGCGTCGGAGCGTGTGGTGGGCAACTCGTTCGACTGGGACCGCAAGGCGCCCGGCATCCCGTTGGCCACGTTGGAATCGGCGACCGTCGCCCGGGCGCTGCTGCCCGAGAAGGCCGCCGCCGAGTTCTTCATGTACTGACCCCCAACCCATTGAGGAGCCCTCTCATGGATCGTCGCAAGTTCCTGCGTGCATCAGGTCTCGCAGCCATCGCTGCCGCCGTGTCAAAGACCACGCTGCCGAGCACGGCGCGTGTCGCAACAGAGGTTGAAGTCGACCACCGCCCTGCGGTTGCTGCATTGCGCGAGATGCGCACCGAACGCGAAACGTGGGATCACGTACTGCTGTTCACGTGCTCCACAAGCGGTGCCAGCAACTTCGTCGCCACGTACCGACCCGGCAGCGTGTTCGACGACACCCCGTTCACCGTTGCTGGCTGAGCATGTCCGTTCCCGACCGCCGAAGGAGGTGGCCATGAGCAAGCGCATCTCCAACGCGCTCGAGTTGGCCGGTTCGGCGCTCGTCGTGATCGGCGTGGATCGTTGGTCGAACCCGGCTGCGTTCATCGTCGCCGGCGCCCTCCTGTGGGGCTACTCGATGAAGGCGGGCCGCTCGTGAGCATCCTGTTCACGCGAGACCGTCCACCGGCCGCCGCCGAGGCGCGGTCCGGTTCGTACACGCTGCAGCAGCTCGCTGGCCTGGTTGCCGGGTCCGTGCGCGGCGTACCGACCGTCACGTCAGACACGGCGATGCGACACGACGCCGTCTGGTCATGCCGCACACGCATCGCGCAGGACGTGTCGATGATGCCGGTCGACACGGTGCGGTACGTCAACAAGCAGCGCCAGGAAGTGACCCCGGCACCGCAGATCATCGTGGCGCCATCGGTGAACATCCCGGCGTTGGACTGGCGGTACCAGGTCGTCGATTCGTGGCTCGCTGACGGCAACGCGTGGGGCCTGGTGACCGAGACCACGGCTGATGGCCGGTACCCAACCCGTATCGAGCTCGTGGCGCACAACGACGTGCGCCCGTCGGCGTCCGGTGTCCGGTTCGAGGTGCATGGCAAGGAACGTGCGTTGTGGCCGGTCGGTGATCTGTGGTGGGTGCCGGCGTACACGGTGGCCGGGCAGATGCTCGGCCTGTCGCCGATCGGGTACCACCGGGAGACCATCCGAAACGGTCTCGCTGCGGAGCGGTTCTCTGGTGACTTCTTCCTTGATGGTGGGCACCCGTCCGGGGTGCTGACCGTCGCCGGCGACCCGGGCGAGAAGGCCGGGTCGTTGAAGGAACGTCTGCTGAATCTGACCAAGGGGACCCGTGAGCCGCTGATCCTGCCGGCAGGGACCGACTGGAAGCAGATGCAGGTCAACCCGTCGGACTCGCAGTTCATCGACACGATGCGCTACACCGCCGAGCAGGTGTGTCGGATCTACGGGGAGGACCCGGCCGATCATGGCTGCTCGGGTTCGGGTGGTGCGATCACGTACGCGAACCGGTCGGATGCGGACCTGGCCCGGTTCAAGCGCCGCCAGTTCTGGGTCACGAAGCTGCAGGAATCGTTGACGGCGCTGCTGCCGCGCCCGCAGGTCGTGAAGCTGAACACGTCGTCGTCGCTGATGATGACCGCGAAGGAACGCCACGAGCTCCACCAGCTTCGCCTGCGGAACAAGACGACCACGATCAACGAGGTTCGACGCATCGAGGACGAGACCCCGTTCGACGCTGCAGCGAACGCGAACCCGTACGAGAACCCCGGGCTCCCCGCCGCCGTCCCGCTGGCATCGCCCGGCACGGCCCCCGATCCAACACAAGGAGGTGCCGCGTGAGCGCACCCGTAGACGACCTCTTCCGAGGGCTGCTTGCCGGTGTCGACCTGCGTTCGGCCGACGACACCACCAGCGCAGACGCCACCACGATCTTCGGGCACTTCTCCGTGTTCGACACATGGTACGAGATCGACTCGTACCTCGAAGGTCGGTTCCTCGAGCGCACCGCCAAGGGTGCGTTCAAGAAGACGATCAAGGAGAACCGGGACTCGCTGATCGTGCAGCTCGACCACGGCTACGACGCCACCGTTGGCGATCTGCCGCTCGGAGCGATCGAGGTGCTGCGCGAGGACGACATCGGCCCCTACTACGAAGTCGCCGCGTACGACACCGACTACAACCGTGACCGGGTCATGCCGCTCCTCACCGGCCGCACCCTGGATGGGCGCACGCTCGGCTCGGCGCTCGGTTCGTCGTTCCGGTTCCGGGTGACCAAGGAGGACTGGGTGGAGCCCCGCAGCGCCACCCCGTCGAACCCGGACAAGCTCCCCGAGCGCACCATCCGCGAGGTCCGCCTGTACGAGTTCGGGCCCACCGTGTTCCCCGCAAACCCGGCGGCCACGGCGTCGGCCCGGTCGCTCACCGACCACTACTTCGCACGTCGCCTCGCGCGCACCGGCCAAGCCGAACGCGCCGCACGCGACCTGCTCACCATCTCCGGCCTGCCAGCCGGCCACGCCACTGGCACACCGAACCCCACCGAGCCGGCATCCGGCCACTCGGCGGTCAGCAACCAACCGGCACTCGCACGCCTCGCGCTCGAGTTCGCCGACCTCTGACCCCCAAGGAGACCCCCATGTCCACGTTCATCGACACCCTGCAGGCGCGCGCCAAGGCGCTCACCACCGAAGCAGACACCCTCACCAACGAGCGCGCAGCGCTCAAGGCCGAGGTCGACACCCTCACCGCCGACGAGACCCGCACCGCCGACCAGGTCGACGCACGCGCCTCGGAGATCATCGCCCGATCGACCGCCATCAAGGAACGGCAGGCCGCTCTGGCGACCGAGCTCGCCGACGTGAACGGTCGCATCGCCGAGCTCACCGATCTCGACCAGGCCCGCTCGGCGGCCCCTCGCGGCCCGGAGTTCATCCGCAAGCCCGACGCCCCCACGTTCGCCGACGTCCGTTCGATGAACCGTGGCGAGCTCCGTTCGGCCGCCCTGCGCCGCATCGAAGCGCAGCCCGACCACATGATCGAGGGCCGCAACCGCGACCACCTCGAGAAGCTGATCTCGACCCGCACGAAGAACACCGACGGCGACCAGATCGCCCGGCGCCTCCTCGTCACCGAGACCGACACGTACCGGTCGGCGTGGACGAAGGCGATGACGCAGCTGCAGCCGGCGTTCACCCCGGAGGAGTCCCACGCGATCAACGAGTTCCGTGCCATGAGCATCGGCACCGACGCGTCGGGCGGGTACGGCGTCCCCGTCATCATCGACCCGACGATCATCCTGACCAGCGGCGCCGCAGACGCCCCGCTGCTGTCGGTGTGTCGCATCGAGACGATCACGAACGACGAGTGGAAGGGCATCAGCTCGGCCGGTACCGCCTGGTCGACCGACGGTGAAGCCGTCGCCGTGTCGGACGACTCGCCGACCCTCGCCCAGCCGAACGTGCCCACCTACATGGGTCGCGGTTTCATCCCGTACTCCATCGAGGTCGGCATGGACTACCCCGGCTTCGCCAACGAGATGCGGATGCTGCTCGAGCAGGGCTACATCGACTGGCTCGCCACGAAGACCGCGACCGGTTCCGGTTCGTCGGACCTCACCGGCTGGTTCACCGCGCTCGACGCGAACACGAACGTCGAGGTCGTCGTGACGACCGACGGCGCGTTCGGTGCGGTCGACATCGACAAGGTGTGGGCCGCCCTGCCGGAGCGGTTCCGTTCGCGCGCCGTGTGGTTCATGAACGTCGACGTCGAGAACGAGATCCGCGGGTTCGGTTCGGGCACCGCAACCTCGCGGTTCACGGTCGACCAGACGCAGGCCGGCATCAGCCGTCTCAACGGTCGCAGCGTGATCCTGTCGGACTACGCCCCGACGTTCACCGGCACCACCGGCGCCTCGAACATCCTGATCGTCGGCGACCCGTCGACGTTCCTCGTGGCGCAGCGCGCTGGCATGACCGTCGAGCTCGTCCCGCACCTGTTCGACGTCACCAACAACCGTCCCACCGGTTCGCGCGGCTGGTTCGCGTACGCCCGAGCCGGTTCGGACTCGATCGTCGACAACGGTTCGCGACTCCTGCAGAACCAGTGACCTGACGGTCCACAACGTCGCTCACCCCCGGCCGTTCAGGGCTGTCGGCCGGGGGTGGGCAACAGCCCTCACAGCCCTGGAAGAAGGACACCGTGCTCAAGTTCGCCAACTCCACCACCGCCGTCCGGTACGGCGCCACGATCGTGCGGATCGCCGAAGGCGACCCCTGGTACGCCGACGACCCGTTCGTCATCGCACGTCCCGAGCTGTTCACCGACGAACCGGTGCGCGTGTTCGGGACCCGTCCAGCACCCGTCGAGCAGGCCACGGCCCGCCCCGGCGAGCGTCGGACGACCCGCCGTGGCTGACACGTTCATCGCGTACCTCCACCCGAACGAGATCCCGGCGACGTTCCACAAGTCGCTCACCGACCTGTACGGGTGGGACGCCTCCCACCACCGCCGGCTCGGCGGCTATGCATCCGTCCGGTGCGCCACCGGCGGCGTCCCCGAGGGCCGCAACCAGGTCGCCGCCGAGTTCCTGAAGAGCGGCGACGAATGGCTGTTCCTCATCGATGCGGACATGGGCTTCCGGCCCGACGTCCTTGACGAGCTGCACGCCGCCGCCGACAAGGATCTGCGCCCGATCGTCGGCGGCCTGTGCTTCGCGCAACGCGAAGTCGGCCACGACGGCCGCAACGGCTTCCGAGTCCAAGCGCTCCCCACCATCTACGACTTCATCGAACACCCGGACGGGCGGCACCGGTTCACCGGTCGCGCCCACTACCCGGCCAACACCGTCACCATGTGCGCCGGCACCGGGGCCGCCTGCCTGCTGATCCACCGAACGGTGATCGAACAGGTCCACGCCGAGTACGGGCCCGCATGGTTCGACCGGACACGAGGATCCGACGGCAGTCTGCTCGGCGAGGACATCTCGTTCTTCGTCCGCACCGGGTCGCTCGGCATCCCCTGCCACGTCCACACCGGTGTGAAGCTCACCCACTTCAAGAACGTGTGGCTCGGCGACGACGAGTTCTGGCGGCAGTTCTCCCCACCCCCGGCAACCGAACCGGTCACCGTGATCGTCCCGGTGTTGCACCGGCCCGACAACGTGCGACCGTTCATGGAATCGCTGCGCGCGTCCACCGGTCTCGCAGAGGCGTGGTTCGTGTGCGAACCCGACGACCTGCTTGAGTGGGCCGAGGTCGAGAAGCACGGCGCACGCCGCCTGGTGCACCCCGGCACGTTCGCCCAGAAGGTCAACGCTGTCATCGACCAGGTCACCACCCCGTGGGTGTTCCTCGCCGGTGACGACGTGCGGTTCCGGCCGGGCTGGTTGGACCATGCCGAGTTCATCGGCCGCAAGTACGGCGCAGCTGTGGTCGGCACGAACGACCTCGGCAGCGAACGGGTCAAGAACGGCGAGCACGCCACGCACCTGCTGATCGACACCGAGTACGTGCGCGAGGTCGGGGCGTCATGGGACGGGCCCGGCACGGTGTGCCACGAGGGGTACCGGCACTGGTACGTCGATGACGAGATCGTCACGGCCGCCAAAGAACGCGGGGTGTGGCAAGCAGCCCTCGGGTCGATCGTCGAGCACATGCACCCGATGTTCGGCAAGGCCGCCGACGACGACGTGTACACGGCCGGCCAGGCCCACGCACAACAGGACAGGGTCACGTTCCAGCGGAGGTTGAAGGCTCATGCATGACGCAGTCATCGCCTACGTCGGTCAGTCCCCGGCCGCGCGCACCGGGTCCGTGCTCGAGTTCGGGTCACGGAACATCAACGGCAGCATCCGCGCTCTGTTCCCGCACGCATCCAGCTACGTCGGTGTCGACCTCGCCGAAGGCCCTGACGTCGACATCGTCGCCGACGCTGGCACCGTTTCCGTGCCCGGCCTGTTCGACACCGTGGTCTGCTGCGAGGTGTTCGAACACGCCGACGACCTGGCGTGCCAGATGATCGTGACGAACGCCCACGCCCACCTCAAGGCCGGGGGCGTGTTCGTCGCCACGATGGCCGGCCCCGGGCGCGGTGAGCACTCAGCAATCGACGGCGCCGGGCTGCACCCGGGCGAGTTCTACCGCAACGTCGACCGCATCTTGCTCGCCTGCTGGCTCGAGACCGCCGGGTTCTTCGAGTACGAGATCGATCAGGCGGGACGCGACATGCGCTGCACCGCCCGGAAGGCGGCCTGAGTGGCGATCATCACCGAAGCACAGGTCAAGGCGTACGCCAAGGAGACCACCTCAGGCAACGACGCACAGTGGACGTTCGCGACGAACGCCGCGAACGCCTGGATCCCCCGGCACTGCCTCCGGTCGTTCGCCACGGTCGCCGGCTCCGCGACGGCACGCGTGTACACCCCTGAGTCGTTGACCCTCACCCGGTTCCACGACGCCCACGAGGTCACGGCCGTGGCGATCAACGGATCCACGATCGATGCGAGCTCGTACCAGCTCGAGCCGCTGAACCAGCTGAACCAGGCCGACCAATACCGGCCGTACGACCGGGTGCGGCTCATCACCGGCGCCATGTTCGACACCGACCGCAACCAGGCCACCGTCACCGTGACCGCCAAGTGGGGGTGGAACGCGATCCCCTCGGAAGTGACGCTGGCCGCGCTCATCCTCGCGGTCGACCTGTACCGCAACCGTGAGATGCGGTTCGGTGTCATCTCGACCACCGAGTTCGCCGGTGTTCGCGCCCGGGCGAACCCGCAGGTGCTCGAGCTGCTGTCGGACTTCCGGCGCGACGAACTGAGCATGGCGTGAGCACCTCGTTCGACATCGCCGCCATCCGGGACGCCGCTGTCACCCTGTGGAGTGCGGCGCTGACCGGGATCAACGTGCGCGCGTACCCGTCCCCCGGTGGAGCGCTCCCATCACTCACCCTGGACGCCGCCGAAGAAGACAGCGGATACGCCCACTACGACGACACATTCCAAACGCAGACCCCGACGCTGTACCTGTCGGCCGAACTGGTCCTGCCGATCCTCGGTGACATCCCGTCCACACTGCGCGCCGTCGACGGCTACCTCGGGGTCGGGACCGCCACCAGCCTCCACGACGTGTTCGCCACGCACCGCACACTCGGCAGCCTCGTCGGCGACGTCGCCGTCGTCCGCTCGTCCCGGCCAGTCCCAGTCGTCGAGACCGGCAACGAGACCGCAGAGGCCACCGCCGTCATGGTCTCAATGCTGCTGAAGGTCATGATCCTGTGAGGGTGCTCCTCGTCGAGCCAGGCCCACACTTCTCGGTCGCCGATGTGTGCGACGGACTCCACGCCGGGCTCATCGCGAACGGTGTCGACGTGTGCCGCCTCAACCTTGCCGACCGGCTCAACTTCTACACCGAGGCCCGCATCGAACGGCACGGCAAGCTCGTCCGCGCGTTCGAAGAGAACGCAGCGATTGCGATGGCCGCCAAGGGCATCGAGGTCGCCTGCTACGAGTTCTGGCCTGACGTCGTCATCGTCGTGTCCGGGTTCTTCGTTCCCCCGGAGGTGTGGGCCGTGCTCGCCCGCCGCCCGCACCACGTGGTGCTGTGGTGCACCGAATCCCCGTACGAGGACGACCGGCAGGCCCAACCTGGCCGGTACGTCGACACCGTCGTCCTGAACGACCCCCGCAACCTCGGGTCGTTCTGCTCGAGCGTGAACCCAGCGTCGTACTACTTCCCGCACTCGTACAACCCCGACCGCCACCACCCGGGCCCCGCCGACCCGGACCTCGAGTGCGACTTCGCGTTCGTCGGCACCGGGTTCCCGTCACGCATCGAGTTCTTCGAACAGGTCGACTGGACCGGGATCAATGCCACGTTCGCCGGGAACTGGCAGCAGGTCAGCATCAACTCGCCGTTGTTCCCGATGCTCGCGAACGACCGATCGGAGTGCGTCGACAACGCTGACGCCGCCCGCCTGTACCGGTCGGCGAAGGTGACCGCAAACCTGTACCGCAAAGAGACCTCGGAGAACGGGCAGGCCGACGGGTGGGCAATGGGCCCCCGTGAAGTCGAGCTCGCTGCGTGCGGGTCGTTCTTCATGCGTGAACCGCGCGGCGAAGGTGACGAGCTGTTCCCGATGCTGCCGACGTTCACGACGCCAATCGAGTTCGAGCAGCAGTTGCGCTGGTGGCTCGCCCACCCGACCGAACGTGCCGAGGCCGCCGCCGCAGCGCACGCTGCGATAACCGACCGGACGTTCACGAACACCGTGCAACGACTCCTCACCATCGTCGGCGCCCACCAGGCCGCCGCCTAGTTCAGCCCCACACACCAACCACCCAAGGAGGCCGTAATGGCTCGTCTCGCAGGCCGCAATGGGGCCCTCTACGCCAACATCACTTCGGGTGGTACGGCAGAGCCCATCGCCTATCTGAACACCTGGTCGCTCGACCAGTCCACCCCGAAGATCAAGGTCACCGCGTTCGGTGACACCTCGGAGATCTACGTGGCCGGCCTGCCGGACGCGCAGGGTCAGTACGCCGGGTTCTACGACAACGCCACTGCGCAGCTGTACACGGCTGCGACGGATGGTGTGGCCCGCAAGTTCTACCTGTACCCGGACCGGACGAACACGGCCCAGTACTGGTTCGGCACGGCAATCTTCGACTTCTCGATCTCGGTGAAGTCGGACAGCTCGGTCGACATCTCGGGCGCGTTCGCTGCAGCGTCGTTGACCGCCAAGGTCGGCTGATGATCCAGGCGCGGACCAGGTTGGGGATTGACCTTGAGCGGCACTCGTTGCTGCGCAAGACGTCCCCGACCTACCGCGCCTGGCTGGCCAAGGTGCGGCCGGCCGTGCACACGGTCACGCAGCTGGTCGCGTTGGACGAGTCGCTCACCACCTGGTTGGCCACCCGGATCGACTTCAAGCATCGACCGTTCGGCTACCAGGTGCTCGGGTTGCGCGAGTACTGGACGGTGCTCCACACGCCGCCGGCGGCACCGGGTTGGTTGACCACGATCGGAGACTGACGTGGCGTCGTACAACTCGTTCGCCGCTGCGGCCGCCCCGTACAGGGCGCTCGGCCAGATCCTGTCGGGCAACGGCCCCGACATCCGCGCGGTCAACGCCAAGGTTGGCGGCAGGGCCCAACAGATAGCGCGGCGGGTCATTGCTGGTGACCTCGGAGGCGACGATCGGTTCTCCGGGTGGGCTGAAGCGCCGCTCGCGATGACCTACATTGACGCCACGATGCCCGGACCGGGCATCGTGTTCCATCCGACTCGTGACGGTGCCGGACCAACCACGGTCGCCACCGTGGGCCGGAACAAGGGGAACGCCTCTGGGTTCCAGGGACCGGGAGCAAACGCACGCACCGGCGCCACATCGCGCACCAAGTCGGGCGCAGTCCGCAAGGTGCGAGCCCGCAAGAACAAGCGGTGGAACGGCTACACGCAAGGCAAGGGCACCGCCGACAAGATCGTCGCTGCCCTCAACTCCGAGCTGCCAGAAGTAGTGGCAACCGGGATCTTCGACATCACGAACAGAACGCTCGGGGGGTGACATGACGAACCGCGTAACCACCGAAGTTCGCTACATCGTCGATGACGCTCTCAAGGCTCTGAGCTCGGTCTCGGCCGAACTGGACGGCACCGAGTCGTCTGCAAAGAAGGCCGCCGCGCAGATCCGGGCGATGGCCGATGTGATCGAGGCGAACGCGAAGGCGTCAGCAGCGGCGGTGGAGGCGCTGTCAACGGCGTTGGGCGCTGAGTTCGTCTCCGACCTTGAGCGCACAGGCGGCTCCGTCGACGGCCTCGTCTCCGATCTGCGCAGCGCAGGGGTCGCTTTCAACGACATTGAAGCCGAGGCTGACGAACTGGCGGCAGCACTTCGCCGGGCGGAAGAGGCAGGCCGGAACGCCGGTGCTGGGATCGGAGACAGCTCGGGTCGCGCTCACAGCGGGCTTGCCAAGGTCGCCAAGGAGGGCGACAACTCGCGCAACGTGCTTGCCAACATGGTCGGCAACTCCGTGCAGGACGTTGGCGCTCTCGCTGGCGTCAGCGGCACTGCCGGCGTCGCAATCGGGCAGTTGGCCGAGTACGCCGCCGACGGCAACATCAGCCTCAAGGGGCTTGCTACGGCGGGCCTGGCGATGGGTGGGGTGGCGACGGTCCTTTGGGCTGTCAACTATGCCGCAGAGGCGCAGAAGGAGCGCATCGACGCGATCACGGCGTCGATCAAGGAACTGTCGACGGCGTCCGACGAGCAGGTGCTCGACTCGTTCTTCGATTCACTCACGAACACGCTGTTCACGGGCGGCAACTTTCAGGGCATGGTCACGCAGATGGCCCAGGAAAATCTCCCTGGCCTGAAGCGCTCGCTGGACATCGCCGCCGAGTCAGGGCAGTTCAGCGCCGAGATGCTCGACATGATGGCCGACGCCATTGACGAGGCCGAGCGCGCCGCCGCACAGGGTGCCGAGACGAATGAGCGGTACGGCGACTCAACCCGTAGCGCGGCCGCTGCGAGTCGCGCGTGGCAGATGTCCAGCGCTGAGATCACCAAGGATCTCGACAACAACACGCGCGCAGCGCTGAACGCCGCCGCCGCCGCCGTGATGTACCGGGCCAACCTGGGCGAGATCCCCGATGAGGTGATGACCGAGCTACGTGCCGCGATTGATCGCGGCGACATCGACGCCATCTGGGCGATTCTCGGCCAGTTGTCGCTGGGCATCGACGTGCCGGTTCGGATTGTGACCACGACAGTTGGTCAGACATCACTCGGCGACGTCGCAGCCGGCTCCAAGTCACTGGCGGGTCGGTTCGCCCCCAAGGTCAAGGCGCCGAGCGGCGGCGGCGGCGGCGGGGGAGGCGGCGGCGGTGGTGGTGGTGGAGGTTCGGGCAAGTCGCCGGCCGACGAAGCCAAGGAAGCCGCCGACGCGTGGGACAAGGCCATGGCGCGCCTGTTCGAGTTCGGCAAGATCACTCGCGAGGAGTACCGCGCGTACCTCGATGGCCAGATGGCCGACGAGGACGAGCTGTCCGACGAGTACTACCGGCACTGGCAGGAACGGCAGAAGCTCGACAAGGAAGAGGCCGACGCCAAGAAGCGCGCCGACGACGAGGAGAAGAAGCGCGCGGACGACCTCGCCAGGCGCCAGGAGGAGCAGACGCAGCGCGAACTCGACCGGCTCGCGATCGTCGAAGGGGCACGCCTCGCCGCTCTCGAGACGTTCAACGGTGCAGGCCCGATGCTGGTCGTCAACGCCAACACCCCGGCCGACACGATCCGCCATCTCGAGGACTGGATCCGAAACAACGGCGCCGGCGCCCTGACGCAGGGGATCGCGAACCCATGACGCTGCCCGTGTTGAAGGTCGAGATGGCGTTCGGGTACGACCCGTACGACACCGCCCCCGCCTGGACCGACATCACCAGCTACGTGCTGAAGTCGCCCGGCGTGAAGGTCGACCGCAAACTCGGCCAGGCCGGCACGATCACCATGACGCTCAAGAACCGGGACCGCCGGTTCGATCCGACGCACACCACCGGCCCGTACTACGGGCAGCTGGTGCGCGGTGTGCAGGTGCGTGTGACGTGCACGCATTCGGCGACGACGTACACGCTCGGCGAGGGGTGGGTGAAGGGCTGGCCGCAGCAGTTGGGCACCCCGTCGGAGAAGAACTCGACCGTTCAGCTCGACTGTGTCGACGCGTTCGGGTGGATGGCCCGCACCCGGCTGCCCGACGACCTGGTGTACACCGTCGCGAACTCGATCGGCACGCTCACCGGGTTCCTCCGCGAGACCGACGACTACGCGTGGCTCGACTCCACCTCCGGCGGGAACGACGCCACGCTGATCATCGGCACCCGCAAGTCCGGCAGCTCGCTCGCCCCCGGCACGACGTCACCATCGATCGGGTTCAACGGCACCACCATCTACGGCGTCGACCAGTGGGTACCGACCGGGGCCTGGTCGCTGGCGTTCTGGATGACCTGCCAGACGAACAAGGACCAGCGGTCCGA
>Ga0209174_10002070_pt1 | contig 13662 bp, 10 predicted proteins | sample JI91814BDNA_FD_187505 | JGI IMG/M metagenome (GOLD analysis project Ga0209174, IMG submission 187505) | Wastewater effluent complex algal communities from Wisconsin, to seasonally profile nutrient transformation and Carbon sequestration -... | ecosystem: Engineered > WWTP > Effluent > Algae...
GTGAAAAGAAATTTCGCAGTTACATTGAATCTGCACTCGATGGTGTATTCGTTACGAATAAAGAAGGTTTCTATCAAGAGGTAAATCATGCAGCCACTCAACTATTGGGCTATTCAAGAGAAGAATTATTGCAAATGCATTTTACCAAAGTTGTTCCAACGGAAACACTTGAGAACGCTAAATTTGCATATACCACGCTTCTCGAAGAAGGAGTGTTTACAACCGAAGTTATCTTCCAAAGAAAAGATGGAACTAGGTTTATAGGAATTCTTAGCTCCACAAAAATTAGCGAAGATCAATATCTAGGTCTAGTAAAAGATATCACCGAGCGAAAAGAAGCAGAGGAAAATGTTCATAAGCTTCTAGCTGAAAAAGAAATCATTCTAAAAGAAATTCATCATAGAATCAAGAATAATATGTACAGTGTGTATGGGCTTTTGCAATTGCAGTCCAATACGTTAAAAGAAGACAATGCAGCTGCCTGCGTTCTCGAAGATGCAGCTATACGGATACAAAGCATGATGCTCTTATATGATAAATTATATCAGTCAGAACGATTTACTGACCTCTTAATTGAGGAATACATTTCACCACTAGTAGATGAAGTCATTCAAAACTTTCCGAACAATGTGCCAATCCAAGTAATAAAAGAAATTGGTGACATTGTGCTAGATGCCAAAAGACTCTCGAGCATAGGAATCATTTTAAATGAACTTCTTACTAATATTATGAAATATGCCTTCAAGGGAAAAAGTGAGGGACTAATTAGAGTATCCGCTCAGATGGAAGATGATAAAGTAATCATACTAGTTCAAGATAATGGAATAGGAATACCCGCAGGCATTGACTTTGTAAATTCCTCCGGCTTTGGTCTGAAGCTTATTGCAATGCTAACGAAACAAATAGAAGGAAAAGCAAAAATTGAACGTAAGAATGGGACATTGGTGTATTTAGAATTTATCAAGTAAATTCAAACAACATCTGCCTACCAGGGGTAAATCGAAAGTAGCCTTCGGGTGCAAAGTTTTCCCAGATTTCCTGGAAGGCATCCCAGAGCTGGCGGGTGTAATAGTCAATATCATAAGGACAAATAGAAGAGCCTAGACTAAGTTTTGCGATTTCTTCCGCAAGATAACGTTTTGATTTATCAGGATGGTTTTCTTTTAAAACAATATAGCGAATTTTTTCTCCTGGCTCGACTCCGATTTTCACTGCTTCCAATTGCTGCAAAGAAAGAAAGCTAGCATTTTCGACTGTGTATTCCTCGATTGATTTGCCAATTGTTTTACGAAAAAGTAAATCTTTCCATGGAACGTTTCCTGATTCTAATTTTTCTTGCCAGAGCCCAAAAGTATGATGCATTTCTTGGTGCAAATTTTTTAACTCTGCAATCGTGTCTGCCCTACGCATAATATCAAGTAACTCCATCTGCATTTCCCTCACAAAATTCGGAGTATCCTTTCGCCTAGCGGCAAGTCCACGCATTTTGATTTCCCCATTCGCAAATTTTCCGAAGTAACGATTAGAAACAGGTAACAGTGGATCTATTTTAGATGGGGGATAGACTAGCCATTTATAAATCCCCTCGATGGCCATTGTGATATTAGTCTCGCGAGTTATAGTATCGCATAATTCAATAAGCTCAGATTCTAAAATTTCAGATGAATCTCTTCTCTGTATAAAGATACAATCTGTGATAGCATGGGATAAATAGTAATTTGCCTCTTCTGCTTTCTCCTTCGCGGTGAGTAAAATATCCCGACCAAAAGCAGTCACTGACTCATGACTTTCAATTCTTCCAAACTTTGCATTACGGTATCCAAGATAGCCAAATGAAGTTACAAGCATCCACTTTAAGCTATTTTGTTTTGCATCGGCAAACGCGTATTCTTCGCCGGTAGTAAGTTTTTTTCTTTCTTTATAATACTTTCTTCTTGAAAGTAATTTTTCTAAAGCAATCGAAACGACTCCTCTTCTCTTACTGCAAATCCGGTAGCCCGCACCGGGAACTCGCTTACTCACCTCTTCCTCCTTACAACATTGACATAGAACTGTCTCGGGGGATAAGTTGTGTAAGACCATGATTGTTGGATACATCTGGGCAAAATCAAGCTGTGCCATGTTTTCAAACACAATTCCCAATGATGTATCAGGCTGAAATATTAAACCACCTTTATCAATTCGAAGAAGCTCGTAAAATGTCTTGGGGTCTTCGACTTTTGATTTCTGCCAGGGAACTAAATAACCCTCTTGCAAAGCTACATCTGTCTCTATTGCGGTTAACGCTGTTCCTGTAGATGCCCTCGCCATTCTTTGCATGGGTAGCCTACTGATTCGGGATAATTCCATTATGCCTCTAAGCTCTGCTTCTTTATAAACAAAGCTATTCGCGCGATCTATATGCCAGCGTCCTAAAAGCGGATACGAAGGCGCACGATAGATCATAGCTCCATAGGTATTAAAGCTTGTGCCTTTGCGGATAATCTGTCTTGTATGTAGGGAAGTTTCATCCCGGTCTAATTTCAAACGGATTCGAAAACTCTGAGCATACGAAAACAAAGTCGGAAAAATTACCTGATCCCCATAAGAAGACAATATCACATCGGGATCTTCCTGAACCATTATCTTGTTTAACTCCCACAAACTTTCTTTGGGTCTCTCAAAACCTAATTCGTATTTTCTATCGGTAATTTTTATAACTAGCGGATTATTCTTATTTAACGTTAGCCTGTGATTTTCCTTTAGAGAAAATTCCATGATTTTTAACTTTGGAATTTCATACTCACAGGCATCAATGTCATCACCCGTTTCTATTTTTAAAATTCGATTCACACTCCCCTTTTTCTCGTATTCGATTTTTACATGTGCCAGAGGAAATACTTTCTTATAATAAGAATACCCCGTCGGAACTTCAATGTCCGTGTGGTATATATCCATTTTCCCGTAAAAGGCATAGAGTCGATTTAAAATCTTACGCATGACCGACGGCTTAGAAATTACAACCTTCAAAACCCGAACTTCCCTGTTCGCATAAAAATGCTTTTTTGTCACCCATACAGGTCTCTCCTTCAAAGCATTGTAAAACAAGATCCGCTTGACGACCTTCTCGAGTAATACCCTCGGTCCATCTAAATATATCTCGGGATAATATGTGTCCAAAAAAAGTTGCGGCTTTCCGTCCTTATCCAACACCCAAACATATACCTGCTCTTCTACATTGTATATATCAAATAAAAATCCTTCTATTGTATTCATGGACATTTAAAGACTGCCACGGAGGCACAAAGACACAGAGATAAAATGAGTAAGGCGTTTAGTTGTTCATCTATTTCACTTGGCAGTCGTGATAATAGCGGAAGATATTTCGAGGGTAACATTCGTAATCCCTTCCCCTTTACTCTGTGTCTCGGTGACTCTGTGGCAAATATTCTCCCTTCTTCAACCTCTCAATTTCAGCGAGTGCTACGTTGAGCTTTTTGGCAAGCTGGATATGCATAATCATAGACATTGAATCAAATGGATTGGGGCTAGCTGCCATTACCCCCGCTTGTATCTGGGTTTTCGCATATCGTATAAGATCGTCAAATATCTCCCTGTCATCTCGTCTAAGCGCTCGCCTAAAATCGTCTAACCTGTCACCAGTCGCGTCCACCGCTCTCGAATAAGGCATTACCGTTCTCCCCATTCTCTCCTCCTGCAATTTCTAATCTGTATTGTGTATGTCCTACTACCGTGTTTTTGTAAGAGACCTCAAATCGCTGAAAGGTCTCCCGTCCAATGGTTAATGTGCTGTATTCCCAGTTCGCATTGGCAGAGGCAACAAGCCTGGGAAATAAAAACTGAAATGTCTTGTGCTTGTATTTTCTAGATTCAACGGCTACTATCGGTATTCCGCTAGCTTGCATTGTCTCAAATGCGGATATTAATTTCTCTAAAAGAAAAAATCCCTCCTGGGTCTTGACATCCCCATCAAAAAATTGCTTCGACGGAGCTAATACAAAATAAATGTCCGAAGCAGACTTCCGCCGATTCAATATTTCGAGGCAAACATCGAGTATCTGGTATGGCGTAAACGCTCGCTGCACACTCCCTGTATCCAAAAACAACTGCACATCCCCACCGAGTAAACTCACCTCCTCCATCATACGATACACATTAAAACGAATCGCACAATCAATCACATGCACACGATAACCAATCCCAATCAAATTCGCAATCCAGGAATGCGCTAAACGATATATCTCCGCATTGCCCGTAAGCACACCAAGACTCGACATGTCCCAAGTCCGAATCACTTTTCCAAGAGCCAACCTGTCCGCCCGATAAATAGATACACCTTTCATATGTTTAGCATTTCATATGTATATACAAATGTAAAGCTTTTTTATTCGGGCGTTGCGTGAAATTCGTAGTTGAAGGCGCGAATTATCGAAGGAGCAGAAACGTTTCTGCGCAATCGCCTTCAACCACGAATTTCACGCCGCGCTCGCCTTCCTGAGTGCGGATGATACTAATTATCCACACTCATCCAGTTGATCGCTAACGCATCGTTCTAAAAAAATCTCCCCTTTTACACAGTCCAACCGATTTTTCCCTACTTCCCCCGCTCAAAATCAACAATTCAAAACCCAATCTTAATATGAAAATATTTAAAAAAACTAATTCCAAAATAGAAGACTTAAAACTTTACAAAAGAACTCCCTCTACTCTTCTTCTTCCCAATTCCATACTCAATCCCTTCCTGAAACGACGCCTTCAAAGATATAAGGGGAATACAACTGTTTACCTCCGAAATCTACTGAAACTGTATCGCTCCCTTAACTACGCAGGTCTGTTCCCGCCTCCCGCTAAAGTGAAAAGCGAATACCAAGAAGAAAATTTGGACCTTAAAAGAATAACATTTCGTCCCAATAACTCCGACTGGATAGAACTTGGTTCACTGGCTCTCGCATTCGGAAAATCCCGCTGCTGGATTTTCACCTATCTAGTAGAACTCGACCTCAGTGGATTCACAGAAATCCTTTCGACTTTCCTTCCTTCTCCATCAGTTCCTACAACTCCAGACCTAGAACTAAAAAGCCTTTGGACTTTAGAGCCTTACTACGATAGCTTCACACGCTCTCTTCATGTCAGAGTCTAGCAAAAACAGAAACAAGCCTTTCCAATATAAAGTATCTCAAAAAAACAAAAAACCCATCGGCGAAGCCATACACAGTCAAAGCTGAACCAATCAACCCACCACTTTAAACGATTCACTTGACTAGAAAAATTCAAAATTTAGAACAGTCCTACATGCGTAGCACAATACTTGTATTAAGTCTCTTTTTATTATTCTGCAAACAACAGACGATTGCAATTCCGAAAGCTGAGGCTGGAGTTATAGATTTACGCAATTGGGATATTCGGAAGAACGGAATCATTCAACTAGATGGAGCATGGGAATTTTATTGGAAAGAGTTTTTAGAATCAAAGGATTTCAAAAACCAAGACAATTCAAATCCGATTTATATTTCATTTCCAAGCGTATGGAACCAGTTCAATTATAAAAACGAGACGTTACCCGCAAGAGGTTATGCGACGTTTCGAATGAGAGTAAATTTTGCGAAGAACTCACCACCTATAGCACTTCGAACGAGAGAGCAAGCCACATCTTATGCAGTATTTTGGAATGGGGAAAAAATACTAAGTGCAGGAGCTGTGGGGAAAAACGAAGAAACCGCTCGAGCGCATTACCAAAATACTCAAGTCTTTTTAGGAAGCCCTACGGAGGAAGTAGAAATCATTTATTGGATTTCAAATTACGATCATCGAAGTGGAGGAGCATGGCACAGTTTACAACTTGGAACGCACGAAGACATAGGTAAAGAAACCAGTTTCTTTCGGGAGATGGATTTTTTTCTTGCCGGAATTATTTTTATCATGGTTCTTTATCATCTATTTCTTTATTTTTATAGGAAGACAGATGTTTCTAATATTTTATTTTCCGCGTTTTGCTTTGCCATATTACTCCGTTCTCTTTCTACGGGAGAGAGGATTATCAATTCTTATTTTCAACTTCCATTTTGGTTTTATATAAGGCTCGAATACATAACGTGGTATATGAGTATGCCGCTGGGTTACCATTTTCTCAGCACACAATTTTCAAATCACTATCTAAATAAATTCACTACCTTAAATTATTTTATTAGTAATATAATGAGTCTTGGACTGATTTTCCCTCCATTTATTTTCACTCAATTTGTTCCTTATTACCAGATAATCTACTTTGCATTCTTATTTTTGGGTTTTGGATATTTAATTTATTTTGTTTATAAAAAATTACAGGGATCTCGTTTACTTCTTTCCGGGTTTTTATTTATGCTACTTACGGCTATTAATGATTTGCTCTATACGAATCAATGGATTGATAGTTTTTATTTATCCCATTACGGTTTGGCGTTTTTAATATTCAGCCAGTCGCTTAGTATTTCGATTCGATTTTCAAAAGCATTTAATTCCATCGAAGGCTTAACGGAAGATTTACGGCTTGTAAATAAAGCTTATAGTCGCTTTGTCCCAAAAGAATTTCTAAATTTTCTAAACAAACAAAGTATCACGGAGATTTTTCTAGGAGAGCAAGTGCAAAGGGAAATGTCAATCCTATTTAGCGACATACGCTCCTTTACCGAGCTATCAGAGAAGCTGAGCCCAAAGGATAATTTTAATTTTCTAAATTCCTATTTAAGCAGAATGGGACCGATTGTAAGAAGTCATGGTGGGTTTATAGATAAATACATTGGCGACGGGATAATGGCTCTTTTCCCCGGAAGTATCGAAAATGCTTTAGACTCTGCAATAGCAATGCAACAAGAAATTCGAATTTACAATCAACAAAGAATGAACTTTCAATATGATTCCATTCGAGTAGGAATCGGAATTCACACAGGACCTATGATTTTAGGAACGATAGGCGAAGAAGAAAGAATGGAAAGCACAGTGATTTCAGATGCAGTCAATTTAGCATCTAGAATCGAAGGACTTACCAAAACATACGGGGCGTATATTTTAATCAGTGAATTCGCACTTCAGAACTTAGCAAATACAGAAAAATATACGTATAGAATCTTAGACAGAGTAAAAGTAAAAGGCAAATCTAACACAATCGCAGTGTATGAAATCTTCAACGGCATGTCAGATTACCTTTACGAATTACACTCGCAAACCAAGACAGACTTCGAGAAAGGATTGCATCACTTCTGGTCAAATGAATTTTCAGAAGCAATAGAATCCTTTCAAAGGGTAATTGATATTTTCCCCTCAGATATAGCTACTTTACATTTCTTAGAGCTTGCCCAAAAGCGACAGTCCTAGAATGTAAATACATAGTTCACATCTTCCAATTCAAATCCATTAAACTTAGAAGCTGCTGCAATTGTATAGGCTCCATGGTTACGAATGATTAGCCAGTTTCCGCAGACTAATTCAGGAAGCATGATCCCATCGGCAATTTTATCCATACTATCGCAAGTCTGACCAAAGATGACAGATTTGTAAAGGGGCTCATTCTCTGCTACTGGCTTACGAAGTTCAAAATGAGGAGTTGCTTTATCAAAAACAATATTATTAAAGACACCATAGAGATTCGAGTTAATATAATAATGTATAATCTTTTCTGAGTCCGAGTTAATGATGATTTTGCGCCCAATGACGTTAGTCACCAGAGTTCCACAACTAGTCGCAAAAAATCTTCCTGGCTCAGCAATCACTTCAACATCAGGAATATCTGAGAATGATAAAGCTAACTGTCCATTAATCGCATTGGCAATTTCAATGAACTTATCTTCCAATTCAGGTGAGTCATGACCAGGAAACCCTCCCCCAATATCTAATAACCTCATTTCAAACCCGTAAGTTTTCGCTGTATTAAATACTTCTCTTGCGAGTGCAATTGCATCTGTATAAGCAGAAGAACTTTCACATTCAGAGCCAACATGAAAGCTAACACCGATTATATTCAATCCCAAGGTCTTTGCTAAATCAAATACTTCCGGTAAATTGGAAGTTGGACAACCAAACTTTGTTCCGAAAGGCATTCTTGACTTTGAGTCGTCCACTAAAATTCGTAATACTAATTCAGCATTCGGATGAAATACTGATATTTTTTTTAATTCATCCACGTTATCAAAAGTTAATTTTTTAATTCCTTCTCCTTCTGCAAATGTGATATGGTTAATTTCTTTTACAGGGTTTGCGAAAATCATTTTATCAGGATCTACATCCAATTCCCGCACAGTAGAAATTTCTACCTTGGAAGCAACATCAAACCCGACACCCAAGTCAACTAACGTTCCAAGTAGTAGTTTATCGGAATTACACTTCACCGCATAGAACATTTTTACATTCGGCATGTGTCTCATCCAGAGTTTGTATTTTCTAAAAATAGCACCAATGTCTAAAAGAAAAAAACTACTGAGTGAAGCACGACTTTCAATTACACTTTTAATCACATCGATCATTGTGTATTCTTCATCGTCATACATTCTAATATTATTCTCGTTGATCATTGAAACAAGTCCAGGAACATCAACACCAATCTTTACAATATCTAAATCCTCTGCGCCTTCTTTTAATTCCTTTACAACTTCATTTTCTACTTTTATTGTTTTGTTCGCCACGAAAAATACCTTTTCCTCAAAATAGTCTGAATTTTTTAAAACTAGATTACCATTCATGGAAAGACTTTGTTTTGGAAAGAAAAAATTAAACTTACCATTATTTGATAGAATAAGTTATTGTAGAATTTAAATTTGATTGTTTCAAATAAATTACAATATAAGCACAAAAGATTTTTTTCCATTTATTTAGTATAGAGTAAATATTTCTGTCTAAAACACATTGATAGATGGGTTAATAAAAATAAAGTAGTCAAAAGAGATTCGTCTAAGTTTTATTTCAGGAAATCTATGAATTGAGGGAGATAAAGAATGCAAAATTGGATTTGGAATTGGTCAATCAATGAGCTTTTAGTTTATTCTTTCATTTTAAATACTTTTGTATTCTGGGGAAGCCTCACAAATGGATTTGCCTTGCAAAAAATATTTGAGGAAAATCAAGCTTATCCGCTTTTTATAAAATCTATCTCCGGAATCGAAATAATTTTAGCCACTGCAACAGTTATCATCAATACTATCGTTATGATTGCAGGTTGGTTTTTATGGAAGCAGGGATGGATTTACATTCAAGAAACAACCTCTATACTGACTGCATTTTTTGATTCACTTTTTTTATTTTTTACAATGGATGCATTCATGTATTGGTTTCATCGAGTTGCACATATTGAAATTATTTTTAATTTTGTTCATAAATTACACCATCAATTTGATAAGCCGCAACCCATTACACTCTTCGTATTAAATCCGCTTGAGACCATTGGTTTTGGCGGACTTTGGCTTTTTTTAATTTGTATTTACCCGTCTTCCTTAATTGGGATGATTCTTTATTTAATTCTAAATACTTTTTTTGGTTTAGTTGGTCACATTGGTGTAGAACCCTACCTTCGAAACTGGCTTAGAATACCTTTCATCCGAAATATCACTACATCCACTTTTCATATTTTACATCACAAAACCCCACAATTTAATTTTGGATTTTATACATCCTTTTGGGATAACTGGTTTCATACACTTCATCCCGATTATCAAAAACGTTTTGAATTGTATGCCTCAAAAGCTAAAAGTAAATAATCAAAATGACCTTAGGTCTTATTTTCTAAACTTTTAAAAGTAAATCAAACGATTAATTTTTCCTAAAATCTTTCTTGCACTTTTCGATTTGCTTTGTATTTTGTGGATATGCCAAGAATAAGTGTAGTCATCCCCGCGTTAAATGAAGAGAAATTTCTTCCCGTCCTTTTGGAATCTTTAAAGAATCAGACATTTAAAGACTATGAAGTAATTGTTGCTGATGCAGGCTCAAAAGATAAAACCCTTGAGATCGCACACAGCTATGGAGCCCGCGTCGTTCCGGGTGGAATGCCAGGTCCCGGTCGTAATCGAGGAGCAGAAGTTGCAACGGGAGAATTTTTATTTTTCTTTGACTCCGATGTTCTTTTACCAAATGATTTTTTAGAAAAAGCAATGCGTGAAATGGATGATCGTTTTATCGACTTGGCTACTTGCGAATTCTTGCCATTATCTGAACTTACTATAGACAAAGCGGTATTTCAACTTTCCAACTTAATTGTAAAGATGAATCAAAATCTAAATCCTCGTGCTGCTGGCTTTTGTATATTTATCAATCGTCGTCTTTTCAATCGGGTGGGCGGTTTTGATGAATCTGTTGTGATTGCCGAAGACCATGATTTGGTTGAACGCGCTTCAAAATTTCGTCCGCTGAGATTTTTAAAAACAACATCTCTAAGTGTTAGTGTTCGTAGGCTTGACAAAGAAGGACGCCTTGCCTTATTGCAAAAATATGTAAAAGTAGAAATGCATCTTCTTACGAAAGGTAGCGTAAAAGACGACATCATCGAGTATGAATTTGGTAACTTCGACGAGGCAGAAAAATCAAAACGTAAAAAACTATTAAATGATATTGAAGATGGAATTCTAAAAATAGATAGACAATTCACTAAAACTTCTTCTGAATGGAATGAAAAAACGGCTGAGGTAGAAGAAAAATTAAAATCTAGCTTTGATGGATTGAATGAATCAATACGAAATTTTTTTAAATAGGAATATCTAGAGGTTTACAATGATTTAACTTAGCAATCGTCGCAATCTTTTTTTCTTTAAAATATTTTTACTTGTAACTGATAAGAGTGCTACAAATATTGAATAGTTAAAACCACCATGAAAGACATACGTATCTTGTTAATCGATGAATCTTCCCACGATGAAATTACTCTTAGCAAGAAGCTAGAAAGTAGTGGTTACAAACCCGAAATCACTCGGTTAATCAATTTAGAACAAATAAAAACGATTGCGATCAAGAAGTCCTGGGATATAATTTTAACTGAGCACACGTTATCGGAATTTACAGCCTTGGAACTGATCGCGATGGCACAAGAGAGTAAGATTGATATACCAATCGTAATTCTTTCCGGTATGATCTCGGAAGATTTTGCCGTAGAGGCCATGAAAGCTGGAGCCAAAGATTATATTAGAAAAGACAATATGACGCGGCTAATCCCTGTTATAGAAAGGGAATTACGAGAAACAGATTCCCGCAATGCACGCAAGATGGCAGAAGAAGCAGTCTATTATATGGCATTTCATGATCCACTGACTGGTCTTGCAAATAGATACGAATTTGAAAGTAAACTCATCAAAATTTTAGATGATGTAAAAGAAAATCCAGAACTACATTACTGCCTACTCTACATCGACCTCGACCAATTCAAAGTGGTAAACGATACCTGTGGTCATCCAGCCGGGGATGACCTTTTACGGCAAGTCTCCGTTATCCTCGGTCAGAGTTTAAAGAAAGATGGATTTGCAGCCAGAATTGGCGGAGATGAGTTTACAATTATTCTTGAAAACCATACAATCGAAAAAGCAAGTGAGTTCGCCGAAAATTTGCTTCGGAACTTAGCTGAATTTCGTTTTAATTGGATGGACAAAATTTTCGTAATTGGTGGAAGCATCGGGATAATTCGAATTAGCTCTAAAATCGAAACTATCAATGAAATACTCAGTAGAGCGGATATGGCTTGTTATGCAGCGAAAGAAGCAGGAAGAAATCGAGCCCATATTTATATTGAAGATGATAGACAAATGACTTTTAGAATGCAAGAAATGCAATGGTTATCGAGATTGAATGAAAGCCTAGAGCAAGATTTATTTACGTTATATAAGCAACCGATAGTCTCTGTTCCCTATAACAAAGACACTTCCGTTTTATTCTACGAATTTTTACTGAGACTTAGAACAGACAATGGAAGTCTTATCATGCCGGATGTATTTATGCGGGCGGCAGAGCGTTATAATCTCATGCCTTCACTAGATCGCTGGGTAGTTGAAAATGCATTTCGTTATATAGCCAAGAATTTTGCAAACAAAGAAGAGAGAAAACAAGAAACCCGCTTCTTTATTAATCTTTCTGGCGCTAGTATGAGTGATAATAATTTTTTCAATTTTACTTTTAAAAAAATGCAAGAGTATGGAATTGATCCCGGATTAATATGCTTTGAAATTACCGAAACCGTCGCAATTTCAGATTTCAAAAAAGCGATCGACTTTATCAAAGAAGTAAGAAGCCGCGGTTCCTATTTCGCTCTAGATGATTTTGGATCTGGTATGTCTTCTTTTTCTTACTTGAAAAATTTTACAGTCGATTATGTAAAAATTGATGGAAGTTTTGTAAGGGATATGAAAGATGATCCACTCGACTATGCCATTGTCGAATCGATTAATAAGATTTCACATATCGTTGGTCTTAAAACAATTGCAGAATTTGTAGAAGACATGGGAACAATGGATATACTCGAAAAATTAGGAATAGACTATGCGCAAGGGTTCGGAATCGCTCGTCCGCATTCAACTTAAAAAACTATGCACAAATTAACACTTTTAAACTCTCATTCAGAACTCGATCTCAATTTAGATTTAGGTGGACAAGTAGAAAGACTTACTTTAAAACACCCCCGCCTTGACAAGAAAATACCTGTTATCCTCCCTTATGATTCAAGCCTCCCCTTTTTTCAATCGGGAAATTTTCTGATGTATCCATGGGTCAACCGACTCGAATCCAATAAAATAACTGTCGTTGGTCGTAAGATAACAATTGACCCTCTCGCAAAAGATTCAACTGATCGACCTATTCATGGACTATATTTTAATAAGAGAAGAAGATTAATTGAGCTAAAGAAAGACTCTGCACGAATAGAACCAATAGAGGTAAATCCCAAGTTTCCGCAGTTCATTGAATCATTCGTATTGGAAGATAATTCTCTTACAATTAGAACCGAGTTTTACAATCCAACAGACAACATTCAAGAATTTGCCTATGGCTATCATCCTTACTTGCGGCTAAAGGCAAATCTAGAAGAATGCTCTATCCATACAAATTTCACTCACTACATTCCCCTAACTGATGATTTATTACCCAACAAAGACTTGATTAAAAACGAAATTTCTTATTTATTTATAAGTAATTCTCTCTTAGGACAAATGAAATTAGACCATCTATTTACAGGTAGTCCAAGTGAGCCTTATTTCGGAATCGCGGATGAAAAAGAAAAAATCCTTTTGCAAGTTCGAGTATCCGTAAACTCCCAAATCCCACTTCCCTACTTTCAAGTCTATACTCCAGAGGATAGAAAATCAATCGCTATCGAGCCGATGAGTTCTACCGGCAACGCGTTCTTTACCGCTAAGTCAGGCTTATGCCGATTAAACCCGGGCGATCGCATATTTGGTGAATTTATAATTGAATTGTTGAAGTTGTGAGTTTTACATTCCGACAAACACAAAAAACCCGCGGTTAGGCCAATTTCTGCGACTGGATTTTTATTTCTTGTCTGACTTTTGACCTAACCCCACACTCTACTGTAGTGTCAGATACTCCGAAGTAGCCCCTTCCCTGAAGCATATCCTTACCCACAAATATGACTTGTACAAGGTGATATATTTCATGATATGTCCTTATGGATGAAAGTGAAGAAAGAAAAAAGAAACGGATAGA
>Ga0209174_10002071_pt1 | contig 13660 bp, 9 predicted proteins | sample JI91814BDNA_FD_187505 | JGI IMG/M metagenome (GOLD analysis project Ga0209174, IMG submission 187505) | Wastewater effluent complex algal communities from Wisconsin, to seasonally profile nutrient transformation and Carbon sequestration -... | ecosystem: Engineered > WWTP > Effluent > Algae...
ATACTGGCTGTATTTATTAGTGGGTTAATGGTTGGAAGGACACCTGAATTTTTAGGAAAAAAAATCGAGGCGAAAGAAATGAAAATTGCAATGGTTATAGCCTTATTACATCCACTATTAATATTAACAGGTACTGCCTTAGCATCGTTTTTATATATACAAAATCCTGAAGCTTATTCAAGCTGGTTGGCTAATCCCGGAAATCATGGATTTAGTGAAATGTTGTATGAATTCACTTCTTCCAGTGCAAATAATGGCAGTGGTTTTGAGGGCTTAGGTGACAATACACCATTTTGGAATATCGCATGTGGTATTGTTATGTTATTGGCCAGGTATTTACCTATTATTGGCCCTGTAGCCATCGCCGGAATTCTTGCTGGCAAAAAGTATATTCCTGAAAGCGCTGGCACACTTAAAACAGATACATCAACTTTCGGTTTAATGGTTTTTGCCGTAATGGCAATTGTTGCTGCTTTAGCATTTTTCCCGGCACTTACTTTGGGACCAATAACCGAATATTTTTCATTGATAAATTAATTTTATATGGCAAACAAATCTTCTCTGTTTCAAAAATCATTACTTCAATCTGCTATTAAGCAATCGGTAGTGAAGCTTAATCCCAAACTCATGTTTCGCAACCCTGTTATGTTTACGGTTGAAATAGGAACTGCTATCATGTTGGGAGTTTGTATATGGATACTTTCGGGCAATACAACGCAAGGCAGTTTTATGTATAATTTTATTGTTTTTCTTGTACTATTAGCAACATTACTTTTCGCCAATTTTGCTGAAGCAATTGCAGAGGCAAGAGGTAAAGCACAAGCAGACAGCTTGCGAAAAACCCGTGAAGAAACACCCGCCAAAAAAGTTGCGGAGGTTGGTAAAATTTACAGCCATCAAGTTGATATTATTCCTTCGTCACAGTTAAAAAAAGGTGATTTATTTTTCTGTGAAGCGGGAGATATTATTCCTTCCGATGGCGAAATAATTGAAGGCCTTGCTACCATTGATGAAAGTGCGATAACAGGTGAAAGCGCACCTGTAATTCGCGAAGCAGGTGGCGATAAAAGTTCTGTAACCGGAGGTACTAAAGTATTATCTGACGCTATTACAGTTCGAGTTACTACCGAACAAGGTGAAAGTTTTTTAGATAAAATGATTGCCCTGGTTGAAGGTGCAAGCAGGCAAAAAACACCAAACGAAATTGCACTAACTATTTTATTAGCAGGATTTACTTTAGTTTTTATAATCGTTACCATTACACTCAAACCATTTGCAGATTATGCCAACACACCAATAACAATAGCTGCATTTATTGCATTGTTTGTTTGTTTAATTCCTACTACTATTGGTGGTTTATTATCAGCAATAGGTATTGCCGGAATGGATAGGGCTTTGCGCGCAAATGTGATTACGAAAAGTGGTCGTGCAGTTGAAACAGCCGGTGATATTGATGTGTTATTATTAGATAAAACAGGCACTATTACTATAGGTAACAGAAAAGCAACACATTTTTATCCTGCAAATAGTATTGATGAAAAACATTTTATTCGTTGCGTAGCATTAAGTTCAATAAGTGATGATACTCCGGAAGGTAAGTCAATTATTGAATTAGCGGGTTTGCAACCGCAGCAATTATCAATAATTAATCCAAGGTTTATAAAATTTACAGCTGAAACAAGATGCTCCGGAGTTGATTTTGAAAATATACGAATTCGAAAAGGTGCATCCGATGCCATTAAAAATTTGTGTGAACAGGCAGGTAATAAATTTCCGGAAGAAACTGCTGCTCATGTTCATACTATTTCTGCCAATGGAGGTACTCCGCTTGTAGTTGCTGAAAATGAAAAAATAATTGGTGTTATTGAATTACAGGATATTATTAAACCAGGTATTCATGAGCGATTTGAGCGGTTAAGAAAAATGGGTATTAAAACTGTAATGGTAACAGGCGATAATCCGCTTACTGCAAAATTTATCGCTGAAAAAGCTGGCGTTGATGATTTTATCGCCGAGGCAAAACCTGAAGATAAAATGAATTACATAAAAAAGGAGCAAGCTGAAGGACGATTGGTAGCCATGATGGGTGATGGAACAAACGATGCTCCGGCACTTGCACAAGCTGATGTTGGCGTTGCTATGAATAGTGGAACCCAAGCCGCTAAAGAAGCTGGCAATATGGTCGATCTGGATAATGATCCCACTAAATTAATTGAAGTTGTAGAAATTGGCAAACAATTGTTAATGACACGGGGCACCTTAACTACATTTAGTATTGCGAATGATGTGGCTAAATATTTTGCCATTATTCCTGCACTTTTTATTGTAGGAATCCCTTCTCTGCAAGGTTTAAATATTATGCAATTACATAGCCCTGAAAGCGCAATTTTATCAGCTGTAATTTTTAATGCTATTATTATTCCATTACTTATTCCACTAGCTTTGAAAGGCGTGGCTTATAAACCAATAGGCGCCAGTGCATTGCTTCGTCGTAATTTGCTAATTTATGGATTAGGAGGAGTTTTAGTCCCCTTTGTTGGCATTAAATTAATTGACCTTTTTGTCGCATTATTCATTTAATTATAAATATAAATACAATGAAATCTAATTTTGTTCCTGCACTAAGATTAACCTTCCTTTTGTTGGTATTCTTTTCATGCATATACACCTGTTTGATTTTAGTCATTGCACAATTGAGTTCAAATAAAGGTAACGGTGAAGTTGTGCAATCCGGTAATCTATATTATTATACCAATATAGGCCAGAATTTTTCAGCAGATAAATATTTTAATTCACGACCTTCAGCAGTTAATTATAATGCTGCCGGTGCTGGTGGAAGCAATAAAGGGCCAACAAACCCGGAATATCTTGCTATTGTTCAGTCACGTATTGACACCATTCTGATAAAAAATCCAACTGTTACAACAGCTCAAATTCCCTCCGAACTTGTAACAGCAAGTGGTAGTGGATTGGACCCACATTTGTCAGTTGAAGCCGCCGAAATTCAGGTGCCGCGTATTGCGAAAATTAGAAATGTAAATGAAAACACTATTTATCAACTCATTCAATCAAATATTGAGCAACCATTATTTGGTATTTTTGGGACAACAAAAGTTAATGTCCTTAAATTAAATTTAGCATTAGACAATTTAAATTAAACTGGTATGAAACAACTTTCTTTTTTAGCTATTATTTTTTATAGTCTCTCTTCATTTACACAAAATGAAACTGCCAGCAACCCTTTGCAGGTTTCGGGTTATTTAGAAACATATTTTGCTTACGACTTTGCCAACCCGGAAAACCATACACGACCTTCGTTTTTATATTCCTATAACAGACATAATGAGGTTGCACTTAACCTCGGTTTAATAAAATTATCTTATCAAAAACAAAATTTGAGAAGCAATATAGCTTTAATGGCAGGTAGTTATCCGAATAGCAACCTAGCTGCAGAGCCTGGTGTATTAAAAAACATATACGAAGCCAATATCGGTTTCAAATTATCAGAATCGAAAAATGTGTGGATTGATGCAGGTGTTTTTTCTTCACATATTGGTTTTGAAAGTGCAATTGGCAAAGATTGCTGGAACCTAACACGCAGTATCTTGGCTGAAAATTCACCCTATTATGAAAGTGGTGTTAAAGTAAGTTATACTACTAAAAATGAAAAATTGCTTGTAAGTGGTTTAATTTTAAATGGTTGGCAACGTATGCAAAGGGTAAATGGTAACAATACTCCTGCAGTTGGCCATCAGATAACTTTTAAACCAACCGATAAAATAACTTTAAATAGCAGCTCATTTGTTGGAAATGATGCCCCTGACAGTATCCGAGTTATGCGCTATTTCCATAATTTTTATGGTATTTTTCAACTGAATGAAAAGGTAGGCTTCACAATTGGTTTTGACTGTGGAGCACAACAAGTTGCCAAAAATGATAATAATTTTAATACATGGTACTCCCCGGTTATTATCCTAAAAGTTGCCCCTACTAAAAAAATTAGTCTGGCAGCACGAGGAGAATTGTATCAGGATAAAAATGGTGTAGTCATTTCAACTGGAACACCTAATGGGTTTCAAACAGTTGGTTATTCCTTAAATGTTGATTATAATATCCAAAACAATCTCGTTCTGCGCATAGAAGGAAGAGGATTTTCCAGTGAAGACGCAATTTTTATAAATGAAGAAAGTCCTGTAAATGATAACTTTTTTGTAATATCTTCATTAGCCTTTTCATTCTAGTATGACAGAAAAAGATAAAACGGTTCAACAATTTCTCGATTTAATAAAAAAATCACGAAAGGGAAAGTTTAAAGTATACATTGGCATGAGTGCCGGGGTAGGTAAAACATACCGTATGTTACAAGAAGCTCATACCCTGTTGAAAAGTGGAATTGATGTAAAAATCGGATTTATTGAAACACATAATAGAAAAGAGACGCATGATTTACTAGTCGGATTATCGGTGATACCCAGACGGCAATTGTTTTATAAAGGAAAAGAATTGGAGGAAATGGATGTGCAGGCAATTATAAGCCTTAGGCCAGAAGTTGTTATCGTTGATGAACTCGCTCACACTAATATTGAAGGCAGTAAAAATGAAAAAAGATGGCAAGATGTGATGGATATTCTTTCTGCCGGAATTAATGTTATTTCAGCAGTAAATATCCAGCATATTGAAAGTTTGAATGAAGAAGTAAAAGCTATAACAGGAATCGATGTTAAAGAGCGTATTCCAGATAGTGTGTTGGCTCAGGCAGACGAAGTGGTAAATATTGACTTAACTGCCGATGAATTAATAATTAGACTGAAGGAGGGTAAAATATATCATGCAGAAAAGATTGAAAAGGCATTACAAAATTTTTTCAAAAGTGAACATATATTGCAACTCAGGGAGCTGGCGTTAAAAGAGGTAGCCTCCCAGGTTGAGCGGAAAGTGGAAACAGAAATTACCAAACCGTATGCCCTTAAACATGAACGATTTATGGCATGTATAAGCAGCAATGAAATTACTGCTAAATCGGTGATAAGAAAAACGGCCCGACTGGCAAATTATTATCATAGTAAATGGTATGTGCTTTATGTACAAACACCAAAAGAGCGCGCTGATAAGATTGCATTGGATAAGCAAAGGCACCTAATTAATAATTTCAAACTGGCAACTGAATTAGGGGCAGAGATAATTAAGGTTGAGAGTGAATCCATCGCTAAGGCAATTATAGATCAGGCCACCGAAAGAAAAATAACCACTATTTGTGTCGGTAAACCGCATTTAAACCTTGTTAAAATAATTTTGGCAACAAACGTCTTTAATGAATTGCTAAAAAAATTATCTTCAAATGCTATAGACCTTGTAATTTTATCGTAAATGAAAATCAAAACTAAATTAACATTAGGTGTCGGACTGCTATTCCTCATGATTATTATTGTGAGTATAGTAGGCGCTTTTAATATTAATGCCCTTAAAAATGATACAGAGAACATCCTTACTGCAAATTACAATAGTTTAGAATATTGCAGGACAATTTTAGATGCTATCGAAAACAAGACGGGCGATAGTTGGCAAAATCTGGAACGTGATTTAAATAAACAGGAACAAAATATCACTGAAATTGGTGAAGCAGAAGCAACAGAACAAATTCGGATAAATTTTGAACAATTAAAGCTGAACCCAGAAAATTTTGAGGCGACTATTAAGATTCGAAATGCGGTCTTTACAGTTATGGATATGAATATGGAGGCGATTCAAAGGAAAAGTGACTTTGCACAACAAACTGCCAATAAGGCAATGTTGTGGATTGGCGTCAGCGGTACATTGTGTTTCTTAATCGCATTTGTCCTGCTGGTTAATTTGCCTTCAAATATTGCTAATCCAATTAAGTCGCTTAGTGAAAGCATCAAACAAATTGCCGATAAAAATTATTCCCAAAGAGTACATTTCGAAAGCCATAGTGAATATGGGCAACTTGCCAAATCATTTAATACGATGGCAAAAAAGCTGGAAGAATATAATAATAGCAATTTGGCGAAATTGATGATGGAAAAAAAACGTATTGAAACATTGATAAACAAAATGCATGATCCGGTTATTGGTTTGGATGAGAATTTACAAATTTTATTTGCAAACGAAGAGGCATCTAAAATTACCGGATTGAAACAAGATGACTTGATTGGCAAGAGTTCGACAGCGTTAGCTTTGAAAAATGACCTTATCAGAGCTTTAATCCGAGACTTGGTACTGCCAAATGATAAGCAACCTGTAAATACAGCTCCAATAAAAATATTTGCTGAAAACAAAGAAAGTTATTTCGAAAAAGAAACAATTGATATTGCTATTGTGCCTACAGGGGAACATGAATTGCGTTCATACGGACATGTTATTTTTTTGCGTAATGTTACCAGTTACAAAGAACTTGATTCGGCCAAAACTAATTTTATTGCTACAGTTTCACATGAATTCAAAACACCCATTGCATCAATTAAAATGAGTTTGCAGCTGCTTGAGAATGAACAAATTGGTAAATTAAATCAAGAACAATTAAATTTAATTGATAGTATTAAAGACGATGCAAATCGGCTACTTAAAATTACCGGTGAGTTGCTTAATATGACACAGGTTGAAAGCGGGAACATTCAGTTATCTCTAAGGCCTGAAGATCCGAAAGAGATTGTTTCATATGCTTTAAATGCTACAAGATTACAAGCTGAGCAAAAACAAATTAAAATTGATTTTATCTGCCCTGATAATATGTCAAAGGTGATTGTTGATATTGAAAAAACAGCTTGGGTAGTAACTAATCTTGTTTCAAATGCAATAAGGTATTCATACGATAACTCTTCAATCCTAATTAAGCTTGAAGAAACTCAAAATCAGATTCAACTTTCTGTAAAGGATGCCGGACAGGGTATCGCGCCGCAATATCAGCATAAAATTTTTGACCGCTATTTTAGAGTTCCCGGTACCAATAAAGAAGGTACGGGTTTGGGATTGGCCATCAGTAAAGAATTGATAGAAGCTCAGGGCGGTGAAATTCGTGTTGAAAGTGAGTTTGGCGCAGGTAGCACATTTTTGATTTTATTGAATAAAGCAATTTAAGTATCCGCTTTATGCGACATAACCAATAAACATTAGCCACTTCACCGTAAGATTTTATTTGGTAATGTTAGTGCACATTAATGGTATCCTCAATTTCAATTCTTTATAGTAACTTTATCCTAACACATTTACATGCCGAATTTTACAAAACGCTTAATGGTAATGTAATTTTCAATAATGGTTTATTACTTTATTTAATTATTTTTTACTATAAGCTTTATGAAAAGCAATCAATTCATTTTAATTCTATCTCTGTTTATTTGTAATTTAAATTCATTTGCCCAATCTTTGAGCGACAGCCTTTTAGCGCATTATACATTTTCTGATAACTTGTTAGATAGTGGTGAAAAGCACTATAATATTTTATCCGCATCCGGGACATTTACAACCAATAGATTTGGTCAATCGAATGCAGCATTTGCGCTCGATGGCATAAACGATTCACTCGTATTGCCAATCCCTGAAATGGCGCCAATTTCCGGCGATTTTGCTATTAGCTTTTGGTATAACACTAATTCAGCAAAAATCATGAACTTGTTTTCTTCCAAACAAACACAAGATGATACTACTGATAATTTTGAAATGCAGTTGAATAGTCACAACCAATATTACTTGGAATATTACCAACAACTTTGGTATCAGACTTTTGTTTACTGGAATGGAAGTGGTGTTGATTCAAATGCATTGGCAGAAGGCGTTGCCGGTAATTTTATTAAAGGCGATTGGTGCCATTTTGTGATAACACGGGAAGCTGATACGTTTAAAATATATCGTAATCACCAATTGTATTATTTGAGTATTGATAGCTACTTTGGAAATGATTTAGGTGATGCTGTTGATTTAATATTCAGTGCATCACCATATCGTTTCAAAGGTGCGGTTGATGATATGCGTTTCTACAACCGAAATTTGACACAACAAGATGTTGATGCATTATGGTTTGAAAACAATCCCATTCAATTTGTTACACCACAGGCAACAGATGCTTATGTATTTGGTTCTAACGTGTTGGTGTATTGGGAATTTGATACCGCACAAATCAGCGATTCAATTTTGGTGCAGTATCGTATTAATAATGGTGATTGGATAAATAGTATACACTCCAATTTAAGTTGGGAAAATTTTACTTATATCGATATGAGTTATGAGCCGGGCACTGCTGTTGAAGTGCGTGTTGCAGATTACAGTGATACCAGTATTTTTCAAGTAACAGGACAATTTATTGTAAGCCCTTACGATTGGATTTCAGTAAATGATAGTTTACCGTTTCATGCAAAAGATGGTGCGGGATTGTTGTCGTTTAAAAATAAAATGTGGCTGTTAGGTGGATGGGACCCTCCATTTCATGAACCAACTTATACGCATAATGAAGTATGGAGCTCGATTGATGGAGTTACCTGGAATTTTGAAACTTTAGCTCCCTGGCCACCGCGACATTGCGCTGCTTGGTTAAGTGACGAAAATTATATGTACGTAATTGGAGGTGATCCGCAATCCGGCTGTTTAACTGATGTGTGGCAATCGTCAGATGGCATTAATTGGGTGCAATTAGTGGATACCATTCCCGGTTATAAAAAACGTAACATGGTCAACTATGCAATTTTAAATAATCAATTGACATTATTTGGCGGTGAGCAATGCAGTGGCAATGGATTAAATGATGTTTGGCAAAGTGCTGATGGTGTAACCTGGATTAATTTACCTGATGCTCCGTGGGAGGGAAGAGGTATGCAAATAAATAATAGTGTTGACGATACCGGAAAGATGTGGATGTTAAGCGGGGCTAATGAAGGTGAACGCCGACCATTTAGTGAAGTGTGGAATACAACAGATGGAATCACTTGGAATTTGATTAATGATACACCACCGTGGATGGGCAGATATTGGCATACTGTAGCCTGGTTCGACAATCATATTTGGGTCATGGGTGGAATTACTTCCGGCATTGAATTAAATGATGTATGGTATTCGCCAGATGGCATTGAATGGAGAGAATTAAAAAGTACTACCGGTAATTGGCCACTTGGTACAAGGCATGCACAATCAACCACTGTATTTGATAATGCACTTTGGTATATGTGTGGAATAGCAACAAATAATGCCTGGAAAATTGTTAATCAATTTAATCCCATTGATATTGAATCACCAATTAATCATGCTAATCAAATTACTGTTTCCCCAAACCCTACAAAAGGAACTTGTGTAGTTGAGCTCAACGATGATTTAATTGGGAAAAAATATGTTATCACAAATGGCCTAGGAGAAATATTAATAACTGGTGTAATTACCAATAAAAATCAAACAATCGATTTATTGAAATTCCCTCCCGGAATATATAATTTCATAGCGCCAAGTGTAAATACTGCTACAGGTATTATCATCAAACAATAAGACCTAATAATTTAATTTAACAAATAATGGCATATTATTTGCGTCAATTATTTGTTATTGCAACTAATAAATAATTAGTCGCCTGATATTTTTTTGTCACCACTCAACCAACTCATATGCGTTTATTTACTACTCTGTTTGCTTTTATTATTGCTATTCAATTACAAGCCCAATCTCTTAAATTACCAACTGCTCAAGGTGTTGTACTCACTGCAGATTCGACTATGGATGTCGCTTTAACCCGCGATTTATCCGCATTTTTAGCTGCAGCCGATTTACCTAACGAACAGAATGTTTATGTGCTCCCTTCACAGCAAATTGAAACATATATTTTATTAGATGAAATTTTAGGCATCACGAAAAACGCTAAAACTGGAGAAATTAATTGCTATCAACCTGTTATCACGAATTGTATTGCACTGGATGATAAACAATATTTATTACAAATAGCCTATATGGGAGGCGATTCATTGCCAACACAATTGAGGGCCATTTTCGAAATAATAGCGCATGCAAATACTACTAAATTTTTATTTTCTTCTCCACTAAAATATAATACTTTAAATTGGAATAAATTTACCCATCAAAATACAACAGTCTTTTACAAACGTGATATTCAAACTAAAAAAGTAGAGGAATACGCAACATTTTCTACCGAGATTGATGCTAAATTAAAATCTACAGGTAAGCTAACCGAATTTTATTGCTGTGAAAATTTTGTAGAAGTATTACAGTTAATTGGTGTATTACATAAAGCTGATTACGCAAGTGTGCAGTTAAATACATTAGGTTCATTAGTGGGTAATAAAAAATTAATTATTACAGGTGAACATAGCAGCAATTTCAACGATTTTGATAAACACGACCTTTGGCACGACAGGTTGAGTTTGGTAGTGCCAAGAAGCACGGTAAATAAGCCGGTTGATGAAGCCTGTGCTTATTTATACGGTGGAAGCTGGGGATATAGCTGGGATACAATTTTTAAACATTTCACCAAAAGAATTGCTATTGCTGAGAATACAGACTGGCAGTATTACAAAGAAAATCCTTATGACTTTGGCGAGTCAGATGAAAAACATTTATACGCAGACTACGTGATAAATGCACTTATTGTGCAGCACCTTGAAAAAGAATATGGTTTTGATGCCGTTTGGAAATTGCTCAATACCGGTAAATACCAAAAAGGAAATGCAAACTATTATGCTGCTTTGCAACAATTAACAGGTGTATCAGCAGATAATTATAACCAATGGGTGTATCAATTGGTAAAGGCTGAAATGAATAAAAAGCAGTAAGTTTTTCCTAACTGTAAGGGTATTGGATTTAGCATTATAATTCCATTACCTTTACACCTGTTTATCAAAGCAGGTATGTTTTATTTAATTGGTGTAGTTATTGCATTTTTTTTAGTCGCTATTTTATTGACTAAGCGCCAGAAAACCCAGGCTGATTGGATTTTAATGGGCTGGCTGTCTGCAGGTGGTATTCACTTAACTGCTTATTTTTTATTTATTCAGAACCTACACCTTCAGTATCCGGTAATTTTACCTATTTCAATGCCGTTGCCTTTGTTTCAGGGCCCCTTTTTATTTTTATATACAAAAGCGCTTACCAGTAAACAAAAATTAAAATGGCAGCAAGCTTTGCATTTTCTGCCAATTTTATTAGCGTATATTATGTTCACCCCTTTTTTTCTACTGCCTTTTGATGAAAAAGTAAAGGTGATAGAAAATGAAGGCGCACCATATTTAACTGAGTCGCTGATTAATATCATCGCTGTCTATATTTCCGGTTTTGTATATGTTATTATTTCATTTATTACCATTCTGCGATATAAACGAAATATGCTCAACCAATTTTCCAATACCGAAAAAGTAAATTATAATTGGTTGTTATACCTCATTATCTGGTTAGCAGTTTTATGGATAATTATCCTATTTGTACAATATGATGAAGTTATTTTTGGTGCAGCAGTAATTTTCATTGTCTGGTTAGGGTATTTCGGCATCAAAAACGTACAGGTGTTTAGTCAGCACAAACCACATGCATTTGCCGGTAAACCCGATTTCGAAATGCTGTTGGCAGATTTGAACAATTATGCTGGAGACGATGCTGCAGATGAACAACTATCGGCCGACACTAAATATGTTGGCTCCGTTTTGTCAAAATCTGCGATTGAAAGTATACAACTGGCTTTGAAGGAATTGATGGGGCAAAATAAAATTTATACCAACCCTGACCTCACCCTCGATGATTTGGCGGAAATGATAAAGGTGCATCCAAATCATTTATCGCAGGTGATAAATTCGGTAATGGGAAAAACTTTTTACGATTACATCAATGAGTTACGCGTTAAAGAGTTTACTGAACAAATCAATCTCCCCCAAAAACAACAGTTTACCATTTTGGCAATTGCCTTCGATTGTGGATTTAATTCCAAGGCATCGTTTTATCGCAACTTCAAAAAATTTACCGGACTTACGCCTTCCGACTACATGCAAATGCATAATAAATTGCAAAATTGAGACGTCTCATCGTTTCATTTTATCTAACTCACACAAAGTCAATAAGTTGTAATTAAATATTTTCATGTTCCACCTTACCCGTTGAGACCTTTAGTGCTGTAATACCCACCAATTTTGCAGTATTAAAAATCAAAATTTATGCAGACAAAATTGGTGTTGGCTGGATTAATCAGCCTAATGTTTTTTGGGTCATGTGAGACTGACCATTTATTAGATATGTCCGGAAATTTAGTTCCTAAAACCGTAGATGAGGATCCGGATTTGCCTTCCGCATTGGTAAACGGAGTGCAATTGCATGCCGAAGCTTATGGGCCTGAAGATGGCACATTGTTAATTTGTTTACATGGCGGTCCCGGCGCCGATTATCGGTATTTATTAAATTGTAAAGAACTTGCTGATGAAGGATACCGCGTAGTATTTTTTGACCAGCGAGGCACTGGTCTATCACAACGGTTGCCGGAAGAAGCCTATGGTGATGATGTATTTGAAGCTATGCAGCTATTTTATGATGACATTTTAGGCATTATAGCACATTTCAGAACCAGTCCCGAACAAAAAGTATATATCCTCGGCCACTCATGGGGCGGCATGCTGGGAACAGCGTTTACAGCCCATTATCCTGACCTGGTTGAAGGATTAGTAGTATGTGAACCTGGAGGTTTAGTTTGGGAAGATATTGTCACCTACATCACAAACTCACGCGCATTTAGCATGTGGGAAGAATTAATGAATGATGCTACTTATATGGATCAATTTTTAGTCGCAGAACCCGATGACCATATAATGTTTGATTATAAATTCGGAATCCTGGGTGCGAATAATGAAATAACAGGTGAAGATTCCGGATTACCTGAAGGATTCTGGCGCTCGGGTGCAATTGCCAATAAAGTTGCGTTCGAATTAGCGGATGTAGGCAAACCGGATTTATCCGAGGGAATAGAAAATTTTCATATTCCTGTTTTATTTATTTATAGCGAATTCAACGAGGCATACCCTGATGATTGGGCGCAGAAAATATCATCTCCATTTAATGAAGTGGAATTATTTAAAGTACCAGGTGTTGGCCACGATATGCTAACTAAACAAGCAGGTTGGTTAATCGCTAAACCAAAAATTATTGAATATTTAAACGGATTATAAATTGTATATATGAAAAAAGTATTGATAATAGTTTGTTTGCTAGTTGCATCAAAATTGGCTAAGTCCCAAAACATGAACTGGGCATTAATGAATGATAGTTTAAATCAATCGGTTGAGGCTACACTGTCATTAGATTATGGTATTACATACGGAGTGGGATATAATTATGTGTTTAATACGATGTTTCCTTTGGCATTGCATGGCGATGTTTCAATTCCTTCCGGTGAAAATTTATTGGATGATTATAAAATTAAAACAGGCGCTGTTTTGCGTTTAACTCAAATAGGAGATGTGTATGTCGACGCAGGCCTAATGGGAATCACAAGAAGTTATAATTCTGACTTTGTGCGCATTTTTAATTTTGGGTCAGAAGCAAATTTAAGTATTGGATATTACCGTAAACATTGGTATATAGGAGCTAATATCAGTTATGATAAAGCAATAGTTTCTAATTTTAAACATACTGATGATTACAAAAATAACTATCCGGAGGTTGTTGACGGATGGTA
>Ga0209174_10002076_pt1 | contig 13645 bp, 15 predicted proteins | sample JI91814BDNA_FD_187505 | JGI IMG/M metagenome (GOLD analysis project Ga0209174, IMG submission 187505) | Wastewater effluent complex algal communities from Wisconsin, to seasonally profile nutrient transformation and Carbon sequestration -... | ecosystem: Engineered > WWTP > Effluent > Algae...
TGGGGCCGACGATCACGAGCCGGGGCCGCTGCGGCTGCCAGGCGGCCAGCCATTCGGCCACGCTGGCATGGAAGGGCGCCCACAGACCATGGCGATAGCGCAGGGCGCGCAGGTGGTAGATGAGCCCGCCGCTCGGGTCGAGCAGATGGTCGTGAAGGAGGGGCGCTGGAGCGGACACGCGCGGATTATGCCCCTAGCCAGCCCCGTGCCGGGGGTGCCATGCTTCGCCCTTTGGAAATTCCACGGAGCTCCGCATGAACGATCCTTTGCACGAAGAACAACTGTCCTCTGAAGCGGTTTTCGAGGGCCGCCTGCTCAATGTTTTTCGCGACGAGGTGCGCCTGCCCGACGGCAAGCCCGGGGTACGCGAATACATCAAGCACCCCGGCGCCGTGGTGGTGATTCCGGTGTGTAGCGACGGGCTGCTGATCTTCGAGCGCCAGTTCCGCTATCCGCTGGGGCGGGCGTTTCTCGAGCTGCCGGCGGGCAAGATCGATGCCGGCGAGGACATCCTGGCCTGCGCCCGGCGCGAGCTGCAGGAGGAAACCGGCTACGAGGGCAGCCACTGGCGCCACCTGGGCGTGATGCACCCGTGCATCGGTTACTCGGACGAGCGCATCGAGATTTTTATCGCCACCGGCCTGACCCACGTGGGCCATTCCCTGGACGACGGGGAGTTTCTGGAAGTGATCCGCATGTCGCTGGCCGAGGCGCGCGCGGCGGTGTTCGACGGGCGCATCACCGACGCCAAGACGATCACCGCGCTGTTCTGGGCCGAGCGGGAGCTGGCCGGCACCTGATCAGGCCCGCCCGGCCGCCAGCAGCCCGCGCAGGCAGCTGTAAAGCATGGCGGCATTGACCAGATGCCAACCGAAATGGCTGCCGAGGGGCCACGCCGGGCAGATTGCCTGGTCGATGGCCCGGCAGGTGATGCTGACGAGAAACAGCGCACCGGCGAGCGTCAGCCAGCGCGCTGTTTGCGCTGCCCGCCCGCGGGCCTGACGGGCGCACACCAGCAGCAGCGCAAAAGGCGGCAGGTAGATTTCCGAGCCGTTCAGCGCAATCGGCGGCAGGAGCCGGGTGGCGCTGCCGAAGAGCACCGCCAGCAGCACGAAGGCGCCCACGCCGCGCCAGCTGGCGGCCGGGCTTTTGCCGAGCAGGCGCACCTGGAAGCGCTGGTAATAGACCAGCACGAAGAAGGCGATGAAGACGATGTCGAGCAGCGCCGCCCAGCGCGTGGCCAGGGTGTGGAAAACCAGGCTGCCGATTCCGACGGCGGCGATCAGCGCGAGCAGCAGGCGGATGTCGCCGCTGCTGTGGCGCCCTCCGGCCCGGCGCCACAGCAGCGCGGCAACGCCGATGAAGGCGAGGTTGGAGAGCGCATTGAGCGGCTCGGACCATAGCTCCGGGCCGGTGCGCTCGCAGTACAGGTCGATGCTCTCCAGCCAGTTCATCCGGCCGCCGCCTGGGTGCGGTGATACAGCGCCCACCACAGGCCGAAGCTGGCGAGGCCCAGCAGCAGGTTGCCGACCATGCCGGCGGCAAGCCCCGTGACCGAACTCCACAGTGCCGGTGCCACCAGGCCGGCGGTCAGCGAGCTGAACAGCATCTGCAGAAAGCTCTGGCAGCTGGAGGCGAGACCCCGGTGGGTGGGGAAGTGGTCCAGTGCGAGCAGGGTCAGGCTGGGCATCGCGATGGCCATGCCGAAGGTGTAGAGCATGATCGGAATCACCGACTGGAGCAGGCCGGGCGTGAGCCAGACGGACACCGCCAGGTTGGCGGCCGCGGCGGCGAGCATCAGGCCGCAGCCGAGGGCGATGGTGCGCGCTGGCGACAGGCGTCCGGCGAGCCGTGCCGAAGCCGCCGAGCCCAGCATCATGCCGCCCACGGTGGGAATGAAGAACCAGCCAAAGCCGGTTTCCGGCAGCCCCAGGTGCTTCATCAGGAAGACCGGTGCCGACAGCACGTAAAGAAAGAAGCCGTTGAAATTGCAGCTCACCGCGAAGGTCAGGAGCAGGAAGCCGGGGGTCGTGAAGACGCTTTTGTAGCGCCGGGCGAGCGGCCCGGGGTGCAGCGGGTGGCGCGCTTCGGGCGGAAGCGTTTCGGGCAGGTAGCGGGCGCTGAGGGCGGCGAGGACGAGGCCGAGCAGGGCCAGGAAGACGAACACCGCGCGCCAGCCGAAGGCGCTGAAGATCCAGCCGCCCAGAATGGGCGCAATGGCCGGGCCGAGGGCAAAGGCCATGCTGACGTGGCTCATCAGGCGCTGGGCGGCGGCGCCGTCGAGCAGGTCGCGCACCACCGCGCGTCCCACCACCATGCCGGCTCCGGCGCTGATGCCCTGCAGCGCACGGCCGACCAGCAGCATGTTGATGCTGGTGGCCATCACGCAGACGACCGACGCCGCGGTGAACAGCAGCATCGAAATCACGATCACCCGCTTACGCCCGTAGGCGTCGGAAATGGCGCCGTGCCATAGCACCATCAGTGCCATGGGCAGCATGTAGGCGGTGAGGGTTTGCTGGGCTTCGACGGTGCTGGCGTTCAGTCCGGCGCCGATGGCGTGGAGGGCCGGCAGGTAGGTGTCGATCGAGAACGGACCGACCGTGGCGAGCGCCGCGAGCAGCGCCGCCAGTTGGGCATACGGCATGAGAACTTTCTGGGGTGGGATTCTGTGAGCTTGTCCGTAAATAATCCGGCCTTGGCCTCTTATTCACGGACAAGATCTTATTCGACGGAATGAGCGCGGCTGACGTAGTAGCCGGTTTCACCAAAACAGGTGGACGGTATGCCCACGTGCTGTTCGTAGCTGATGGCGACGCGCTTGCCCATCACGCTGTTGATCTCGGCGGCCACCTTGTCGTCGCGCACCGTGAATTTGAAGATCTCGGGCAGGCTGCCGGGGATGGCGACGATGGCCATTTCACCTTCCCAGGTCTTGCACAGCCAGCCTTTCTGGGAAAACTTCTGCACGTAGCCGGCGCGCTCGCCGGAGGAGTAGCTCCAGCTCAGGGCCAGCCAGGTGTAGCCGATGAAAAGGGCGAGGAGGACGACCAGAAAGCCGACGAACCACAGGAACCAGTTCTTGGCGCGGGGCGCGCCAGCGGGAAGGGTGGGTGCCACGTAAAACTCCTGCAGGATGGGGGATCAGATGAATTCGGAGAGGCCGCGGCGGCTCTGGACGGCTTCGGCCACATGGGTTGCGCCAACGTGCTTGGCCGCGCTCATGTCGGCGATTGTACGCGCGACTTTCAGGATGCGATGGTAACCGCGGGCCGACAGGCGCAGGCGCTCGATGGCCGTGGCAAGCAGTTTTGCGCCGCTGGCGTCGGGCTGGCACCACGCCTCGATCTCCGCGCCGGCCAGCCGGGCGTTGGGCTTGCCCTGGCGGGCGAGCTGAATCGCCCAGCTTTGCGCCACCCTTTCGCGGACCGGGGCCGAGGGCTCGCCGGCGGGGGCCGACTGGAGCTCGGAGACTGCCAGCGCGGGCACTTCGAGGAGCAGGTCGATGCGATCGAGCAGCGGCCCGGAGAGCTTGCCGCGGTAGCGGGAGATCTGGTCGGGCGTGCATCGGCAGCGCCCGTCCGGGTGGCCGTGGTAGCCGCAGGGGCAGGGGTTCATTGCCGCGACGAGCTGGAAGCGGGCCGGGAATTCGGCCCGGCGGGCGGCGCGGGAGATGGTGATGTGGCCGGTCTCCAGCGGTTCGCGCAGGGCTTCGAGCACACGGCGGTCGAATTCGGGGAGTTCATCGAGGAACAGCACGCCGTTGTGCGCCAGGCTGATTTCGCCGGGGCGCGGAGTGCTGCCACCGCCCACCAGCGCCGCCGCGGAGGCCGAGTGGTGCGGCGCACGCATGGGGCGCAGGCGCCAGCGTTCGGGCCGGAAGCCGCCTTCGACGGAATGCACGGCGGCGCTTTCGAGGGCTTCATCATCGTCCATGGGGGGCAACAGGCCGGGCAGACGTTGGGCGAGCATGGATTTGCCGGTGCCGGGCGGGCCATAGAAGAGCAGGGAGTGTTGCCCGCTGGCGGCCACTTCGAGCGTCCGGCGGGCCTGGACCTGGCCTTTCACATCGGCCAGATCGGGGTAGGCCGGGGCCTGGAAGAGGGCTTCGCCGGCGTAAGGCGCGATGACGGTGTGGCCGCACAGGTGGGCGACCACCGCCAGCAGGCTGGCCGCCGGGAGGATGGTGACGCCCTTTACCAGCGCCGCTTCGGCGGCATTTACCGCGGGCAGGATCAGGGTGCGCCCGCTGTTTGCGGCCTGGCGGGCCAGCGCCAGTGCGCCGCGTACCGGGCGCAGTTCGCCGGTCAGCGACAGCTCGCCGGCAAATTCGCAGGCGCCGAGCTGATCGGCGGGAATCTGCCCCGAGGCGGCCAGAATGCCGAGGGCGATCGGCAGGTCGAAGCAGCCGCCTTCCTTGGGCAGATCCGCCGGGGCGAGGTTGACGGTGATGCGCCGCTGGGGAAATTCGAACTGGCCGGTTTGCAGCGCGGCGCGCACCCGGTCGCGGGCTTCGCGCACTTCCACATCAGGCAGCCCGACCAGCGCGAAGGCAGGCAGTCCGTTGGCGAGGTGCACTTCGACGCACACCTCGGGGGCCTGCAGGCCGACGAGGGCGCGGCTCTTCAGAACGGCCAGGCTCATGATGGATTCCGCATAAAAAACGGAGTGTAGCGTGTTGGGGCTGTGGATATCTACAGGTGGCGCCCGGCCGGGGGCGTCAGCGCCCGATGGGCAGGGTGAGCTGGGGGCCGGGGCCGGTCTTGCCGCTGAGTTCGAGGCGTGACAGCTCGACGAGCAGCGAGAAGGTGGATTTGCTGTCCTGGTCGGCTTCATCCACGTAGAACCAGTGCCCCTTGTACTGGACGGTGACGTGGGCATTGGCGGGGCGTTCGGTGGCCGTGTGCACGTGAAAGAGGTCGCGCATGATTTCGTGCCAGTCGAAGTCGCGTCCGGCGGCGTCGCGGGTGAGGGTGGCGAGGCCGCGGGCGCGATGCCCGGCCGGCACTTCGACGCCGTGGCTGACGTAGTAAAGCGCCTGCAGCAGCGAGCGGGTTTCCAGGTCGAGGTTGACCACGCCGTCTTTCGGCAGCGCGGAGCGGAAGGGGAGCAGCGCTTCCTGGGTGATCCGCAGTTCGGTGACGCCTTCGCGCAGGTGGAAGGCCTGGGCGAACGCGCGCATTTCGGGTGAGTTGAGTTCGTCCGGGTCGACGCGCAGCACCGGGACGCTGTTCTTGCGGATCAGGCGCCAGCCGCGCTTGGCGTCGGGGCGGTATTCGAGGCCGTTTCTGGCGGCTTCGATCAGGTTGGCGGCGGAAACCGCGCCGGCCGGCAGGCTGCCGCCGAGCTGCTCTTCCTCTTCCTGCAGGCCGAAGACGATGGCGCCCCGGTCCTGCAGGGTTTGCAGGGCGGCGATACCGCGCAGGAAATCACCCGCCGGCGGGGCCAGGCGCGGCGTGGGGCCGCTGGCGGATTGGGCGTTGGGCACCCAGTTGAGGTTTTCGAGGTAGAGCCGGAAGACCTTGGAGATCGGCCAGGTGGTCTTGGCCAGGTAGATCACGCCATCGAGGGGCAGCGGGGTGAACAGCTTGCGGGTGAATTCCTGGTCGTCGAGCGGGGTGAGGCTGAAGGTGGGCCGGTCGGCGCCCATGATCTGGGCCTGGGGCAGCACCGCGGTGAAGCTGCGGTTGAGATCGCCCCCGGCAGCTGTGAAAAAGGGCAGCAGGCCGACGCTCTGGGTGCGCTCGAACTGGGCGGCAACGGCCGACACGGCAAGGCTGCTCGGCGTGTCGGTGTAGCGCAGGCGCACGATGTTGAGCAGCAACTGCTCTTCGGTGGTGCGCTTGATCACCTCGTTGTAGTGCAGGCGGGTGTCGTCGAGGCTTTGCGGCCCGATGCTGGCGCAGCCGCTCAGGCCGAGGCTGGCAGCGAGTAGGGCGATGAGGGCGGCGGAGCGAAGCAGCATCGTGGGGGAACCGGACAGGGGCGTTGCAGGAATATTACGCAGGGCGCGTTACGCGCCGGCGACGCGAGGCGGCTTATTGCTTATTCACGGATACGCGCCTATTCCCGGAAGGCTTCCACGGCAATCAGCAGCCGGATGTCGTCGCCTACCGACGGAACGTACTTGGTCATGCCGAAATCCGAGCGTTTGAGCTGGGCGGTGATGTCGGCGCCGCAGGTTTCGCGCTTGTTGAGTGGATGCGGGGCGCAGCGGAAACGGCTTAGCGCGAGGCTGAGCGGCCTGGTCACGCCGAGCAGGGTGATGTTGCCTTCGGCGGCCACGGGCGTGTCCTTGTCAAAAACCAGGCGCTCGGACTTGAAGTGGATGGCCGGGTGGGCGGCAGTGTTGAAGTAGTTTTCTCCGCGCATGTTTTCGTTCCATTTGGCGAAACCCATGTCGATGGAGGCGGCGTCTATCGTCACGTCCACCGTGCCCTGGCGGGCGGCCATGTCGAGCACGATCCGGCCGCTGGTCTTGTTGAAGCGGCCGCGCTGGGTCGAGAAGCCCAGGTGATCCACCTCGAAGGCCGGAAAAGTGTGGTTGCCGTCGATGGTGTAGCCGGCCGGTTCGGCAAGGGCAGGCGCGGCGAGGGCGGCCAGCAGGGTCAGGGCGAGGTGTTTTTTCATGGGCGCTCCGGCGGACGGTGGGCAAGGCGTGCAGACGCAAATGAGGGCGCCGCGGCGCCCTCGGTGTGCGGAACGAAAAGCTTAGTCGCCGGCCGGCGTGCGGTTGGCCAGCTCCGCTTCCAGGTGGGCGACCCGCCGTTCCAGCTCGGCCAGTTTTTCGCAGGTGCGGGCGAGCACTTCGCGCTGCACTTCGAATTCTTCACGGGTAACCAGGTCGAGCTTGGAAAAACCGCTGGCGAGCAGCGCACGGGCGTTTTTCTCGAGGTCTTTGGCGGGGCTGCTGGCGAGGAGTTCGGAAACTTTCGAGCCGATTTCGTCGAGGATTTTAGGGTTGGCCATGACTGCGTTCCTCACAGGAAAAAAGTAAAGCGGGATGGCTGCAAGTCTAGCACCGCGACAGGACACCGGCTCCGGCTGCCCGCGCACCAAAATCTCGCACTAAATTGGTGCATGATCCCAAACTGGTGCATCCCGAATATTTTTTGCGCTGCAGCGACGGCTTGGTTTTATTTGTAGGCTATTGAAAATAAAAGAATTTTAAAACTGGCACATCGATTGCTTTATTGAGCTCACCAACTTTGAACCTTAGGAGTTTTTCATCATGCACAAGACTGTCATTGCTTCTGCCCTGATCGCCGCCAGCGTTGTTCTGCCCACCATGGCGAGTGCCGCCGATGCAGCCCCCGCTCCGGAGCACACCTTCACCAGCAACGTGACCCTGGCTTCCGAGTACATCTACCGCGGCATCGGCCAGACCAACCGCAAGCCGGCCGTGCAGGGCGGTTTCGACTACGCGCATTCCAGCGGCCTGTACGTCGGCACCTGGGCGTCGAACGTGTCGTGGCTGACCGATGGCAATTCCACGGTGAGCAACAGCCTCGAAATGGACTTCTACGGCGGCTTCAAGAACACCGTCGGCGATTTCGGCTACGACGTCGGCCTGCTGCAATATTTTTACCCGGGCACCGGCTACACGAACAACCCGAACACCCTCGAAGGCTACATTGCCGGCAGCTACAGCTTCCTGACCCTGAAGTATTCCCACTCCTTCTCCGACCTGTTCGGCTGGGTTGGCAGCAAGAACTCCGGTTACCTGGACCTGACCGCCAACTACGAGCTGGTGCCGACGGTGAATCTGGTGGCCCACGTGGGTCGCCAGAAGGTGAATGGCGAGTCGTCTGGCGCCGCGTCCTACACCGACTACAAGCTCGGCGTGACCAAGGACTTCGGCGGCACGGTGGTGGGCCTGAGCTACATCGCGACCAACGCCAGCGACGTATACATCAACCTGCTGGGCAAGGATATGGGCAAGGACCGCGTCGTTCTGTCCGTCACCCGCACTTTCTGATTTCCGCAACTGCGCGGCGGCCAGCCGGCCGCCCCGTCTGAGGACCCGAACATGAAACTCGTTACCGCCATCATCAAACCCTTCAAGCTCGACGAAGTGCGCGAGGCGCTGTCTGCCATCGGCGTGCAGGGCATCACCGTCACCGAGGTGAAGGGTTTCGGCCGCCAGAAGGGCCACACCGAGCTGTATCGCGGCGCTGAATACGTTGTCGATTTTCTGCCCAAGGTGAAGATCGAAGCCGCAGTGCAGACCGAGATCCTCGAACAGGTCATTGAAGCCATCGAAAAGTCGGCCAGCACCGGCAAGATCGGTGACGGCAAGATCTTCGTGTTCGACCTCGAGCAAGCCATTCGCATCCGTACCGGCGAATCCGGTGCGGAAGCTTTGTAAAGGGAGCGTGAAATCATGAAAAAGCTATTCGCAGCCCTGTTGGCCTCCGTGGCCCTGGGTTTTGCGGGGGGCGCCAGCGCCGAGGACAGGCCGGAAGTACCGGTTCCCGCCGTCGAAGCGTCTGCCGCAGGTGCTCCGGCCGCGGTCAAGGTCGAAGCCCCCGTGGCGGCCCCCGCCGCTGCCGTTGCCGCCGTTGCCGCGCCGGCCGAAGCCGCTCCGGCGCCGGTCCCCAACAAGGGCGACAACGCCTGGCTGATGGTGTCCACCGCCTTCGTCATCCTGATGTGTATCCCTGGTCTGGCGCTGTTCTACGGCGGCCTGGTCCGCGCCAAGAACATGCTGTCGGTGCTGCTGCAGGTTTTTGCGGTGTTTTCGCTGATCAGTGTGCTGTGGGTGCTCTACGGCTACTCCATCGCCTTCACCGAAGGCAGCGCCTTCTTCGGCGGTCTCGACAAGGTCTTCCTGAAGGGCATCACGCCGGATTCGGTTGCCGCCACCTTCTCCAAGGGTGTGGTGATCTCCGAGTTCATCTACGTGGCCTTCCAGGGCGCCTTCGCGGCGATCACCGTGGCCCTGATCCTCGGTGCCTTCGCCGAGCGCATCAAGTTCTCGGCGGTGCTGCTGTTCGCGGTGATCTGGTTTACCTTCAGCTACCTGCCGATCGCCCACATGGTCTGGTACTGGGCCGGCCCGGATGCCTACACCTCCGCCGAAGCGGCCGATGCCGCCAACGCAACCGCCGGCTTCCTGTTCAAGAAGGGCGCCCTCGACTTCGCCGGTGGCACCGTGGTGCACATCAACGCCGCCGTTGCCGGCCTGGTCGGTGCCTTCATGGTTGGCAAACGGGTGGGCTACGGCCGCGAATCCTTCGCACCGCACAGCCTTACCCTGACCATCGTCGGCGCAGCCCTGCTGTGGGTGGGCTGGTTCGGCTTCAACGCCGGCTCGGCACTCGAAGCCAACGGCGTTGCCGCCCTGGCCTTCGTGAATACCTGGGTGGCGACCGCTGCCGCAGCCTTCTCGTGGATGATGGCCGAATGGATCATCAAGGGTAAGCCGTCCGGCCTGGGTGCAGCGTCCGGCGCAGTGGCAGGCCTTGTTGCGATCACCCCGGCGGCCGGTTTCGTCGGTGTGGCAGGTGCGGTGGCGATGGGCCTTCTGGCCGGCGCGATCTGCCTGTGGGGTGTGAATGGCCTCAAGCGCATGCTGGGTGCCGATGACTCCCTCGACGTGTTCGGCGTGCATGGCGTCGGCGGCATCCTCGGTGCGATCCTGACCGGCGTGTTCGCGGCGCCCAGCCTCGGCGGCTCCGGCATCTGGGACTACGTGACCAACAAGACGGCCGATGCCTACTCGATCGGCGACCAGGTCATCGTCCAGGCTACCGCCGTCGGCACCACCATCGTATGGTCTGCCGTGGTTGCCTTCATCGCCTACAAGCTGGTCGACATGTTCATCGGCCTGCGGGTGCCGGAAGATGAAGAGCGCGAAGGCCTCGACATCACCTCCCACGGCGAAAGCGCCTACCACCAGTAATCCTGGCGGGGCTTTCTCCTGAAACAGAAGCGGGCGCCGTGAAGCGCCCGTTTCTGCTTTGGGGCCTGCTTCCGGCAAACATTTCGGGTGGATCGGGTTTGCGTTGCGGTGCCGGACGCGGGGTGCTCGAGCCCTCGCTGCCTGGTTGCCTAAACCCTGCCGGCAGGCGGGGTTTTCCTTCCCCCGGTCGACAAGCGTATATTCGCCCCTCCGCCCACGGCACCCATTGTCCGACGCATGTCACTCCCCAGCTTCAATCCCGCCGACTATCCCGCCCAGCTCGCCGAAAAGGTGGCGCGCTACAGGCGCGATTTCGCCGCCTTCGATCTGCCCGAGCCGGCTGTTTTCGAATCGACGCCGCTCGGCTACCGTCTGCGCGCCGAGTTCCGCATGTGGCACGAGGGTGACCGGGTGGATTACGCGATGTTCGACCCCGCGGACCCCAAGCGCGCCATCACCCTCGAGGATTTTCCGCCCGCCGCCGCCCCCATCGCCGCCGCCATGCCGCGCCTGCGCGCCGGGCTCATGGCGAGCGAGGCGCTCAAGCGCAAGCTTTTTCAGGTGGATTTTCTGGCCACCCTGAGCGGCGAGCTGATGATCTCCCTGATCTATCACCGCCCTTTGGACGAAGCCTGGCAGGCCGCTGCCGCCGCGCTTGCCGCCGACCTGGGCGTGCAGCTCATCGGGCGCAGCCGCAAGCAGAAGATCGTGATCGGCCGTGACTGGCTGCTGGAAGAGTTCGAACTCAACGGCCGCCGCCTGCGCTACAAGCAGATCGAAAACAGCTTCAGCCAGCCCAACGGCGGCGTAAACCGCAAAATGCTGGGCTGGGCCTGCAGCCAGGCCGCCGGCATCGGTGGCGACCTGCTGGAGCTGTACTGCGGCAACGGCAATTTCACCATGGCGCTGGCGCCGCAGTTTGGCCGCGTGCTGGCCACCGAAGTCAGCAAACCCTCGGTGGCCGCTGCCGAGTACAGCCTCGAAGCCAACGCCATCGACAACGTGACGATGGTGCGCATGTCGTCCGACGAAATCAGTGATGCGCTCGCCGGCGGCCGCGACTACTCGCGCATGCGGGACGTGGATCTCGCCGCTTACGCCTTCACGACGCTGTTCGTCGATCCGCCCCGAAGCGGCCTCGACCCCCGCACCGTCGAGCTTGCCCGCGGCTTTGACAACATCCTGTACATTTCCTGCAACCCCCTGACACTGCAGGAGAACGTCGCCGCGCTGTTCGACACCCACCGTATCGCCGCCGCCGCGGCCTTCGACCAGTTTCCTTATACCCATCACCTCGAGTGCGGTCTGCTGCTGCAAAAACGCACCGCCAACGCTAGCCAGGAGTCAGCATGAGTTTGCCCAAGTGCCCCCAGTGTTCGTCCGAATACACCTATGAAGACGGCGACAACTACGTGTGCCCCGAATGCGCCCACGAGTGGCCGAAAGTCGCCGCGGCCGAAGCGCAAAAGGTCGTGCGCGATTCCAACGGCAACGTGCTGCAGGACGGCGACAGCGTCACCGTCATCAAGGATCTGAAGGTCAAGGGTTCGTCGTCGGTGGTCAAGGTTGGCACCAAGGTCAAGAACATCCGCATCGTCGAAGGCGACCACGACATCGACTGCAAGATCGAAGGCTTCGGCGCCATGCAGCTGAAGTCGGAGTTCGTGAAAAAGGCCTGAGGGCTGCGATGGGTTTTTTCGACTGGCTGCTTGGCTCGGGCGGTGAAGTCTGCCCCGGCAACGAACGGCTCGCAGGCGCGGTCGAGCGGGTCATCGACGCCACCGACCCGCGCCTCAGGCTGCTCGGCAATGCCCGCGAGCGCTTGTGCCCTGCGGTGACCCGTGCCCTCGATTACGCCGACCGGGTGGCAGCCAGCCTTCCGCCCTGCATCGAGACCAGCCCGCAAAACTGGGCCCACAACCCGGTGCTGCGGGCTTTTTTCGTCCGCCCGCCGGACGTCGCCGAGGCGCTGGCCGGCAGCCGCGATCTGCAGGATTTTCTGGCCTCCTCGGCCGGTGCGGCGCTTGCCCGGGTGTGCTGTGTGGTGGCCGCCACGCGCAGCGAACACACCGTGCTCGGCTCGGCCCTCGAAGGCGAAATCCTGCGCCACGATGTCGAGCAGAAAGCCGTCGGCTTCCGGCACTTCCGGCTGTTCGGCTTTGCCGCCACCGAAGACGCGCTGCGCCGGCGCATTGCCGACATTGTTCTTGAAGGGCTGGTGATTGCCGCGCTGCGTGACCTTGCCGTGCGCCAGCAGCAGGGCGAGCGCCTGGTATTCGCGCAACGTTTGCTGGCCGGCCGCCTGCAGCTGCTGGAGCAGAGCCGGGCCGGTCTGGACGCGCTGGAGTGCAATACCTACAACGGCCGCGACATCGAACGCCTGCGCGCCCAGCTCGACGCCAATGCAGCCGAGCTCCACGCCCTGGATTCGGCTGGCAAGGGCCTCGAGGCCACGCTGGCCGGCATCATCCGCAGCCTGGATGACGCCGAATCGGTCATCCACGCCGAGTCGCTGGCGTTTTATCTGGATGCGATGAACATCCTGGTGCCGCCGGATCGCCCGGGCGCTGCCGAGGTTCCGCTGCTCGAGTTTTCCACCGCCACGCCGGGCTCGTCGCGCCGCGTCGCCTTCCTGGCGGCTGTTCCGCGGGACGCAGTGGCCGAGCGCAAGATGGACTGGAGCGCGGGCATGCGGATGCTGTAGCGCCGCGCCCAGGCGTTGTTGCCGTTGATATCGGCCGCCGCGCCGCCGCTGCAAAATGGCGCCTTGCTGGCGTGGCTAGCGGAACACCACCGTCTTGTTGCCATGCACCAGCACCCGGTCTTCCAGGTGGTAGCGCAGGCCGCGGGCCAGCACCGCCTTTTCGATGTCCTTGCCGTAACGCACCATGTCTTCGACCGAATCCGAATGGTCGATGCGGATGACGTCCTGCTCGATGATCGGGCCCTGGTCGAGGTGTTCGGTGACGTAGTGGCAGGTGGCGCCGATCAGCTTCACGCCGCGTTCGTAGGCCTGGTGGTAGGGCTTGGCGCCCACGAAGCTGGGCAGGAAGCTGTGGTGGATGTTGATGATCTTGCCGCGATTGGCGGCGCACAGCCCGGGCGACAGGATTTGCATGTAGCGCGCCAGCACCATGGTGTCGCCGTGCACTTCGTCGAAGATGCGCTGGACTTCGCCATAGGCGCGATCCTTGTTGTCGGCGGTGACCGGCACATGATGGAAGGGAATGCCGTGCCACTCGACGAAGCCGCGGAAGGTGTCGTGGTTCGAGATCACACAGGGGATCTCGATGTCGAGTTCCTTCGACTGCCAGCGGGCGAGCAGGTCGTAGAGGCAGTGCTCCTGCTTGGACACCAGCACCACGACGCGTTTCTTGACCGCCGAATCGGTGATCTTCCAGTCCATCTCCAGTTCTTCGGCGATGGGGGCGAAGCGTTCGCGGAACTCGGTAAGCATGAAGGGCAGCGAGTCGGCCCGGATCTCGATGCGCATGAAATAGCGCCCGCGCTTGTCGGCGTCTACCGCCGGTTCGGCGTGGAGGGCGGTTTCGAGGATCCAGCCCTTGTGTTCGGCGATGAAGCCCGAAACCTTGGCGACGATGCCGGTGCGGTCAGGGCAGGAGGCGGAGAGGGTGAAGAAGCGTTCGCGGTGCATGATGTGTGTCCCGCCAGCCCGCCGGCCCGTGATTCAGGGGCCGGGCCGCGGCCGGCGCTCAGGGGGGATCAGATGCGGGCGGAGGC
>Ga0209174_10002079_pt1 | contig 13635 bp, 12 predicted proteins | sample JI91814BDNA_FD_187505 | JGI IMG/M metagenome (GOLD analysis project Ga0209174, IMG submission 187505) | Wastewater effluent complex algal communities from Wisconsin, to seasonally profile nutrient transformation and Carbon sequestration -... | ecosystem: Engineered > WWTP > Effluent > Algae...
AATGAATAGTAAATACCTCTTCGAATCACAAAGACTTGGTTTTAGAAATTGGAAAGAGTCTGATATAATTCCATTCGCAAAAATGAATTCCGATTTAGAGGTTATGCAGTATTTTCCGCTACCTCTCTCAAGAAAAGAAACAATCAATTTAGTAAACCGTAATCAATCCCATTTTAAAAAATGGGACTTTGGTCTTTGGGCAGTAGAAGAAAAAGAATCCGAAAATTTTATTGGATTCATTGGATTAAATTATGCTGATTTTAAAAGCTCATTCACTCCCTGCTTTGAAATTGGTTGGCGATTAGATTCTCGCTTCTGGGGTAAAGGTTACGCATCCGAAGGCGCTAGGCTTTGTATAGAGAAAGGCTTTGAAGAATTTAACCTAAAAGAAATTTATTCGTTTACATCAGTCTTAAATACTAAATCCGAAAATGTAATGATTAAAATCGGAATGAAAAAAGTAATGGAGTTCGAACATCCGAAATTAGATAAAAAGAATCTTCTTTGTAAACATGTATTGTATCGGATTTCTCGCAAATGAGTTTATAGAATAGATTCTTTCATTTAAGAGAATTTTTTTAAAGGAATTAGAAATGAAATCCATCACCCAACCCAAATTTAAAAGCGCCGAAGTATTTGCAGTATTTCAAGATTATCCGCACGAAATTAAAACTAAATTGCTATTTCTTCGTAAACTAATTTTCGATGTTGCAGATAAAACAAAAACTGTAGGAGAATTAGAAGAAACTCTGAAATGGGGTCAACCTAGTTATTTGACCTCTCAAACAAAATCAGGAACTACCATTCGAATCGACAGGGTTAAGTCGGGTAAGCATGATTATGCGATGTATTTTAATTGCCAGACTACACTCGTTGATACGTTTAGAGAAATGTTTCGCGATGAGTTTGAATACGAAGGAAACCGCGCTATTCTATTTAGGACGAAGGATAAAATCGCAACTGAAAAAATAAAACTTTGTATCTCGATGGCTTTGACTTATCATTTGGATAAGAGGAAATTTTAAAGATTACTAGGCGAAGGTGAGCGTCAAGCAAAAGGGTGGAATGGACACCGATAAAAAATACGATAGGGATTACGCGTGTCACCCCCGATATTCCGCCCTTTCGCTTCGCTCACATGACCGCCAAGCGATATCGGGGGTCTATCTTACAAATAAACGAAATTGATTTAAGTTTTTAAAATTCTTTCGTTCCGAAGATTTCGAATAGTTTGTTTTCAAAAAAATATTTTATGGATATTTCTTTACACGGATAATGGGTAATGGAATAAATAGCATTTAGCTTAAATTTTCAAATTGAGAGAAATAAATTAAATGCAATTTTCTAAAAAGAAATCTTTTACAATATTACTCCTTCTCTTTTGGTATACTAATTTACATTCTTTTGGAGGAAACAGTCAGCGAAAACTGGAGTGGTATAGAATTCAAATCGAAACTTCACATAAAGTAAAACTCTGTAATCAAAAAAGTTCTACAATCGCAGAAAGATTAAAGCAAAAGCATTCCTTTCTTTATTTGAAAATACGGATTCCTCAAAGAATTGGAGCGATTATCTAGGAGAAATGAATTGGGAAGATGCCAAAAGAAAATGTGGTAGTCTTGGCTTAGCTGGTTATGGAATGAGATTACCTAGCATTGATGAGTTGGAAATTGCATATAAAAACGGTATCACAGAATCCTGGAAATCCGATTGGCAAAAAACTGAAAATTCAGGTTACTGGACTTCTCGGCATTATTCCGAGGTTAGAGCATATTATTTCCTTGTAGCGTTAGGCGAATTAGATTATCTAAATAAAAAAGATATTAAGCATGTTCGCTGTAAACGCTGAAAACTTTTCATTCGAAAGTAGACATCATCAAACATAAAATTTATAGGCAGGCTTAAATCTAATCTAAATCTTGATTTACTATTACAGTGTCTTCTCTAGAAGGATTACGATTTTCAGGGTAGTCGGTAGAATAATGTAAGCCGCGGCTTTCTTTTCGCATCATGGCACAGCGGATAACAAGATCAGCCACTTGCACTAAGTTACGAAGCTCCAAGAGTGCGTTTGTGATAATGGTTCGATTGTAATAATCAACAACTTCTTTGTAAATAAGTTCGATTCTTCTGTGAGCTCGCTCCAAACGGAGGTTACTTCTAACTATCCCCACGTAGTCATTCATGATAGACTTAATTTCATTAAGGTCGTGAGAAATTAAAACCCATTCTTCGGTATTCTTTAATCCTTCTTTGTTCCATTCAGGGATCATTTTATGCTCGGGAGTAAAATCTTTTTTCTCCGAGATAATATGCTCTGCAATTCGATGCGAGAATACAAGTCCCTCTAAGAGGCTATTCGATGCTAGCCGGTTACCGCCATGAACTCCCGTGCAAGCAACTTCTCCACAGGCATAGAGATTTTTTATATTAGTGCGTCCCATAACGTCAGTCGCCACACCCCCACACATATAATGAGCAGCGGGAACAACAGGAATTGGAGTTTCTGTTATATCGAGTCCGAGTGATTTACATTTTTCATAAATCGAAGGGAAATGTCCGATAATTTCAGGTTTTATTAAATGAGTTACATCAAGCAGCACATGGCTTTCCCCACTTTTCTTAAGTTCATTGTCAATTGCGCGCGCAACAATATCTCTCGGTGCGAGATCTGCCATCGGGTGATACTCTTTCATAAAAGGCTCGCCGTTAATGCGTTTTAAAATTCCGCCTTTTCCTCTCACTGCCTCTGAGATTAAAAACGATTCGCCTGACTCGTGAAAAAGAGAAGTTGGATGAAACTGAAAAAATTCCATATTCTTGATCACAGCACCCGCACGATAGGCGCAAGCCACGCCATCACCTGTGGCAATGGAAGGATTTGTAGTATGAAGATAAACTTGCCCTGCACCGCCTGCAGCTAATATAGTTTGTTTGGCAAGGATTGGAAAGATTTCTGACTTTTTAGAATCGAGAACATAAGCGCCATAGCAGCTAATATCATTTGCCTGCACTTTCTTTTTAAGATGATGTCCTGTAATTAAATCAACACAGGTGTGATGCTCTAAAATTTTTATATTAGCATTTGCTTTTACAGTAGAAAGAAGAGTCTGCTCTACTTCTCTTCCCGTTCTATCAAAGGCGTGAACAATTCTATTTTTTCTATGTCCACCTTCAAGACCTAGATCCAATTCTCCTTTGCTATCTTTTACAAAAGGGACTCCAAGGTCTACTAGTTCCTGGACTCTAGAAGGTCCTTCCTCAACGAGAATGCGAGTCGCTTCAATATCGCATAGCCCGGCTCCGGCATCTAACGTATCTTTAAGATGACTTTCTGGGTTGTCTGTTTTGGAGAAGACGGAAGCGATTCCGCCTTGCGCATAATTTGTATTTGACTCGTAATCAAATTTTTTGGTGATGATAGTTACTTCACCGTAAGCAGAGAGTTTGTGTGCTGCGAATAATCCCGCTACCCCACTGCCTATGATTAAAAAATCTGTTTTCATTAATTTACATTTAACATTGCTTCTACATAATCAATAGAGCGAATCAATTGGTAATCAGGTTTGATTGGATCATTTTTGTGATCTTTTAAATACTTTTCACCTGTTCCATTTTTTGCGACCCAGTCTTTTAATTTTTCTACATTGAAATAATCTTTGTGTTTTCCTTCCGAAGGAATTTTGGGTAAATGGTGCCACATATTTTCTTCTCTGTATTGAAATGGAAAGCTTCCATCTTCTTCTGCAGATACCTGGATATCAGGCTCAACTCCAACAACTTGAATCGTCTTTCCAGAAGGAGAATAATAACGGGATTGTGTAATTTTTAGCACGTAATCACTATTACCCTGTAAGTCCATTAACTTTTGAACCGTAGCCTTTCCGAAAGTTCTTTCTCCAAGAAGAAGACCTCTTCCATGGTGCTTAATTGCACTGGCAACAATTTCGCTAGCAGATGCTGACTTTGCATTGATTAAGATAGCCAATGGTAAATCAGTTAAATCTTTCATTCGCGCATAAGACTCGTCAGCCTCTCTATTAGGACTCTTTGTGCTAACAATAAGTCCTTTGGTTATAAACATATCGCTAATATCAATGGCTAAGTCTAAGTAACCGCCGGCATTATTTCTAAGATCTAAAACAAGGGCTTTGAGCTTGGTATTTCTTTGCGCTGCTTCTTGCTCTAATTCTTTAAAAGCATTTTTAATTTCAGTGTCAGAAGACTCAGTGTTTGATTTTACAAAGCCGGATAATTTGATGTAGCCGATTTGTTCATGATCTTTAATGAGACGCTTGGATACGTTTTTAATTTCAATGTTTGCTCGCACAACTGAAATATCAAACGGCTTTGCAACACCTTTACGTTTAATGGTAAGCTTAACTGTGGTTCCTTTTTTTCCCTTGATGCGTTTTACAACTTTATCAAGCATTACACCTTTGGTTTTTTTATCATCAACAGCAAGTATAACATCTCCAGCTCGAACGCCTGCCTTTACTGCGGGCTTGTCTTCTAGCGGATTCTCCACAATTACCTCACGGTTTCCACCACCACTTAAAATTGCACCGATTCCTTCAAAACTAGAATCTTCAATGGACTTCATGGATTTTTCCCATGCTTCTCGCAAGAAAACGTTTGAGTGCGGGTCGAGAGAATTTAAGTAGCCATTAGCCGCAGCAAGGTAAACGTCTTTTACACTAAACTCTTCTTTTGCTTCTTCGTCTTCATCCATAGATTCGTAAGTGTCTTTAAGAGGTTGTGTTTTGTATTTATTTAAATTTTCAGTGATAAAAGTAATTACTCTATCAAAATCCTTTTTGCTAAATTTGATTTGTTCCCAGCGGGATGCTAGAATAGATTTTTTTATTTGCTCACGCTCAATAATTTTTTTGAGTTCATCGTTTGACAACTTTGGCTTAGCCGCTTCATTCTTTGCGCGGGCTTTTCTAATCTCGTCAATTTTTTTATAATTGGGATCAAAAACAAGGAACTGGTCGGACTCAGAAAGTTTAAATGTTGAACCAGGAAGTATGTCTTCTTTTTCTTCATATTGTTCTCTTTCCTTGAAATAACTTTCAGGATAAAGATACAAGGAGTGCGGCAAAGAAATCATAGCAAATACAGCTGCATCAGTGTAAGCTCTATCCACATCGATGTTTTTGTCTATGTAATGTTTATCAACAGCTTGCACAACACTTTCAAAATCTTTATAAGTAAAATTAGTAGTGCGAACTGGTTTCTTGGTTGTTGGCTCACAGTAGGCAACTGTGGAAAAAAGGAAGGTGAGACAAATGGTGGTTACGAATAAAGATGTTCTTTTCAAAACTTTATACCCTCTAGATATGAGTATTCTCAATTTAAAATTATCCCTGAGAGTGTCAATAAATTTGTAACAAGGTCAGCGGCTTTCTACTCCTCAATATTTGCGTTAGTGAAAACAAGTTCATAATCCAAATTATCTGAATATAAATGGATTTCTCATCTCTATTTCAATTTTATAATTTCATACGAGGCATCAAGTATTGTTGCAGCACCTCCCCCACGTCCACCGGCAACATCCCAATTTGGGCTAGATTCTTTTTTATCTTCCGAATAATCTAGAACGAGCTTATAATTCCCAAAGAAGTTCAATTGGCTTTTTTTAATTTCTAATTTGTCTGGAACTTTCGGATTGTATTTTCCATGAATTCCCCGCGTTAACGAGCCATCATTCTTCCATTTAAAACGATACTCGCTAATATTTACATTTGCAGCCGAATAAAATTGAAATACTTTTCCAACAGGAAGACGAGTAAAGTAGTAGCAATCTTTTTCCTGTTCATCAAACTGTATCAGAATGTCACCTGATTTAACATATACAGTATGAAAATAGGTTTGGGATTCGGGAAGAGTGCCATTTATTCTTTCGGGGTAAATACAGAGTTTCCCCGTTGCGGTTGGGATATTGGTAGTTGTCGTAGTATTACAGTTAGTAAATAAAAAAATAATCAGTATGCAAAATAAATTCAAACTTCTAATAATCATTTTTCATTTTCTCCTTTTCCATTGCAGTTTAGAACAGGGCTACGTATATTCAACAAAATTCTTTGAACCAGTTGGTTATAAATCTCCCATTCCCAAAAAAGTTTGCCTTTTGCCGCTTGAAAATAAGGACATGAAATTGCAATCTTATCTTACTGAACATACCTTCAATACTTTTAATGTCTATGGCATATCCGATGCCGAAAAAGACGGAACTCATTTTAATCAAATACTAAATCAATCTTTATTAAAATACATTCGATATAAAAATATTTTTCCACAAATAGAATTCTGTGAAAATCAATTACAAGACTATCGCATAAAACTTGTTCTAGAAAAATACCATCGAACCATCTATTATCCAATTCATCCTTTAATTAGTGGAATGTTTATGGCAGGGATTCCTTTTTTCTTTACGAGTTATAATCACAATATTAAAATTCGAATAGAAGTATTTCGAAATTCTGAAAAAATTTCTGAATACCTACACGTTGATGAAATAGAATCCGATGCATTCGAACGGCAAATTCCGATTGGAGCCTATAAATATGTAGAGACTATACAAACTCGACCGGGTAGCTCTTATGAAATTTATCTTGATGGAATCTACGACAAGCTATTCGATAAAATCTATTTAGATGCCAAATCGTGGAAATAATATTTACAAAGAGGAATTATGATGTTATCAGAAAAAGAAATTTCAAAAGAGACTTTATTGTGCATAGGTAACAAAAAGCTTAATCTTGAAGCTTACAGCTACGCTTGATTTAGGAAGAGGTATATGACATTATTCCTCTTCCTGGAATTGGGCTTCTCTTTCAGGGAAAGTAAATGGAAAGAAGATAGGGCAAAACTTTGGAGCAAAATGGACGGATAATACCGGTTACACTGAAAATGGGATTTTCTATGATGGAAAACTCTATAAAATAAGTGAGCAAATCCTATTTGGATATAACACATCTGATTATAAAAAACCCTGGACTCATAAATCAGCCGAAACGGACAGAGTAAACCTTACCTTTCATCCCATTTACGAACGAATCGCAGAGACTAATTTTCTAGTCATTGCCTCTAAAGTTCATCAAGTATTTGGATATTTTGAAGGCTACATTCGATTAGATTCTACACGCTGGTAAATTTCTCGATTCTATCCTGCTATATAAAAGAAATCCTTGACATGGAATTTATTAATTCCTATCATCTTGCACATGCGGAGGACGTTTGCTAAATGAAAAAAAATTCACTCAATGAGGAAGAATCTTTTGGATGGTCTCAGGATTTACAAGACTTAGAAACCTTTAAGAAAAAATTTATTGATAACCATAGAGGTCGCGCGATTTTTATGGTTCGAATGGAAAATATAAGAGGACTTTCTCTTGTTGACTTTATCAATTTCATAAAAAAAGAAATTCAAAATTTTCCAGAAATTAAAATAGTTGATTTTGGTTTTTATTTTGTTGAGAATAAGCAAAGTTTACTCCTTGGAATAGCAGCCGGTGGAGATATAGCGGATGACGCTTTCCCAAATTTAGATGGGCATTTTGGAAAAATTCATCAAGACAATATTCGAAAAAAAACTTGCGAGTTTAGTTATGGAATATCTAGAACTCAGTGCAACTTTATTTCTAGTGTAAACGAAATCTTCGATGATCTATCTAGAACTTCTGAGAAAAATTTAAACGACAATCTAGTTCGTTGGGGATGGACTTATTTTAATAAGGCTAACAGCTATATATCCGGAAGTTCACACGATGCAATGATTCAACCAACAGTATGCTATGATTCCAAAGATAAAACTTTTTCTGTAAAAGGTGGGGAAATTTTTGTCGGCGGCGGAGCTTATCGTGGTTATAAGGAGTTAATAGCAGATATCCCCTTAGAGCAAGATATCAACCGTGTAGAATTATTGATATTAGAAAAATTAATCGTCGCTAGCGAAAAAGCGCCAGGTCTTCTAAAATTTAATATAACTCCACAGTCTCTCATTGATACTTTTTCGAACCACGAAAAGGTTAACCGGTTTAACGGTCTTATCCGCGCTAAAAACCTATTACCTCAAAATGTTCGCTTTGAACTTATTGAAAAACATTACGAAGAAGATGAATTTTTATTGAAAGATGTTTGCCAGTGCTTTTGGGATTATGGGTATAGTTTCGCGGCAGATGATTTTGGAGTAAAAAGTTCGAGTCATCAAATTGTATTAGATTTAGGAATTATGATCCAGGAGTTTAAGCTAGACCCTATCAGCTTTAAATTTAAAGCCACTGAGGATAAAGTCAAATTTCTAGATAACCTTGCATTCATTGACTATTGTAAAAAATTAGCGGATAACAGAGAAGCTGTAATTACAGCAGAAGCAGTCGGAGATTTAGAAACACTCAAGTTTCTCATGGAACATCAAATTGCGCAATACCAGGCATTTATTTTATTTAATAAAATTTCTCTTGTTCAATACAAAGAAGAATTTGAAAGTTTAAGAAAAATTCCAGTTGAAGTTGTCTTTGAAATCCTATCCAACCCTTCCCTTTTAAAAGAACAAAAAAAAGAAGGACATATTTTTAAAGTAGCAAGAAAACACAAATTATTCTAAATGAGTTTTGGTGGAAGATAGACTTCAAAAAAAATCTTAGGACAAAGAAATATGGAAAATGGATTTTGCATTTCTTCTTTTGAGAGAAGCCCCAATCTCTCGAAAAGGCTAAAGTAGAGTTTGCGCGAAATCCCTTGAGTCAAATTCATTTCTTCATGCCAGATAGAATAAGTTCCGAGCTTAGAATCATTGCGATAAAAATACCCGGTAACCGGATGTGTAAGAATTAATTTCATTTCGTCATAAGAGGAAAACCCAGGGTAATCATTAATTGGCTTTCCCGTATCCACTAAATCAATTTCTGCACTAGCCCATTTTGATTGGGCTGAAAACGAATAACGGTCATAAGCTCTTTTGATAGAATTGTAATTACAATCTACTTTATACTTTGCAAAGTGCCATGGGATTTTAAAACCAAGTCGCGGCAAATACACATAATTCGAACCAAGAGTCGTTCCAAAAAACCAGACAGCACTTTCTCCCGTTTTACGATCCTTAATGTAAACTCTATAGTTCGTCTGTGGAAATTGGAATTTTAGAAAGGGAAATATTTTCTTAAAATGAAAGTCTACATCTAAAAAAGGAACAGCGCTCATCATCGCCATAGACTTCCCATTTACAATGTATTCTGAAATTTCAAATTGTTGCGGTATATAAGGGATTAGGCGCTCTTTCGGCAAAGTATAATTAATCAATGCAAAATGAAGTAAATAAGTCTCAATATCTAATATACTGGGTTGTGATTTCCTATCACTGATTCTCTTTTGAATTTCATTTCTTGCTATCATACATTCCAATTCGACCTATTTATAAACTTTCATATTGCAAAATGTAATTTGATATAATTAAACAGCAAAAAAAGTATCAATCATTTACCAAATTAGAATTAGTTTTATTAATTTGAAAATGAAAAATGCACAAACTCAAAGTTAGGTGGTTCATACTACAAAGGATAACTATAATAAGATAAATTTAACTTGAATGTTTTCAAAAAAACTTTATCATTTTTCATTTTGATTAGGATTCGTTGTTGACCAATTTTTTTTAATGTGAATAAAATGAAATAAATTGACAACTATGAAATCTACTATTATAAAACAAACTCGCTATTATTTACTCTATATTTTTTTAATATTTTTCTCTCCGATTTATTCACTCGAACGAATAGACTTAATTAAATCCTGCGATTTAAACAATCAATGCACACAACGTCCCTGGCAGATAACAGATTCGTTTTCGGATGAATTCATTAAACCTGATTTTAATCCAACCGATTGGAAGCCGATTGAAAAATTTCCAGTAGCTGTGCAAAGTATTTATCCAAAAACACAAAGCATGGACTTTACTCTCCGAACAGAATTCAACATTCTTCCCGATTACTTAAATGAAAAAGAAACTACAGGAATATATTTAGATGCGATAGGCGACGCGTATACAATCTACATAAATGGGAAATTAGTAGGCAAAGAAGGTAAAGTTGAAAACGGGAAAGTTGTCCTTAGTCGCTACGGAAATCGTATAAAATATCCACTGAACTTTTCATTTTTTAAGGAAGGAAAAAATGTCCTGGTATTGCATGTTCAAGGAAATCCAAAGTTTAACCTGACTGGACTCTTTCGGGCTAATGGGTATTATCTGGATAATTTTGAGAAAATTTCTTATGAAAGTAGAGATAGAACGGGAATAATACTTATTTTCCTTTACTTATTTTTTGGTGCTTACCATTTATTTCTTTATTTAAAAAGAAAACATGAAAAATACAATCTCGCCTTTGCAATTCTTTCTTTGAGTGCATTTATTTATCTTCTGGGTAGATATGGATTTTTCTTTGAATATGGACTTGATTCTACTTTAGGATATAGAATAGAACTTATGTCTTTATATTTTATTCCACTCTCGCTTGGAATTTTTTTAGAATTATTATTTTTTGAAAAAATTGGAAGATATTTTAAAAGCTATATAATTTACAGTGCCATTCTTTTCTGCCTAACACCATTTATCCCTCAACATCAGATTATTTTTATTCTAAGAGCATGGCAAATCAGTGCCCTTGTTTCTATTGTATTTCTCATATATGTTTTTAGAGTTGCAATTAAAAGGAAGTCCGATTCCGCAAAGAGATTAATGTTTGGAATTTTTATCCTGGTAGGAGCTGCACTATTTGATGTTCTAGATTCAATTTATTTTAAAACTGGACTTGTCTTAACGCGTTTTGGATTTTTCTCTTTTATCGTTGGGATCGTTGGTATTCTTGCGAATCGTTTTTTAAATTTACATGAGACAGTGGAAAATCTAAATAAAACGTTAGAAGATAAAGTGATACAAAGGACTAAAGAACTTCAAGAAACACTTTCGCAGGTAAAACTTCTAAAAGAACAACAAGATGGAGATTATTTTTTAACAACTCTCATTATTAACCCATTAGCCTCTAACACAGCTGGCGATGAAAAACTGGATCTAAAGATTTTAATTCACCAAAAAAAGAAATTTGAATTTAAAAATAAAATTCACGAGATTGGTGGAGACATTTGTATTTCAGAAAGCATTTACCTAAAAGGAAAAAAATTCACTGCATTTGTAAATGGAGATGCAATGGGCAAATCAATCCAGGGAGCCGGTGGTGCACTCGTATTAGGCGTTGTATTCAAATCGATTTTATCAAGAGCAAGGTTGTTCTCCACAAAAGAAACGGTATTTCCCGAGCGCTGGTTGAAAGTTGCGTTTCAAGAATTGCAAAGTGTATTTGAATCTTTTGATGGCTCGATGATGATTTCTGTTGTCATGGGGCTAATAGATAACGAGAAAGGATTCATTTATTATATTAACGCAGAACATCCATTTTGCGTTCTCTACCGTGATAATAAAGCTTCCTTCATCGAGAAAGAACTCAATCTGAGAAAGATAGGAATCACGACAGCTGAGCATTCCGGAAATTTTCAAGTAAATACTTTTAAATTAGAGGATCAAGATATAATCATTCTTGGATCGGATGGTAGAGATGATATAAAGATAAGTGGCGATAGTCAGGGTGGAAGAGTTATTAACGAAGACGAAAACTTATTTTTAGAAACAGTAGAAAATGCAGAAGCTGACCTTGAAAAAATATTTGAGCTTACGCAAAAAAAGGGAGAACTCATAGACGATTATAGTTTGCTTCGAATTGCTTACAAAAACCCAGTGCAACCGGTTGAAGATACGGAAGCGGGGCTAAAGGCAAAAGAGCTTTATGAGAGCGGCAAATACGCAGAAGCCGAAAAATTAGTAGAAGAGGTTTTTAAAGCAGGAAAACAAAATAAATCTATTTATAAACTGAGAGCCAATCTTTTCTTTCAAAGAGAAATGTTTAACAAAGCTGCCGATTTATTTGCTGAGTATTTAGATTTATTCCCGGAAGAAACGGAATTTCTCTATCAAGCGGCTATTAGTTATAAGCTATCAAATAAATTAGAATCCGCGGCTGACTATTCGGAAAGACTAAAACTTAGAGAGCCTAGAAATTTTCAAAATCTTATTTTATTGGCTGAAATTTACTTTGATCTAAAAATATTTGGACGGGCGAAAGGAACATTGGAAAATGCAGCTTTAATTGAACCAAATCATCCAAAGATTAAAGAATTAAAAACTAAATTTAGTTCAATATAAGAGCGATTAAAGATTTCAAAGATTCACTTGCCAATAATTGATTTTAAAAATATATTCTCATTATGACAAATGATATCAATGTAAAATCTACTTACTTCCTGGATTCAGATTCAGAAGAAGTAAAAAAATTTATTTCTAAACTGAAACTGGAAAATTTATCTCAGGTCGAAAAAGCAAAAAAAATTTATCTAGCAGTTAGAGATGAAATTAAATATGATCCATATAACATCATATTAACCCCTGAAGAAGTAAAAGCAAGCTCAGTAATCAAAAGAGGTTATGGATTCTGCGTTGAAAAGGCTTTAACTTTAGCCGCATGTGTAAGAGCAGCAGGGATACCGGCTAAAATAGGTTTTGCGAATGTAAAGAATCATTTAAACTCAAGACGACTCCAAAACTTAATGCAATCTGACATTTTTGTGTTTCATGGTTATACAGAACTCTATCTCGAAGAAAAATGGCTAAAAGCAACTCCCGCTTTTAATATAACGTTATGCGAAAGATCTAAAATTTTACCTTTAGAATTTAATGGTAAAGAAGATTCCATTTTTCATCCCTTCGATGTATCCGGTAAAAAGCATATGGAATATCTTCATGATTATGGAAGCTTCTCTGATTTACCTTTTGATAGAATGATGGATGAATATGATAAGTTCTATCCCCATCTGCATGTGAAGGCAACGAAGAAGTTCGGAGATACCAAAAAAACCAGGTTTGAAGATGAAGTAAATCAATCAATATAAGTTATTACTATGAAAACAGAATTTAATCAAATCATGAAGGAACTAAGAATTCCTGAAGAAAAAAGCATTGAGATTTTTAATCGAGTCATTGGTTGTTACTCAGAGTCACACAGGGATTATCATAATTTAAGACATATTCGTGAAATGTTGGATTGCTTACAAAATTATAAAGCGGCTATTTTAGATTATCCAATGGTTTACATCTCCTGTCTCTATCATGATATAGTCTATGATACGCATGCTTCAGACAACGAGGAAAAAAGTGCAGAGTTTCTAGAAAAAGATTTCGCAGACTTTCTCTCAAAGGAACAAATCAATACTTGTAAAGAATTTATAATTGGGACAAAGACTCACCAGTATCTACAAAATAATTTTGATAGTAAAATATTTTTAGACTCAGACCTTTTGATTTTAGGAAGGGAGCGAAATCGATACATAGAATATATGGATAGCATTCGAAAAGAATACGAATGGGTTGAAAAGGAATTATACAAAAAAGAAAGAGCAAAAGTAATGCAGAAGTTTCTAGATCGAGAACGTATCTATTTTACAAACGAAATTTTCGAGACCTGCGAAAAACAAGCCCGGGAAAATATCCGATTTGAAATAGAAATGTATTTTCAAAAATAACCTAAAATT
>Ga0209174_10002082_pt1 | contig 13621 bp, 18 predicted proteins | sample JI91814BDNA_FD_187505 | JGI IMG/M metagenome (GOLD analysis project Ga0209174, IMG submission 187505) | Wastewater effluent complex algal communities from Wisconsin, to seasonally profile nutrient transformation and Carbon sequestration -... | ecosystem: Engineered > WWTP > Effluent > Algae...
ATCATCAACCGTGCTGATTTAGGTATGGAAGTAATGCACGAACGTAACGCTCACAACTTCCCATTAGATTTAGCTTCAGGTGAAGTATTACCAGTTGCTTTAACAGCTCCAGCTGTTAACGGTTAATCTGCTAATTTCTAATTTCTAATTTCTAAACCTGTTTTCAGGTTTAGAAATTAATTTTTCTTTTTTAAAATGTAAATTTTGCCTGAGGTAGTTATTTGAATTCTCATTTAATGTTAATCGTAGAAATAATGTGTGGTAATTGAATCAAATTCATTTAAGTTAATTTAAAATACAAAACACGATAAGAAAGTTTCCAATTGGCTAACTAAACTATAAAAAATAGGTTGATTTTACAGTTTATCAACCTATTTTTTTTATTACTATCTGAAATACAAAAGGAGAGAAATTTTTTAATTTTACTAAAGAATTATCTTATTATTCTTAAAAGTTTGACCCCAAACTTATTTTCGGAAGAAACGAGATGCTTTTCCGCTAATTGTTGACTTTAAATTATCTTCCTTATCCGAATTTAAAACTGAATTTTCATCTTCTTTATTTAAAATTGGACTTAAAGAAAGTTTAGATTCTGGTTGATCTTTTTCAGGTAGATTTTCTAATAAGTTTGGATCCACATCACTGAAATCAATTTCAACTTCTAATTCATTTGTATATGTTAAAAGAGTACCTTCAACTTTTTTACGTGTAACAATAATTTTTGTGTTTGGATATAGTGTTTTTGATAAGCATTGCTCAGCAAGTGTATCCTCTAAATATTTCATGATTGCTCGGCGTAAAGGACGTGCACCATAAATTGGATCATACCCTTCATCCGTTAAAAATGCTTGAACAGCTAAATCCACGATTAAGTTAATTCCTTTTTCTTTTAATCGTTTTTGAACTGATTTGATTTGTAATTCACAAATTTCCCAAATATCAATACGTGTTAAATGATTAAAAACAATAATTTCATCGATACGATTTAAGAATTCTGGACGGAAAAAGTTTTTCAGCTCTTCATTTACAAGCTTTGAAACACGTTCAAATAACTCGGGGTCTTTAATTGCTTCAGGAACAGGTTCCCAACCAAGAACGGCATCTGGAGTTATTTTAAACCCTCGATCGCCTTGATCTGTTTTTGATTTAATCCCACTTTCTCGTTCAATGATTTTAGAACCTAAGTTTGTTGTCATAATGATTAATGTATTTGTGAAATCAATCACACGACCTTTTGAATCACTTAAACGACCATCATCTAAAATTTGTAACAACAAGTTAAAAACATCAGGGTGAGCTTTTTCTACCTCATCGAATAAAACAACAGAATAAGGTTTTGAACGAACTGCCTCTGTTAATTGACCACCTTCGTTATAACCTACGTATCCGGGAGGAGAACCAATCAATTTTGCTACAGTATGTTTTTCCATATATTCTGACATATCTAAACGGATCATACTATCTTCCGTACTAAACATGTAATCTGACAAAGCTTTAGTCAATTCGGTTTTACCAACACCAGTTGGACCAGCAAAAATAAAACTTGCAATTGGTCGGTTTGGATTTCTTAAACCTACACGTGCTCGACGAATAGCTTTTGAAACTGATATAACAGCATGTTTCTGACCAATAATACGCTCATGGATTGTATCCTCCATTCTTAATAAACGTTCTGATTCTGAACCTGTAATTTTTGTAACTGGAATTCCAGTCCAGTTTGAAATTACATCCGATACATCTGTTTCTGTTACCATATCAACATCACGACGACTAAATCCACGAGCTTCGTTTGTTAACGCAGACTGCTTCATAATACGAATATGAGTTCGTACTTCCATTTCGTGATCTAATAATTGTTTTGCTGCTTCAAAGTCATGCTCTTTAATACATTCTTCTTTATCTTTAATAGTTTCTTGTAATTCGTGCATTAAACTTCGTAAGCCGAGTGGTAAACGTCGATTTTCTAATCGGACGCGTGCTCCTGCTTCATCTAAAACATCAATTGCTTTATCCGGTAAGTAACGATCAGCAACATATTTATCTGATAAAATTGCTGCTTGTTCTAATGCTTTATCATGATAACTTAAAGTATGATGTTGTTCAAATTTTGATCGTAACCCGCGTAAAATTTCAATTGTTGTCCCAACACTTGGTTCTTCAACATGCACTGGTTGGAATCGACGCTCTAGTGCTGGATCACGCTCAATATATTTACGATATTCATCATTTGTTGTTGCTCCAATACAACGGAACTTACCCCTAGCTAGCGCTGGTTTTAAAATATTAGCTGCGTCAACTGCACCTTCGGCAGCACCAGCTCCAACTAGTGTATGAATTTCATCGATTACAATAATAACTGCAGAATCATTTTGAGCTTCTTCGACAATTCGTTTTAAGCGTTCTTCAAATTCTCCACGATATTTTGTACCTGCTAAGATTGAACCTAAGTCTAATGCCATAATCAAACTACCGTCTAAAAAATCAGGAACTTTCTCTGTTAAAATTAACTGCGCTAATCCTTCTGCAACAGCTGTTTTACCTACACCAGGTTCACCAATTAAAACGGGATTATTTTTTGTTCGACGTGCTAATACTGCAATAACATCATCAATCTCTTTTTCGCGGCCAATAACCGGATCTAAATTACCATCGATTGCTTCTTTAGTAATATTTTCAGCATATTCATCTAAAGTTGGCGTTGGACTACCTTTTTTCTCGCGTTCTAATAGGAATTTTTCAGCTTGTGTGAGTGGTCTTAAAATTTCTTCTTGGGTTTCTTCAATATACGTTAAAATTAAATTACGTAATTTTTGAATATCTACATTTAGTTTATCTAATGTCCGCATAGCAACACCGTCTGATTCAGCAATTAACGCCAATAGAATATGTTCAGTTCCAACAAAGTTTTGACCTAAATCTTTACCTTCATGTACTGCCATTTCTAAAACACGTTTCGCTCTTGGAGTAAACGGAATTTCCGATGCTACAAATCCTGTTCCACGCCCAATATACAATTCAATTTCCTTGCGGGCTTTTTTTAGAGTCACTTTGAGTTTTTTTAATGCTCGTGCACCAATACCGTGACGCTGACCAATTACACCTAATAAAAGCTGCTCAGTTCCAACAAAATTGTGCCCCATCCGTCTCGCTTCCTCTTGAGACAACATAATAACTTTAATTGCGCCTTCTGTAAATTTTTCAAACATATAAAAATTTTGAAATAACGATTAATTTTATATAAAATCTATTCACTTTAATCTATATTATACACAAATTTGTTTTGAATTTATAATTTTATGTCAAGCTATAAAAAGTCAAAAATAAAAATCAATTGGGAACGGAGGGACTTGAACCCTCACACCTATCACTAGGCAACGGATTTTAAGTCCGTCGTGTCTACCAATTTCACCACATTCCCATGTATACTGCAATAATGATATATAATAAATTCAATAAATGCAATATTATAGTTGAAATTATCGAGGCGGCACCCAGATTCGAACTGGGGATAGAGGATTTGCAATCCACTGCCTTACCACTTGGCTATACCGCCAACTATATCTTAACTATTCTACAATCATTATAAGTTATAACTTTAGAATAGTTAAGTTATTTTGAGATATTTATTACAAAACTAAAAAAAAATAAACCGTTTAATCAGTCACTCTTAGTTTTGTAATTAGTTTGTTTTTATCATTAATATTATGATAAACAGATACGATAAAATACTCCTGGAGCTAAATCAACTTCTGTTAATAAATCAAAAATCGGTACTTCATTATCATAATGAATTTCTATCATTCGTTTATGAACACGAACTTCAAAATGTTCACGGGAATCTTTATTTACATGAGGTGATCGTAAGACACAATAAATCCGTTTTGCTGTTGGCAATGCCACAAGACCAATTGAATCTAATGATGCACTAGTTAGTGTTTCAGTAATTTTTTGACAAGAAGAAATTAAAAGTTCATGATTAAATGACTCTAACCTTACACGAATTTTGGCATTCGTTTTCATTTCCATAAAAATTTTTAGTTATTTAACAATTTTAGAAACTACACCTGCTCCGATCGTACGACCACCTTCACGAATTGCAAATCGCATACCTTCCTCGATTGCAACAGGGTAAATGAATTGCGAAGTCATTTTAATACGATCTCCAGGCATTACCATTTCAACACTTGATCCATCATCTGCTGTAAATTGAGTAATTGCACCTGTTACATCTGTTGTTCTAACGTAAAATTGAGGTCTATAACCTGTAAAGAATGGAGTACGACGACCACCTTCATCACTTGTTAAAACATAAACTTCTGATTCGAAGTCAGTATGAGGTTTAATTGTACCAGGTTTAGCTAATACCATACCACGTTCAATATTTTCACGAGTTACACCACGTAATAATATACCTACGTTATCTCCTGCAAAACCTTCTTCTAATGTCTTTTGGAACATCTCAATGCCAGTAATTGTTGTTGTTTTTGTTTCACCAACCCCAACAATCTCAACGTTATCACCTACTTTTACAATACCACGTTCAATACGACCTGTTGCAACAGTACCACGACCTGTAATTGTGAATACATCTTCAATTGCCATTAAAAATGTTTTCTCTGTATCACGTTCTGGTGTTGGAATATAATCATCAACGGCAGCCATTAATGCAAAGATTTTATCAACCCATGGATTATCCCCACGTTTAATGCCTGGGTTTGAAGAAATTGCTTCAATTGCTTGTAAAGCTGAACCTGGACAGATTGGAATGTCATCACCAGGGAAATCATATGCTGATAATAACTCACGAACTTCTAATTCTACTAATTCTAATAATTCATCGTCATCAACTTGATCTTGTTTGTTTAAGAATACAACGATATCTGGAACACCTACTTGTTTTGATAATAAGATATGTTCACGAGTTTGCGGCATTGGTCCATCAGCAGCCGAAACGACTAAAATTGCACCATCCATTTGTGCAGCCCCAGTAATCATATTTTTAACATAATCTGCGTGACCTGGGCAGTCTACGTGTGCATAGTGACGATTTGCAGTTTCGTACTCAACGTGTGCTGTATTAATTGTAATACCACGTGCACGTTCTTCTGGAGCACCATCAATATCACTATAAGCTTTTGCAATACCACCACCTTCTAATGCTAATGTAGCAGTAATTGCAGCTGTTAAAGTTGTTTTACCATGATCTACGTGACCAATAGTACCAATATTAACATGTGGTTTTGTACGTTCAAATTTTTCACGTGCCATTTTAATAATCCTTTCAATGTTTAAAATTATGAATAAGTGTTAAGCTTTTAGCGAGGGTTAATAAAGATTTTAGGTGAAATTAATATCTAAAATGTGCAAAAGCTTTATTTGCTTCCGCCATTTTATGAGTTTCTTCCTTCTTCTTAATAGTATTACCGATTTCGTTAGCCGTGTCAATAATTTCATTGGCTAATTTAATTGATAAACTTCTTCCAACCCGTTGTTTTGAATATTGAATAATCCAACGTAACGATAAATTTGTTGCACGGAATCCACTAACTTCAATTGGAACTTGGTAAGTTGAACCACCAATTCGTCGGGCTTTAACTTCTACAATTGGACTTGCTTTACGAATTGCAGACTCGAACACTTTTAATGGGTCTTCATTTGTTTTTTGTTTAACAATTTCAAAAGCTTCGTATACAACATTTTTAGCAATTGTTTTTTTGCCTGATTTTAATATTCGTGAAATTAATAAGCTAACTAAATAACTATTATAAATAGAATCTGGCTCTGGAAAACGTTTTTTTGAAATATTTCGACGTGACATAATGTATTTCCTAAATATTTTTTACTTGATAGAACAAAAGTAAATTCACCTTTGTTCTAATCATTTTATCTATTAAAATTTATGATTTGGGTTTCTTAACACCATACTTTGATCGACCTTGAGTTCGATTTTTTACTCCACCCGTATCTAATGCTCCACGGATAATATGGTACCTAACACCTGGTAAGTCTTTTACTCTTCCACCCCTAATTAAAACAACCGAGTGTTCTTGTAAATTATGACCCACTCCAGGGATATAAGCAGTAACTTCAAATCCCGATGTTAATCTAACACGTGCAACTTTACGAATTGCTGAGTTTGGTTTTTTAGGGGTTGTTGTATAAACTCTTGTACAAACCCCACGACGTTGAGGGCAATTTACAAGTGCTGGAGACTTTGTTTTTTTTTTAATTTGTACACGTCTTGAACGTACTAATTGTTGGATAGTTGGCATAAAATTTTAAATTTTTTTTAAATTATTGATCTGTTACATTTAATCCATATTTTTTCATAAATCTTTCAACTCGACCTTCACTATCAACCACAACTTGTGATTTTGTATAGAATGGATGATTGGCTAACCACATATCCACTTGTAGTTCTTTTTTTGTTGAACCTATTAAGCAAAGTGGTTTACCATCACATAAAACAGGGGTCTCGTGTGACCACGTAGGATGTATATCTGATTTTGGCATAGTCTTTAATAATATAAAATTAACGTTTCGAATATTGTGGCGCTTTACGCGCTTTACGTAAACCATATTTTTTACGTTCTGTAATTCTTGAATCTCTGGTTAAAAATCCAAATGGCTTTAATACGCTGCGGTGCTGACTATCCATTCGACATAATTGTCTAGCAACTCCAAGCTGAATGGCTTGAGCTTGTCCTGTAAGTCCACCTCCGTTTACACTAGCAATTACATCAAATTGTTTGTCTAAATTTAAGGCTTTTAATGGTGCCCAAACTGCCATTAAATAAGTGTCATTATATTGTAAATATTTGTTCCCAGAAACTCTATTTATAATTAAATTTCCTTCTCCTGGAACTATAAAAACACGTGCAATAGCTTGTTTTCGTTTCCCAAGTCCAATATTGTTTTTTTGATAAATTAATTGTGTCATACTGATAGCTTTTTAAATTTTTTAAACACTTATTTAATACTTGCGTATAAATTTGAAAGATCAACTTCAATTGGATTTTGTGCCTGATGATGATGGTTCTGATCGTTATAAATTCTTAAGCGGCGCATTAACCGTTTTGCTTCTGTTTCTGCTAACATACGTTTTACTGCTCGTTCAATTGTTAATTGTGGTAAACAATCTGAAGCATTTTGAATTCTTAATGAATGACCAGGTCGTCCTGGATTATAAACAAGATAATGTTTAGTATCTTCATTGATAATGATTGAATCTGCATTGATCAGAATAACATAATCTCCTGTGTCTACAGACGGGTGGTACTGTGATTTTACTTTGCCTTTTAATAAACTTGTAATAGTTGTTGCAAGGCGTCCTAATGTTTGATTTTTACAATCAATTAGATACCAATTCCGATTCTTATAATCTTGAACTGGCAAGAATGTTTTGTTTAATGAATTCATAATAATTATTTTTATTGAGAATAAAAAAATAAGATTGTGACTTATTTTAAAATAATACCTAATTTATTTTTTAATGTCGAAAAAACTTCATCCGCAGATTTGCGTCCAAAGTTTTTAAGTTCCTGTAATCGTTCAGGTGAATATTGAAGTAAATCCCCTACTGTATTAATTTGTGCCTTTTTTAAACAATTATAGGCGCGAACAGATAATTGTAATTCTTCAATTGCAATATTAGTATAAGGCTCAATACTAATGGCAGGAATTTTAGACTGCAATTCACTTTGAGGATTTGTATCCTTATTTTCAATTAGTGATGTAAATAAGTCAATTGTAATTTGTCCAGCTTCTTTAATAGCTTCACTTGGTGAAATACTTCCATTTGTCCAAACATCGATAAATAATCGTTCCGTTATATTATTTCCATTGTCATATACATTTTCAATCTTAAAGTCAACTTTTTGAATTGGCATAAAGATAGCATCTAATTGCAAATAATTTTCATTCTCTTCTAAAAATGTTTGCGAAGCTAATCTGTACCCTGTTCCATATTCAAATTTAAATTCAATCTCAAGAATATTAGATGTTGAAATTGTCATAATATATTGATTTGGATTGACGATTTCGATAGTAGGTGGAAGTTGAATTAAATCTGCCGTTACAACCATCGGTCCTTGGAGTTTCAAGCGTCCAAACTGTGGAGTTTGTGTTTTACTTTTTAACACAATCTCCTTTAAATTTAATAAAATTTCTAATATATCTTCTCGAACGCCTGGAATTGTTGAAAATTCATGACTCACACCAGCAATTCGAGCAGCAGAGATTGCAACTCCACCTAAGTCATTTAAAAGTACTCTTCGTAGTTGATTTCCAATTGTTATACCTTGTCCTGGTCTTAATGAATTAATTAAAAATTGACCATGACAAGCGCCCGATTCAATTTTTTCTGATTTAAGACATTTAATAGAAAGGTTACTCATAATTTACTCTGATAGAAATAAAAATTCTAAACTCGACGGCGTTTTGGTGGTCGACATCCGTTATGTGGAACGGATGTTATATCTTGAATTGACGTAATTTCAAATCCGGCACCTTCAATTGCGCGAATTGCTGTTTCACGACCTGAACCTTGTCCTTTAACTAAAATCTCAACATTTTTCATTCCTGTGCTTAAAGCCGCAACTGAAGCTTTTTCCGCTGCTGTTTGCGCAGCGAAAGGTGTACTTTTACGAGCCCCTTTGAATCCCGAACTTCCAGCAGATGCCCATGAAACTGTATCGCCAGTTAAATTCGTAATAGTTACAATTGTATTGTTAAATGTCGATTGAATATGAACAACACCACTTGCAAAACTACTTTTATTCTTTTTAATAGTTGATTTTCTATTTGTTTGTGCCATATAAAATTAAATAATAATTATTACAAATAAAGTTATTTTTTCTTACCCGTAACTGTTTTCTTACTTCCTCTTCGACTTCGCGCATTTGTTCTTGTCCGTTGTCCTCGAACAGGTAAACTATTTCGATGACGTTTACCACGATGACAATTAATCTCATTTAATCGTTTAATGTTTAGACCATTAAATCGTCTTAAATCACCTTCTAATTTTAAGTCACTTTCTTCAATTGTTTGACGTAACGCTACTGTTTGTTCAGTTGTTAAATCATAGACTCTTATATCAAAATCGATATCAGCTGTTTCTACCAGTTGTTTTGCAGTCGTAAGACCAATTCCATGAATATAAGTCAGCGCATATGCAATTTTTTTATTTCTTGGTAAATCAACACCAACTAATCTTACCATTTTTAAACTCCTTTAAAATATTACCCTTGACGTTGTTTATGTTTTGGATTTGAACAAATAACCATTACTTTTCCATGTCGTTTAATTAGTTGACACTTATCACACATTTTTTTTACTGAAGGACGAACTTTCATATTTATTATTTAATAATTTTTTAATTTATTGATACATATTGTTATAAACATTTGAATAGTAGATATTATCGATTTCACGAATTAAATCTAAAACTACACCTGCTAAAATTAATAACGAGGTTGTGCTTAAACTACTTAAACCCGTAATATTTAACGTTGATTCAATAAAATTTGGGATAACCACAATAAATGCTAATATTGTTGCACCTAATAAGGTTATACGTTTTATGACTTGTTTTAAATAAAATGTCGTTTGTAAACCTGGGCGAACGCCTGGAATTGTCACTGCCATTTTTTGAAGTTGATCCGATATATCTTTGGGGTTTAAGACAATTGATGAATAAAACGAACTGAATGTTAGAATTAATGCAAAATATCCGATCCAATACAAAATTTTAAAAGAACTTAAAAAGTTTAACCATGGGAAAACACCTAAGTTAATAATATAATTTGGTATTACTAAAAACGCTGTTGTTAAAATAATTGGCATTACACCAGCTTGGTTCAAACGTAATGGTAAATATGAATTAATACCATCTTGATTTGTCAATTGATTTAGTTGTTTAGAAGAAAGTAAGGGTATCTTTCGAATTCCATTCTGTAAAAAAACAATTCCATATAGTGAACTAAAAATTAATAAACTAACTCCCAAAATTGATAATAAAGTAAAACTTTCACTGTTTTCTACAATTAGTTTATTAAATAAATTTGGTAGGTTTGAGATAATATTTGTATATACAAGCAATGATGTACCGTTTCCTAAACCATAATCGGTGATTAATTCACTTAACCACAGTACTATCATTGCTCCAGTTGTTAGCCAAAGAGTTATCTCAGCTGCTAGAACTAAATTCCAATCGAATAAAATTTGTCGCAAATATAACGTCACCCCAATACTTTGAATAATTGCCCAAATTAGAGTTATTAGTCGTGTTAATCGAGTAATTGTTCGACGTCCTTCTAGATCACCTTCTTTTTGCAATTTTGCTAGCTTAGGAGAAAAACCTAAAAGTAATTGAACAAAAATCGTTGCATTAATATACGGGAAAATATTTAATGTAAATACTCCGATAACAAATGTATTGGCACCAGAGAATGTACTAATTAAATTTTTTGCAACGGAATGTCGTTCTATATAAAAAGCTAAATCACTATGATTAATACCGGGTACAGGAAGAAATGTTCCTACTCGAATAAGTCCTAAAATTCCTAAACTAAACAATAATCGATTTAATAAAATATCTTTAATTTCTTTATTAATCTTCATTGTTTTAATTGGTTAATAATTAACTGATGTTTAAATTGCGTTTTTTAGCGACTTGTGATTTTGTCGTTAAATTGTTAAGTGCACAAACTGATGCTCGGGCATTATTTAATAAATTATTTGATCCAAGCTGTTTAGCAATAACATTTTTTACACCAGCTACTTCTAATACAATTCGAACAGCTCCACCTGCAATTACACCAGAACCTTCAATTGACGGTCGCATAATTACTTTACATGCTCCAAAATTTCCAACAACAGAATGTGGTATACTTAATGCTTTTGTTAAAGGAAGTTCGATTAAGTTTTTTCGACCGTCCGTTTTTGCTTTTTTAAATGCATTAACTACATCATCGGCTTTTGCAACTCCAACTCCTACTTTACCATTCTCATCTCCTACTACAACAATTGCACGGAAGCTTAATTTTTTACCACCTTTAGTTACTTTCGAAACTCGACTAATTTTAATTAATCGTTCTACTAATTTTTGTTCTTGTCCACTATTATTACGTCGAGAATTTTTTTTATTTATTTTTTTTAAATCACTACTCATAAAATATATTTAATTTGTGTTTAATTCTTTACAAATTTTAATTTAAAATTGTAAACCACCGGCTCTAGCTCCATCTGCCAATGCTTTTATGCGGCCATGATACAAATAAGGCCCACGATCAAAAACAATTTTTGTAACATTTTTCTTTAGGCTTAATTCAGCTAACTTTTCACCCATTAGGCGAGAAGCATCACATGTACGTCCAGTTGATAAATTTAGTTTAATTGATCGATCTAATGTTGAACACGCTAATAATGTTCGTGAATTAGTATCATCAATGATTTGTGCATAAATATGTTCATTTGAACGGTATACAGATAGTCTTGGACGCTCTAATGTACCTTTTACATTTCCACGTAATGAATCACGCTTCAATGTTTTATATTTATTAGGTTTTAATTTCTTGTTTTTATTTTTTAATTTTAATAGAGTTCGTTTTGACAATTTCATAAGTGTAATTTTTAATTGTTTAAAAATATAAAAAGATTAAAATCACTAGTGACAATAAATAATTAGACAATAATTTTATTTACCTGTCTTTCCAGCTTTACGAATAATTTGTTCATCTTTATATAAAATTCCTTTACCTTTATAAGGTTCAGGACGGCGCCAAGCGCGAATCTTTGATGCAAATAAACCTAATTTTTCTTTATCACATGACTTTAAATTAATAGTTGTATTCTGTACAACTTCAATCGAGATCGTTTCTGGAATTTCCATTTTAACGGGATGACTATAACCTAAATTTAAAGTAATCTCGTTACCTTGTACCGCTGCTCGATATCCTACCCCTTTTAAAACTAATGTTAGTTGGAATTGTTCTGAAACTCCAACAATCATATTATTAATTAAGGTACGGTATAAACCATGCAATGCACGAAGAGTTCTTGTTTCGTTCTTTAAAATTATTTGTAAAACACTTTCATTTTGTTGAATACCAATTATTTCTGGAATACTTGTTTCTAATGTTCCAAATTTTCCTTGAACAGTAATGTGAGAGCCATTATAATTAATGCTAACATTCTCAGGAATAGTGATTGGTAATTTACCGATACGTGACATTTTTAAAACTCCTTAACTTACCAAATATAACATAATACTTCACCACCAATCCCTAACTCTTTAGCTTTCAGGTTTGTCATTACACCTTTTGATGTTGATATAATAGCAATTCCTAAATCATCTAAAACTTTTGGTAGTTCTTGCGAATTTGAATAAACACGTAAACCAGGTTTGCTGATTCGTTTAATTTCACTAATAACTGAACTTCTTGATTTACCACTGTACTTTAATGAAAGTAGTAAATATTCCCATTTATCTTCTTGATAACGTTCAAAATCCTCAATAAAACCTTCTTCTTTTAAAATAGTCGTAATTGCTACCGACATTTTCGTAACAGGAATTTGAACAATTTGATGTTTTACCATTGTTGCATTTCTAATTCGTGTTAACATATCTGAAATAGTATCAGTTACCACATTTTTCTCCTTATTAAATTTAATTTTGATTTAATTATTCTTGTGACCAACGTTTACGTTTTAATTGTCGTTTGCGATCCCACACTTGGCTTATTTCTGAAAAAGATGAGTATTTTTCATAATATCCATAATCGTTTAATGGGAAGCGTAAAAATTTAAATAAAATCATTCCATTTAAAATTTTGTCAATCGACTTTGATTGATATTTTGGAGATGAATGGTCTAAAACAATACTAATTGTAATACCTTCAGTTCTATCAACACTATCGTAGTCTACTTCTGGAAAGATTAATTGTTCTTTTAAACCAAAAGTGTAATTACCCGCTTTATCAAAACTTCTTAATGATAATCCACGGAAATCTCGAATTTGGGCAAATGTAAAGAATAATAACTTTGTTAAAAAAGCATACATTTTTTCACCACGTAAAGTTACAGTTAAACCTAACTCCATATCTTCACGAATTTTAAATCCGGCAATTGCCTTTTTTGCTCTTGTAATAACTGGTTTTTGTCCAGTAATATTTTCAAATTCTTCAATATTTTTTTTCAAAATGTTCGTATTTGAAGCTGATAAACCTAACCCACGATTAATTTGAATTTTTTTCAATTTTGGAACAGTATGTGGATTTCTAAATCTTGAAGGAGTATTTTTAATTAAAATTGGTTTAATTCCTTCTTCATATTCTTTTTTTATGTTTCCAAGTAAATTATGAATATCAGCAATTTCTTCCAATGAATGTTGATTTAGCATATTAATCTTTTAAATTTAATTTAACATTTGAATGGTGGATAGGTGCTTCCATCTGTTTAATTTCACCAATTTCATTTACCGTATTTGGTTTGACGTGTTTAAACTTAAAATTAATTCCTTGAACAATTAGTTTTCCTGTTTTTTTATTAACTCTAAGAACTTCGCCAGTTTCATTCTTATGAAAACCAGAGATAACAGTAACTTTATCACCTATTTTACATT
>Ga0209174_10002083_pt1 | contig 13619 bp, 12 predicted proteins | sample JI91814BDNA_FD_187505 | JGI IMG/M metagenome (GOLD analysis project Ga0209174, IMG submission 187505) | Wastewater effluent complex algal communities from Wisconsin, to seasonally profile nutrient transformation and Carbon sequestration -... | ecosystem: Engineered > WWTP > Effluent > Algae...
CCACAAAGGGAGAGCTTGATCTGAGTCAATGGGACTTTGATAAGGATGGCACAGTAACCTTAGAAGGAGAATGGGATTTTTATTGGAATCAATTTCTCTCTTACGAGGAAATTATTGCAAAGAAGTCAAGCATTGATACATACCTAAAAGTTCCCGGTGTTTGGAAAGACTTAAAAGTAGGCAACTCAGTATTACCCGGTGATGGATTTATTACAATTCATCTTCTTGTTAAACTTCCGAAAGCTTTCGAAAATCTAGCGATTAAAATTCCTGAGATTGGCACAGCCTATAAAATATGGATAAATGAAACACTGATTCATGAAGGTGGAAAAATTGGTAAGACTAGAGAGGCAATGACTGCCTTTGTTATTCCAGAAGTAGTTTCTTTAAATTTATCCAAAGAAAAAGAAATTCATATTACAATACAAATATCGAATTTCATGGATAGAACGGGTGGAGTATGGGGAGATTTTTCTTTTGGAAAGGCAAATGAGATTTACCGCATAACTAATATTATCTTCTCTCTAGAGACGATGGTGTTTGGTGGACTTTTTATTATGAGTGTATATCATTTTGGACTTTTCCTGATTCGAACACAGGATAAAAGCACTTTATTTTTTGGATTGTTCTGTCTAGACTTTGGTATTCGCACTCTAATAGTTGGTCAGAAAATACTGATTTATACATTCCCTTTCTTGCCGTTTGATTTAACATTTCGATTGGATTATTTAACAGCTTATCTAGCATTTCCTTTCTTTATCTCCTTTCTCTACTATTTGTTTAAAGAAGAAACGAACAGAAATTATATTCGAATCACCTGGGTTTGCTTTTTTTTTCTCTGCCTAACGGTGATTATTCTTCCACATTTTGAATACACTCAATTTCTAATTCCATATGAATTGTATGTGTTATTTTCGATACCTTATATTATTTATGTAAACCTTTCTGCAATTCGAAACAAAAGAGTTGGATCTATCAGTTCATTTATTGGTGTGCTCATTCTTGCCGGTGGATCGATTACAGATATGCTTCATATTGAGCATATTATATTCTGGCATTTTCTATTCCCTTTTACTTTGTTTGGATTTCTATTCTTTCAATCTTTTTCTCTATCTATAAAATTTTCAAAAGCATTTACTCTTTCTGAAAACTTGACTATTGAGTTAACGCAAAAGACAAATTCTCTCACTACTACAAATAAAGAATTGAATGAATTAAAAACGGATCTTGAAGAAAAGGTTCAAGAAAGAAGCATTGCATTAGAAGAAGTCTATCGAAAAAATTATTATGAAATACAAAGGGCGTCTTCCTTAGAAAAAGAACTCGCTGTGCAAAAGGAAAGACAGAAGATATTTGTTGACATTCATGATCATATGGGTTCGAATATTTTGGATTTAAAAAATTCCTTGAGTGAACTTTCACAAAGTATTCCTGATAGAACAGACAATTTAGAAAAAGCAAAGCAAGCCATTTACAAGCTAGAAGACAATCTTAGAATGAAAATGTATTCTATCGAGGATTTGGAAATACTAAGAAAAGATCCACTCAATGGAATTCGTCTATTGGTAATTCGACGTTATGCGACATACGATAGAGAAATTAATTTTTTCTGTGAAGAAGCACTCTATGATATTACAGAGAATAGATTTTCTAATAAACTAATTGAAGTTCTTTTTTCTATCTCACAGGAAAATGGAACGAATGATTTAAAATATGGCTATGGTCTTTCGGAATGGAAGTTTCTTAGATATAAAGAAAACATATGCTTAGAAATCATCAGCCCAACGGGATATACAATCGATCATAAAGGTGCAGGCAATGGAAAAAGAAACATTGCGATTAGATTGCGAGAAATTGGTGGTTACGACCTGTACTGCGAAGATAAGGATAAGTTTCATTCTCGATTCTATTTCCCTTTTTTTAAATAAAAGCGGTTCGCTACTAAAAAAAATACGCTGTTTTGCGTATTGCATTTTCCTGAGAATAGAGTATAGTTTTACCTAAGATGAATTCAAATTGCAAGATCGGCATTGTAGAAAATGAAGAAGTTTTTAGAAATCGCCTGAAAGAAGAACTTCTGGAATATGAGAATATTTCTATTTGGAAGAATGCGGAAGATTGTTATCGAGACAATAATCTTCAGAATCTAGATATTCTTCTGGTAGACATTGGTCTTCCCGATATGAGCGGGATTGATTTAATCAAGCTAGTCAAAGAAAAATTTTCGGCTTTAAAAATATTGGTCATCTCAGGCATTTCATCTGACGACACCATCTTCCAAGCTTTACAGTTTGGGGCTAATGGCTACATTTGGAAGAATGAATTGAAAGAATTAAAATCTAGCATTGAGGATATTTTAAACGATGGCTCTGTCATGTCGCCCTCGATTGGAATTAGAGTCTTACATTTTTTCCGTTCACGCTTATGCCCTTCAGAAGAAATACTAAGCTTAAGAGAAAAACAAGTTTTAGAGCTTATTATATCGGGAATGAAAAACAACAAGATTGCATTTCAACTTGGTATTTCTGAAGGCACCATACGAAAGCATATCAATAACATTTATAAAAAGCTTCACGTTACCAATCGAGTGGAGCTAATGAAAAAAGCCTCCGAGATGGGATACTTCTAGGTAACCGCTATGCAAAGACTAAACACACAGATTCTTGAACCTCAATCAAAAATGGAAGAAACACTCCGATCTATTTGGGAAGAGAATAATTTTGCTTTAGATATTCCAATCATTGACCTTCACCATACTTGGCTTGTATGGCTGTTGCTTCAATTGGAGAATGAAAGTAATAAACCAGATTCTCCTGAGACAATTGAAAGAATAGACACTATTATTTCTGAATTAGTGAATTTTGTTACCGAGCATTTTTGGGTAGAGGAATGTCTTCTGGATTACACAGAGTTTCCCCAAACAAAACAGCATTTGATTCAACATAGAGGATTTGTAGAAGAAATCTCACATAACATTTCTTATAGACAAATTAATACGAACGAGCAGACCTCTGAATTTATCAGAATTCTGAAAGATTGGTTGATAAAGCATATCTTGGTAGAAGATACAAAATACAAGGAGTTCTTTTTAAAAGAGAGAATTGATACTAGACCATTTTTTGATGACTTGATGAAAAATCAGAAATCAGTCCTGATCAGTAAAGACCAAGCCAATTTATTTAATAGAATCAGTGGCAATGATAATATGGTTGAAGTTATCAGTCGGGATATTGCGACTGACGTTCATAAAATTTGGAAAGCATATTCATTGGGTTTATTAACTTTCGGAACTTGCAAAAAAAAGATGGAGTCACTTCCGTATACCTGGGTATGGTGAATGATTTAAAGCAATGGCTCATTTCCCATGTTGCTATTGAAGACAAGCAAATGGCTGTTTACCTCCGAGATGTAGCGAAAGAAATAGAAGAGTTTGTCGCAATAAAGTCAAATGAAAACATATTTACTGTTAAACCAGAGCATAGAAGATTCTATATTCAAATTCAAAAAATGTTAGAAAGATAGACTTCTTTTTGAAATCACCGATAAGTATCCGTTACGCGAAATACTTACTTGGAATTGTCCCTGAGTCACTTACTGAGAAAACTCAGAAACTAAAAAAATACGGAGACATTTCTATGATTCGAATCGAGCGTATCTGAAATGTGTTGCAAGAATAATCTTTCAAAATAGCTTTGCAATAGACAAAATGATAAAGCTAATACAACAGATCGCAATACTTGTTTTTTTAATAACCAATTGTTCTTCTATGGCAAAGAAAAAACCGGAAAATTATTTTTTAAAAGCTAGATTTCCGAGTGGAGAAGTATTGGTAGATGAAAATCGTGTTTCCGTAAACCAAATAATTCCCCAGAGAAAAACAATTATCACTAAAAAATCTTCGGATGTAGAGTTACAATTCAATGATTCAGATATACCGATTGTAATTGAGTCAGGAGAAAATTCAAAGATAACCTATCATATCGAAACTTTAGAGTCTAAACTTTTACCTGTTCTGAAAATCCAGGAAGGTAAATTGAAATATAAAAAAACTAACAACGTAGATAAAATTGAAACTATTCTTTTAACTCCTGCCATATTCATTGAGGATTTTGAAAATGCTTCGTTATTTATTTCTGTGCAGGCGAACGGAGATACTGATTTATTTGTTATCGAAGGAGAAGTAAAAATTAGACTTCGATTTCCTGATTCAATTGAAAACTTGAAACAGAGTATTAAAAATGAAATTGGTATTGTAAGGCTTTATGAAAAAGTCTTGGAGCAAGGCTCGTATACTCTTACTTCTAAAAATAAAATGTCCTTTAAAATTAAGGATACAAAAAAAGCAGAGAAGGCAGTGGAAACTGTATTGAGTAAATCTATTTTTAAAAAATTGACTTTAGAGGAAAACCCAACACTTACGGATATACAGAATTCAAAAAAAGAAATTCTGAATTTTATTGAATGATAGGAAACAAAGATGAAGATTGGAATTAAATTATTCATAGTATTTGTATTTTTTTTGGGAAGTTGCAAAGCCGAAAAGAAAGTAGAGTTTCAAGTGATTCGTCATAACAATCAATGCCAAAATATTCCTACCCTTTCGCCTTTGTCTATTGTATCGACTGATTCTGTTTTACATTTTTGTGCAGGCTCTTATATTCAATTGCAAGGCTCTAAGAATTCAGACTTTCATTCTGTAAGATTCGATATTGAATTTACGGAGGCAGGCGATCTTTTCTTTTCGCGAATGGAGTCAGGAAATATTCTATTGGAATTAACTTCCGGTAAGATGCAAATACAAACAGGAATTTTGAAGAGCCCATTTTTTATAAAAACTCCTATTGCTCAATTGAAAATAGAAACAGATGCAAAGCTCGAAATTGATATAGAGGAAGAGCAAGTAGAAGGAAAACTGTATCAGACACTATCAGAGAAATCAAAAGTAGAAATGAATTATACTCTGACAGAAAAAATGGAAGAGCTTATAAAACAAGACCAGGAATTCCAATCTGTATTTGATAAAACAAAATTATTTCTCTCCATGACTGGAATACGAAAAGTAATTTTCACTAGAAAGAATAGAGATTTTTTATTTGGTAAACTGCTCGAAACTTCTGATAAAGGAGTGAAAGAGGTTAATCGATATTTTGCGGAAGAGAGTAAAATTTTAATTCATGCAAAGTCTGCAATTTTAACGGATAAGGAAATCGAAGAGTTAGAAGAAGAATTTCGCAATCTAAACCAGATACCCGAAAATGAATTAAACGCAAAGGGAATACGCAAATACATCGAGAAAAATCTTAACTTCTATAATAAGAAGACAGCGTGTTTGCAAAAGAGAAATATTGATAAAGTAATTCTAAATAATAATGAATCCTTTTATGGAATCGTAGAAATTTCAAACAATAGATATACAATTACCGACATCCTCACAAATCAAAAGATCAGTTATAAAAATTCGGATATCAAAATAATTGATACCCAAGTGGATTGGAAAAAAGCCAACTGCAAAGGCAGGCTATGAAATTATTTGCATTCTCGATAGTATTGATTTTATTGACCGAAAATCTAATTGCAGCTGATTTTACTCTGAAGAATGGCTCTGTATTAAAGAATTATAATATTATAAAAAATGATGCGGTTACGGGGGATTATACGATCACGGATGGATGTGAAGTATTCGTTTACAATCGAGATCATATTCAAAGCTTTAATCCTAGCTCACCCTATATACAAAATGTAAATTGTAAATGCGATGTCTGCGATATCACAATCAAGAATAAAAAAGGGACGAGCACTACTTTTATTGCCGCTTCCATAAAATCAGAAGACAATAAAACAATTACGATAAAGCAAGGCTGTGATCAAGAAGAGACAATTAGAATCAAAGATATTATTTCCAAAAAGCAAAGTAATCTACCAGAGAGAGATTGTGAAGAAAAGATAGTGGAAGTTATTGAAGACAATCAAATCACAAGAAGAGAAAAGAATAAATATTTAGTCGGTGGTTATTTTGCCAATAAAGCGCACGGGCTAATCGGGTATAATGCGTCAAAATATATTTCTCTCGGATTTTATTATACAAAGTCTAACGCAAAGGACGACAACTTTCTTCTCTTTCAAAATCTAGTCGGAAGTATATCTCCCTTATATCAAGTATTTAATTATACCTATAAGAGCCAGGCTTTATGGTTTGATTTTTTTTTACCGTTTAAGAATTTTCCCTTCTACATTGGGTTACACTACAATTACCTCTCTGTCCATACAAATACTTTGAATACATTTCCAAAGGACTCACCTTATCTTTTGCCAACTCTTTCTTCGCAAAGTCATCGTTCTTTTGTGACCGGGGCTATTGGCTTTCGGTATCAGACTGATTTTGGATTGTATTGGGCGATAGAATTAATTGGAAGAAGTAAAGAAACAGAAATGTTATATACAAAATCTACTATTGGTCTTCAATTAGGATATAGTTTTTGAAAATGAAAAGAAATGCTCTAATAATCGGCGCATCGAATTATGAACACTGTGCGAAGTTACATCATACTGTAAATGATGCAGAAGACTTATCTTCGACTCTAAGAAAATTTGATTTTAAAGTAATGGAGCTTTTAGATTCAACAAGAGATGAACTGTTAGACTCAATTGTTTATTTCATGAAAGTAGTAGAAGAGGAGAGGGGGACAGCGCTTATTTATTTTTCCGGTCATGGTATTCAGTATGAGGGTAATAACTATTTAATCCCGATTGATGCAAATATAGATGCAGAATACAAACTAGAATTTAGTGCTATTAAATTAGACTGGATCATTCATTTACTTGAAAAAACAAAATCGCAGGTAAACATTATTATCCTCGATGCCTGTAGAAATAATCCATTTCCAATCAGTCAATACAAATCTTTCTCCGGTGGATTAATACCTGCTACAGCGCCGGAAGGAACACTTATTGCTTTTGCAACTCAGCCAAACTCAGTTGCCTTAGAAGGCTCAGAAGAAAAAAGAAATAGCATTTATACCGAAGCGTTAATGGAGAGTTTATCGAATCCTGAATTAAATATTGAATCTCTATTTAAGAATGTAAGAAAATTAGTAATTGCTAGAACAAAAAAGAAACAAATTCCCTGGGAGCATTCCTCTTTAGTAAATGAATTTTACTTTCATCCCAAAATTAAATCAGAAGATTTGAGGCAAAACGAAGTAGCTGATAATGCAAGCTCAGAAACCACAAAGCCAGTTCTTCCAGAAGCCATAAAAGAAAATTCAGATAAAAATAAAAAGACAAAATGGATGTTTGTATTGATTTCAATTTGCTTGGCTCTCGGAGGATTTTACTTTTTTATGAACTATTTCGTTTTAAAAGAAAATAGAGTTAAACAAGTATTATCTCCTCTTAAACAGGAAGTCAATTCTATTGGAATGAAATTTGTATTAATTCCCGAAGGTAGTTTTCGAATGGGATGCTCGGAAACAGATAAAGATTGCAATGAAAGCTTTGAGAAGCCAGCGCATAATGTGAGTATTACCCAACCGCTTCTAATGGGAGTCAATGAAGTCACAGAGAAGGAATGGGCTTTCGTTTTAAAAAAATCTGTAAGCAATTCAGCACATGAAAACCTACCTATTTCTAATATCTCCTGGTTAGAAGTGCAAGCATTTATAGAGCGATTAAACAAAATAGATGCAAAGTATAATTACAGATTGCCGACGGAATCAGAATGGGAATATGCCGCAAGGGCAAATCATACTTCCATTTACTATTGGGGAGATTCTATGAATAAAGATTTTGCCTGGTATCTAGAAAATTCAAAAGGCAAACTATCTAAGATTGGCCAAAAAGCGCCTAACGCATTTGGTCTTTATGATATGCTAGGAAATGTAAGTGAATTGTGTCAGGATGAATTTCTTTCCGATGAATACAAAATTAGAACCAGTCGTAACATCGAAATAAAAAATCCTCTACGCTCTACAGATAAGTCTCTAAATAAAGTTCTTCGAGGTGGATCATTTCTTTCAAACAAAGAATCACTTCGCCTGTCGCATAGAGAACCAATTTCTAGCAAGCAACGAGAAATCGGAGTTGGATTTAGATTAGTCGCATGGTATAAATAGAATTTCAGGAACAGGGGCGTTTTATTATTTTTCCATGAATACAATCACAAGAAATAAAAACAATTTCTACTTGCTAATTTCGCAATTGGTATCGTCAATGTTATCATTTGGTAAACAAATAAGATATGAGGGTTATCCGTTTGCCGCAAATTAAAACAATGGAATTATAAATTTGAAAAAGAAAGAAGAAATATTGCTTCTAAAAAACAGTGTCTGATAAAATAAACAGATTCACGATAAGGAATAATCAATGAATTTAAAAACGGATCAAATTTCAGTTGTTATGATCGGGGCAAGTGGTGCAGTAGGGTCAGAAACTTTAAAGACACTTCTCCAATTGAGAAATGTATCAAAAATAACTATACTGGGTAGAAGAATTATACCTGATTTGAATTCCGATAAAATTACTCAATACAATATAAATGTTTTTAACTCTTCTTCTTATTTAGAATATCTAAAGGGTCATACATCTGCCATTTGCACTTTAGGTGTAGGGGAGCCTTCTAAGATGTCTAAAGAAGAGTTTATTAAAATTGATAAGACAGCAGTTTTAGATTTTGCTAAATCATCCAAAGAATCTGGAATCAAGCATTTTGAATTATTGGCATCTGTTGCAATAGATCATAATTCTTCCTCATTTTATTTAAGGACAAAAGGTGAATTAGTAGAAGAACTGAAGAAATTAAATTTCGAGAGATTGAGTATTTTTCAACCATCGATGATCTTAACACCTACAAACAGATATGGTATTTCCCAAGCTATAATTTTAAAACTTTGGCCACTATTCCAACCTATATTTTGGGGGAGTTTAAGAAAATATCGAGGAATTGCGGTAAATATATTGGGTGATTCAATGGCTAAGAATATTTTTATAGAAAACAAAGGTTTTGAAATTTTAACATGGGATGAATTCAATACAGTTAGTGCTATAAACACCTTACACCAATAATTCCTATTTTATAAATGTTAATACAGTCTTCGGTAGTCTACATCCTATTAGCCACTTTAAACAGTTAATTCATAGTATCCGATTCTAACTTACCATCACTAAGTCCGATTGTTCTTTGGGCTAATTTGGCGTAGCCGGAGTCGTGAGTGACCATTACAATTGTAGTTTTATAATCCTGATTGACTTTTCGAAATAACTCTAAGACTTTTTCTCCGTTGACAGAATCTAGATTGCCTGTTGGCTCATCTGCAAAAATATATTCAGGTCTCATGATGAGGGCTCGTGCAATAGATACTCGCTGAGATTCACCGCCAGATATTTGACCGGGCAATTTGTCTATGCAGTGAGAAAGAGAGAAGTCTTCTAGAATCTTTTTGGCTTCTTCCTCTTTTGTTTTGTGTAAATTGGTTTTGCGAGCGGGCATAAGGACATTTTCTAAAACGGTAATTTCAGGTAATAGATAATGAAATTGAAATACGAATCCCATTTTGAAATTTCGAAATAGGTTTAATTGTTTCTCTGGCATATCATGGATACTTTCACCGGAAAATAATACTTTGCCGGAAGTGATTTTATCCAGTCCACTTAATGCATAGAGTAATGTTGATTTGCCGGAGCCTGATCTTCCGGTTACAGATACAAATTGACCTTTGGGGATTTTAAGGCTAATGGATTTTAAAATCTCTAAAGGAGGATTTCCAAAAGAACGATTCAGGGAAATACAATCAATTCCAGTATACATTAAGACCCCCTTATAATTTCAATTGGAGAGATTTTAGCAGCAGCGCGGGCAGGAATCATACTAGATACAAGAGAGGCAAATATGGTGAAACCCATACCCTTTAGATAAATCAAAATATTATAAGATACCATTAAATGGTTTGTGCCGGTAACCATGTTTTTTCCTTTGAATACTTCTATCGTGCTTACATACTTTGCTACAAAAAAACCAAATACACTCCCGGCTATTGCACCAGTAATTCCTAGAATCAAACCCTGAATTAGAAATAAAATAATAATATCCATTTCCTCATAACCAATCGAGCGCAAAATTGCTATATCCCTCTTCTTACCATTGACTACCATGTTTAGAATATTATAAATTCCAAAGGCGATAATTAAAATAATGATGACTGTAATTGTATTTCGGATTATATTTTGGGTATTAAAAACGGACATGATGCTTTCATTTGCCTGATCCCAACTTTCTACTTTATCACGAGTGAACTGAGACCAATCTTCTGCCATATTTCTTGCCTGGCTAACATCATTTACCTTCACTACAATATCAGAAATTTCTCCAGGTGATTCAGTGATTCGTTGTAGGGTTGTGATAGATGTATAACAAAGAGAGTCGTCGATCATTCGGTTGCCTGTTTGAATGACTCCAATGATTTTAAGAGGAGTGATTTGTTTGCCTGGAATTCCTACTTGGACAACGTCATTTAGCATTACACCCATTTTGTTTTTTAGGTTTACACCAATGATAGCAAGGGAATCTCCTTCACTTAGATTTTTTAGTTTCCCGCCTTCCACACTGTATTTGTCTGTGTTTGTGATTTTAGTTTGTGTTTCAGGGATAACGCCTATTATCTTTGCAGGGAATAAAAGTTTTCCCTGGATAAATGTAACCTGTCTGACTAATTGGGGAGAGAATGCGATTACATCTTTATCCTTTTCTAATTTCTCATTCCACCATTGGATATTGTCCAAGCGGCTATTGTCTGTTTTCCCCGAAGGAGGTTTAATCCACTTGATTGTAGAGTCAGGAAAGAATATCTCGTGAAATGTTTTTTCGGAAATGGTTTCATCTCTAGGAGAAATTCGAATTTGTGCATCACTGTTTACTAACTGCTCGATGATGTATTCCTGAAAGCCGAGCATGATACTGGAAAATACAATGTAGCCTACAGAGCCAATCACGATGGCTAAAAAAGTAAGAAAGGTCTGTTGTGGTCTAGCGAATAGTTGTTTGAGGGCAAGAAAGATCATGGCTCTTTACCGATAAGAATTTCATCTTCGGGTAAAACCTGCCCATCTAGTATTTCCGCCAATTCTCCATTTACCGCTCCAATTTTTACATTTAAAGTAATCGCTTTTCCTGCTCGCAAAATTCGAACCTGTCCTCTATGAATTGAATTAGCAGGAATGAGTGTAGCATTCTCGCGCTTAGCAACTTCAATGGCAACGTCAGCCGTCATCCCCGGGAGAATTCCTGCTGGTAAAGATTCTGTTTTTAGACGAACAATAAATTGTCCATCGGAGGGATAAATCTTTTGAACTGTTCCTGTAATCTTTGTTCCGCGTAGATTTTCAAAACTCAATTCTGCTTTCTGGTCTTTTTTAATTCGGAGTGCGGAGGATTGATCTAGAGAAATTTGAATAAATGTCTTCGTTAAGTCCATTACGGTTAATACTGGTATGCCCGGCATTATAGTTTCTCCCCTGTCTAGGTAAATGCGAGAAACTGTTCCCTGTATAGGTGAGGAAAAATCGGAAGACTCTGTGGCTATAAGCTTTTGTCCTTTCTCTACAAGGTCTCCTTCTGTGACATAGAGCTTTGTTAATCCAGAAGTAATTCCCATTTTTAAAATATAGATATCATCTGATTTCACAGTTCCAAGAGCATAAATCGCTTCTACAATCGGACCTACTTTCGGCTTTACAATATTAGGTCTTTTGAAGAAAAAACCATACACTAAAAATGCGGCTAATACGGATAAAATTCCTGCTGCTATAAAAAGATTTCGTTTATTCATAAACTTCTAATCCCTCTAAGTATAAATTAAAAATTACAGCTTGTTATGCGAATCTTTTTTACTCCCCATTTCTAAAGAATTGCAGTGATAATTGTCACAAGTTTGATTAAATCTTAATTCTACAATACCGGGCGGGATTTACTATATCGCGGTTTGGTTAGCATTACAATGAGCTTAGTATATACAATGAAGGTCTAAGAAAGCATTACGATGAGTTCAATTAGATACAACGATGAGCTTCATAAGTATAATGAAGAGCTTGAATAGCATTACCATCGGTTTGATTAGATGTAACAGTGAGCTTCATAAGCATAATGAAGAGCTTGAATAGCATTACCATGAGTTTGATTATATGTAACAATGGGCTTCATAAGTATAATGAAGGGTTTGAATTACATTACCATGAGTTTGATTAGATGCAACGATGAGCTTCATAAGCATAATGAAGAGCTTGAATACCATTACCATGAGTTTGATTATATGTAACGATGAGCTTCATAAGTATAATGAAGAGCTTGAATAACATTACCATCGGTTTGATTATCATTTTCATCATCTTGAATTGCATATCCAAAGACTTGGCGTATGGTTAATGTTGAATGAGTAATGCGTAATGTTGAATTGGTCGTTTAGGAATCTAGCTGCTCGAAATTCTTTTGGAAATTATATATGCATGAATGTTTGCATGGGTTGAACGGATGCCCATGCGAAGAGTATTGCGCCCCGTTGGGGCTTTCGTAAATTTGCATGACCTGTTTGTTACTGTTGTGTTGAATCCTATTGACATTTTTTAAAGCCAAGTTTTTCTTGGATACCAGAGGTATATCTTTACAATAGTCGGGCTTTTGAATTGAGGCAAAATTTTACCCCGTTTAATTCATAGCATCTTTTCATGAAAGAGACGCAATCCACTTTTGCTTTTCGGCTTTAACTTTGTGAGATAGAAGGAGATAGAATTATGGGAGAAGTTGGATGCAGATTACTAGAAAGACAAATCCAAATATTGGAATTGGAGTTGAAAAATGAGAACATTTATGTATTCGATTATGATTACGTTTCTTATTTTAAATTGTGAAATCATCAATTTTGATCCACAGATAGAAAAAGATAAATGTAAATTAGCGTTCGCTTATAGGGTTAATGTAAGCGAGGAAGAAAAGAAAAAGAGTAATTATCCGCTCTTTTTATATATAACATATGATAATTATAGGTATTGTATGAAAAATGCAGAAGAATTGCCGCTTCCAAAGTTTCAAGAGTAGAGGGTAATACAAATTACAAATGAAATTTTACCCCGTTTAGTTCATAACACCTTATTATGAAAGAGACGCAATCCGATTTTGCTTTAAGCTTTTAACTTTGTGGAATAGAAGGAGATAGAATTATGGGAGAAGTTGGATGCAGATTACTAGAAAGAAAAGATAAAACCCTCGATGTTGTTGTATATTGATTAGGAAAGTGGATTTATGAGTTCTAAATTTTTAATCCATTTAAAATCAGCCGTGTTAGCTGTTACTAGCGGTAAATCGTTAGTAAGCGCAGTGGCGGCAATGATTACATCTCCGACAGACATATTTTTCTTTTGGCGAAGACGGATTGCTTCTGCAATGACTGTATTATCAATATCAATTAAAGATATAATACTAAAAATTCTTTCTAATTCTAATTTATCTTTATTGGATAATGCATGGTATCCGAGAACTTCAAGTTCGGTAATTTTTGATGCAAAGAATTCTCTGTCAAATTTAGAAGAAAATTCATCAAAGGAATTATCTTTTGCAAATGCTATAATAATATTAC
>Ga0209174_10002085_pt1 | contig 13618 bp, 10 predicted proteins | sample JI91814BDNA_FD_187505 | JGI IMG/M metagenome (GOLD analysis project Ga0209174, IMG submission 187505) | Wastewater effluent complex algal communities from Wisconsin, to seasonally profile nutrient transformation and Carbon sequestration -... | ecosystem: Engineered > WWTP > Effluent > Algae...
TAGGTAATACTCTGGCTAAGCGGTTTAAATGACCTGAAGGCAGTGAGTTCCTTTTCAAAAGTTATTGCAGGCCCTGATTTGGTGATAGATAAAATTCTGGAATATATGGCAATAAAATCTAACGGATATTCTTCTTTAAAATGTGGATGTTTGTCTAATAATTGAATGATATGTTTGTTGTGCATTAATTCATTTGTTTTATCCTTATGGATATAATACCACATTGCATAAATTTGGTGATATCGAATTTGCATTTGAACCGATTGTTTTGCCGGTGACAACAATAAATCGTGTTGTAATAATTTCTTAAATTTTTGAATAGCAAATGCTGTCCTGGTTTTGATTACACTCTGACGCAGTTCTACAGCTTTGTCATAAAGTTTGGTATAGGTGGTAAAATGTTGCAGTTGTGTAATAGCTAAGGTTATTTTTTCATGTAAAGAATGAATGGCATAATTTTTAGCAGGGCTCATTACTTGAGCTTTGCGTTCCCAAAGCAACAAGTTGATATGATATTCAAACAATTCATATTTGATTGAAATAGCAATTGCTTTAACTATTTCTTTTTTACACTGTCTGTATAAACCTTTATCGAATAATATTTCAATTTTTAGCAAAGCTGACTTTACCAATAAATTTGCGGACTTATTGTCATGCTGCATGACTAATGATTCCAATAATAGCTGGTATAAATAATGTTCGTCAGCTTTCAGGTATTTAGCAACTAATCCTTGTTTTTTAACTAAATTGATTAATTGCAGTTCATCGTAAACAGGCATTTCCTGCAGTAAATGGAATAACGACAAATATTTATTGCTTTCACCAATTACATGACGGTTTGCATATACTACAAACTGCCGCTTTTCGGACATGCTTAGTGATTGGATGAGTTCAAATGCATCGGAAGGTTTCATAAAAATGGCAAAATCAGACTTACTAAAAAACGCATTTTTTCCGAAAAAACCAAATCATGGACGCAATAATTTTGTATTTATCAGAACTGGGCAATTATGAAATACTTACTTTTCACCATAGGGCAATTGCTATTCATCAGTACTATTTTTACACAGTCGTATAACATTGCCTCTTACAATGGACTTACTGTAAACACCTGTTCAGGTAATTTTTACGATTCAGGTGGAAGTGGCGGCAATTATGGTAATAACGAAAATTATGTGGTTACTTTTTGTTCATCCAGCGGTTCGCCTTTGTATTTCGATTTTGGTGCAACTTCCTCATCCCTAAATTTAGACGCAGGAACAGGAGATACCCTGTTTTTTTACGATGGCCTTACTACTTCTGACCCGCTAATTGCGACTTTGACTAAAAGTGATGATTATGGATTTTCAAATCCTACAGTAGGAACAGTAAGTACTTGTGTTACTATTCAATGGAAATCTAACGGCAGCGCAGCAGACGGTGGCTGGTCGGCAACAATTGATTGTTCCGAACCGCCTGTTTGTGCTGACAATCCTCCGGCAGCCGATGTGTTTGGGCAGGCAACAGCAGTTTGTAATTTAAATGATTATTGTGGTACAACTTCCGGTTATTATGGTGAAGATGCGCCATATAATTTTGGTGGTACCGGTGGTTCATGTCCGCATCCCGATGATGATTTATTTGCCGGTACTTTGGAAAATAATTCCTGGTTAAAATTTATTGCTGCTGCCACAACATCCACGTTTGATTTTAATGTAACGGGTGGTGCTTCATGCGATGGTGTGCAAATTGGCATTTACGCTTTTAATGAGGCTACTAAAACGTTTACATTAAAATCGCCGTGCAGTTATACAGATGGTGGTCATGAAGGCATCTTTTCTATTACAGCAACTTCACTTGTAGTTGGAGATACCTATTATATGATGATTGATGGTAATTCAGGTTCTAATTGTGATTATACGATAGGTGCAAATACAGGAGTGGCAACTGTGGATGCCGGTCCTGATCAATCTATTTGCGGCGCCTCTGTAACACTTAATGCTGAAACGGTGACTGGCAGTGGCACGTGGAGCTTAGTAAGCGGATCAGGAAGTTTTGACGATGCTACTGACCCTGATGCATGGGTGAGTGGTTTGGCATTGGGTGAAAATGTATTTCAATGGACAACAATAGACGGGCTTTGTGGCGATGGTTTTGATGAAGTTACTGTTAATAATATTTGTTTATTGCCAATTAATATCACTAATTTTTATGGGGAAGCATCGCAGGAAGGTGTGCACTTATTTTGGACATCTGCAACAAATAATTTAGATTATTTTACAATTGAAAAATCGGTTGATGGCATACATTTTTTTGCAATAGGTAAAGTGCAACAAGCTGCAAATGGGAGCTATGCATTTATAGATAAAAACCCTGCGTTTAACGATAATTATTACCGGTTAATTCAGGTTGACGCTTCTGGGGAAAGTTATGAAAGTCAGGTTATTGTGATTCCATACGCAGCGCATCTTTACAATATATACGAGCAACACATGTACTTGAATCAGGAAGGCAATTTAATTATTCCCGGAACCTTTCAACATGATGCAACAGTTACTTTGGAAATTTTTGACATGTTAGGAAAAATGGTATTTACACATCAGGAATATGTGAACAGCAATATGGCACTTACTGAAATTCAATTAAGCAATACAACACTAACGGGTGTAGTGCTTTGTGCGGTAAAAGTGAATGGTAATGCTTATGCAGCTCAATTACTGTTTATAGATTAAAGATGGATTACTACAACATTTAATTAAATCCCAAAGCTATTTCAATAGTTAATCCCACGCTACTAAAATGTGTTTTATGGTCGCCGGTATATCCTATCCACCTGGATCCGGTTACATCATAAAAATCATATTTCCCGAAACTCATTGCATAAAATGGCAGAATCCGTATGCCACTAATTTCACCCGATTCAAATGGAATGGCAAAACCAGCCTGTGCTTTAAAACCAACACTATAGCCCCTAAAAATATTAAAATCGGTTGATGGAGGTGATTCAAATAGTGTATAAGGTGCACTTGCTCCTGACAGTTCACTTTTATTTTCAGCAGCATTGATATTCAAACCGACACCGAGAATTATAAAATTAACCGGTAAATAATTTCCCCCAAAATAAAGTGAAATATCTTTAGCTTTAAATTGGAGTGAATTGCCGCCTGTATCACTTGCTATATCTTTTGAACTTGAAATTATTCCTCCTGCTTCAAACTCTGCATGATTTCCTCTTGAAACAAAACCCAATGCCAATCCTAAGCTTGGTTTAACATCAGGAATTTTGTCCAGTTGCATATTTATTTGAAGAAATTGCAGATAAATATCTTGCTCAGTACGCGTATTTTGCGCATAAACTCCCCCAATTTTAAAGGCATAAGATTGACCGTTTATTGAAGTAATGTTTATTAGGATAAGCAGCATAAGTGATGTAGTCAGGTGATTTTTCATATTAACAAAATTACTATACGAGGGTGACAATTTTTATAAATTATTAATATAAAGTTTGGACAAGTATAAACCTGCATGTACACTGACTTTGGGTGAAGCGCTGACAAGTATAAAGGTTAATGCAAAGGCTGTCAATTCAGTGATTTCACCTCATTCTCGCAATTTTTGCGTATATTTATACTTTATTGAATCACGTGTTCTTCCGTAACGGTAGTTCTACCTGAATTTTCCACCACTGATTTTCATCGATTCAATTCATTATGTTCACAATAAAATCTTCATTTTGGAATTTAAAATAGTGCAGGACAAAGGTGCTTACAAACAAATTGATTTTGGAGCAGGCAGAAGTACACAGGGCTTTTATCAAATTGCCAAAAAATTTGAACAAATTTTGGATATTTCCTATTCTAAAAAAAGCGATAACTTCAATACTTTGTGCTGGAACTATTCTTACCACGGTGTTCCATTTCAGTTGACTTATCACTGGGATAACGGCACTTTAATTAAACTTCAAAACCAGGCACCTAGTAAAGAAGAGGAAACTGCCATTGATGAAATCATCACAGTTTTGAGTTCGTATTTATAAAAATGTATTGTATTAGCGTATTGTAATCCGCTGAAACCTTTGTTTATCAAGTGTTTTAGAGGTGTCTGACTATTCTCATTCAGAATGGTAACATAAGTCATAATTTAGGTTATGGATGTGATGGAATTTTGTACCATAAAAATTAATCATCACTACTTAAACTAAGATATATGAAAAAGCTAATGTTAATAATCGCGCTCGTTGTTGCAGGCAGTTTAATTGCTTCAGCAAATAATAATGATAATTTAGTTCCAGTTTATGGAATTGAAAATGGCGACCAAGTTTCCGGTGTTGGAACAATGATGTTAAAAGGTGATATATGGGTAATCAGAGTTACTGATAATGAAGGCGTTGTTGATTATTGCCCAATGAATCTCCCTCAAAACTTTCAAAAAGCCGGTTTAATAGTAAAATTTTCAGGAACTGTAAAATACATTTCTGATACCGATAAACTTGCCGGTATGCCAGTAATACTGTCACAAATTAAATTGGCAAGATAATTTTAATCATGTGGATTTTGGTAATCAGAGGCTGTCAGTGTGCGACAGCCTCTTTTTTTATGAGATAAATTGTAAATTGTTCCTGCCTTTACTTCGCTACTCTATTTTCAACAGCTGTAATTCCCTGTCACAAAGCCTTCGAAACTGAATTGTAATCATGAGTATTTTTTTGAATTGTTATCTTATTCTGTTTACTTTTATGCGTGCTAGTCAGGTATGCCTCGTTTCTCACCATTGCTCTTGCTTTATTGTTGCCAACAGAAAGTAGATCACAGCATGCGTTAAATTTACCTACTTTAGTTAACCCTACTTTTTTGTGTGATTTCCAAATTGAAGAAACATTTTTATTTGAAAATGGAAGTGGAGCTGTTTATGAACCGTTTGATTCAACTTTGTATAAATATGATATCTGGAAGAGACCTGAGCGAATGGAAAGGTATTTATATGATTCGTTGATTGCAGAATCGAAATTGGAATACGACAGAGTTAATAAATATACCAGAATCACATCTTTACAATTAGACACTTTTTATTTTTATAATGTATGCGGACTTATAACCGAAAAAAATATCTCTACAGGCTCATCTGACCCCCAAAAGGCAAGTTTCAGCTACAGATATAGTTATGATTCAGAAAATAAATTATTGAACAGAACATTATGGGATTTAAAAAACTATGACACTGATTTCATACTGGAAGAAATTGTTTATAGCTACAATTTAAATGGTCAGGTAGCTGAGATTAATACCTCTTTATGGCTGGAATCAGAACAATTATACACCAGCCGTAAAAAAACTATCCATTATAATCAAGATGCACAAAATATAGTTGAGAAGGTATATATGGATAACGTGTCACCCATATCAGATATCCCTGATAGCACCACGATATTTAATTATAATGATCATGGAAAAATCACCGGTAGTTTTAAACTTATTCCCAATAACGGAAATTATGATACTATACAGGCAACAGTATTTTTTTATAGTATCGACAATTTACTTCATTCAGTATTTGAAAGCAACTATAACGAAGGAGAGTATACTTATGGTCAGTTTTGGTCTTATAGCTATGATATTAAACAAAATTTAAAACTAAAATCAAGAAGCGAATCGTTTGACGGTGAAAACTGGGTAAAAAAAGACAGGGTTCGTTATGTGGTAAGGGGGCAATACGTTCCTATGGCTAGTGCAAATAGTATAGAAGTAGTGCCTAATCCGGCCACTTGTTGCGCTGATATTATTTTTTATTCTGATGAGTACGATTTGGTTAAAGTTTTAATTAGTGACATGACAAGCAAAATAGTCCTAACTCAAATTTTACATATTTTCCCAGGCAGAAATATCATTCCCGTGCAATTTGAAAACTTTATCAATTCTCCAGCAATGAGTCGTCAACTTTATTCGGTAGCTATTATAGGAAATGCTACCTTTTCAAAGGCAACTTTTATTAAATTGTAAAATTACGCGTAGAGCGTTTTTGTACCTTATTTCATAATTTAACAAACAATCAATATTTTTGACTATCGTAAATTCACGTTTTGCCATGAAAAGTCAAATATTTAAAGCCATCTCTTTTGCATTTATTTTTGCAACGCTTTCCAATTCGCTAAAGAGCCAGACTATTTTATGGCAAAAGTCGATTGGTGGTAGTTCAACTGACAAGATTTCCGCTGCAATTATTGATAATGAAGGGAATATACTAATTGCCGGTACCTCCGGTTCCGATATAAGTGAATTTAAATCTGAGGATAATTTAGGCAGTTTAGATTTTTGGATCGTAAAGATGGACCAGGATGGGAATATAATTTGGGAAAATACCATTGGCGGCAATGCAGAAGATTTTGCCTACTGTGTTAAGCAAACCTTAGACGGTGGATATATAATTGGAGGATATTCTTTTTCAGATAACACTTTTGATAAAACCTCAGATGCGTTTGGTGAACAGGATTATTGGGTGGTAAAATTGGATTATGATGGAAATGTAGAATGGGATAAAAGTTTTGGAGGATATGACGAAGATTTACTCTTCGACATTGAAGTAACTAGTGATGGCGGATACATCCTCATGGGAGAATCTGGTTCTGATGATAATGGTAATAAAACTATAGAACGTTGCTATAGCGCCATATCTTGGCCTGACTATTGGTTTTTGAAATTAGATGCAGCCGGTGAAATCGTATGGCAAAATATGGTGGGTGGTATTACTAACGATTGGGGTAGGGAAATAGTAAATACGAGCGATGGAAATTATATCATTTCCGGACGGACTGATGCCGATATAGATTGCGAAAAAACAGTTGATAATTTAGGCTCAATCGATTATTACCTCACAAAAATAGAAGTTGATGGAAATGATATTTGGCAAAAGGAATATGGCGGAAATCTGAGCGATTATTTAGAGGGGATAATTCCAACATCAGATAATGGATTTTTATTAATTGGCTATTCGAGTTCACCTATTTCAGACTCTAAAACTGAAGGTAATATTGGCAATACCGGTTATATGGATTATTGGGTGGTAAAGTTGGATCACTATGGTGAAATTCAATGGCAAAATACAATAGGAGGGAAGTCTACCGACGCTTTATTGAATTGCACACAAACAATAGATGGCGGCTATTTATTAGCAGGTTACTCCAATTCGGAAATTTTTGCAGATAAAACAGAAGCGCCGTATGGTAATCATGATTATTGGTTTGTTGAATTAAACGTTTTTGGTGAAGTTGTGGATGATTTTACAATTGGAGGTACCTCTGATGATTTATTAGTTGAAGCACTTCAAACTAATGACTATGGCTATTTATTATTGGGCTATTCTGAATCTAATTTAACAGGTATTAAAACAGTTGCCGGTCTAGGTAGTGACGATATCTGGATGGTTAAAATAGCCCACGACATCAATATAGTGGAAGGTACTGTTGCATTTGATTTCAATAGCAATGAAATAATTGATGGTGATGATTTTTATTGCGTGAATAAATTGGTGCAGGACGAAACATCAGGAGCTATAACCTTAACTACTGCAGCTGGTAAATATGCTGTAGGTATAGAAACACCTGGAACTTATATTACCTCGACTCCTGCCATTGAATACTATTCTGTTGTACCTGCTAATTACACGGGTGAATTTATTGATTTTGGACATATCGACACCGGTAAACATTTTCTTATTCAACCCATTGGTGATTTTACAGATTTATGTATATCTGCTATTCGCATTACACCTTTCCGACCTGGTTTTGAAGCTATTTATCACTTGATGTACAACAATGTTGGCACAACCACAGCAAGTGGAACTATAGCCATGTATCCTAGCGAATATATTGTATTCGACTCCGCTGATATTGCCCCTGTGCTCATTACTGCTGATTCAATATTGTGGAGTATTGCATACTTATCGCCATTTGAAACCGGTTCATTTAATATTTATGTTTCAGTAATTGAAGCAGCACCTCTTGATTCAACTGCTATATCTTTATTTCAACTCACACCTGTTGTTGGGGACGATGGTCCTGAATGTAATTACGATACTGTATCGGTGGTTATTAGTGGTGCATTTGATCCAAATAATATTACAGTGGATAAAACTCAATTGTCTGTTTATGAAGTACCATTGCAACCGGCTTTGGAATATACCATAAATTTTCAAAATACTGGTACTGATACAGCATTTTTAGTTCAACTCATTAATCCTTTGCCTGAAGATTTAATACTAGCTAGTTTAATTATTAAAGAAACATCACATACGCTAACTTATTTCGAATTAGATGATGATAATAATTTAATTTTTCAATTTGCTGATATTCAACTCCCACCAACTGCCATCGACGAAGTAAATTGTCATGGCTTTATTACCTATGAAATGCAGACACAAACGGATTTAATTGAAGGAGATATTATCGCTAATGAGGCATCTATTATTTTTGATTTTAACACACCGGTTATTACGAACACTGCTACTACTGAAATAATTGTACCAACAGTTGGAATTAATAATAAACCACAATTGGCCATATCTGTAAAACCTAATCCGTTTACAAATGCTACTACAATTTATTTCAATACCTATTTAAATTATGCACAAATTGAAGTTACTGACATTAATGGCAAACAAATTTTCAAAGACATTATGAGCGGAACTGAATGGAATTTTATTCCGGGTGATATTAATCCTGGCTTGTATTTTGTGCATTTAACACAGGAACAAATTGGCACATACAGCACTAAAATTGTTTTACTTTAAGCTGGTATTATAAGCACCATGAATAGTAGGTGCACCTATTACGAACTGCTTTGTTTATAGGTGTTTCGCTTGTGTAAATTATAATCTTATTACTTGATTATCAATGTATTATCTTCTAATAATACAGTGAATTATGCTTGTCACAAAAGCGCATTGTTTGTATCAATTTACCGATTAAACACATAGTTTGAATTGGTAAATTTGTTCATTCACAATTTAAACCCTTTTACAACTTATGAAAAAAGCACTTTTATTTATTGCATCCGGAATCATTCTTGCTTCTTGTTCCAAAACGGAGATTGAGCAGGCAGCTGTTACCAGCCCGGTTGATGAACTTGACATGAAAATTGTTTATTATTTAACCGGCGATGGCGAAGATGTTGAAACACCAACAGAAGGCGGAACCGTTTTAATGGGTGGTAGCACAGATGTTGATGCCGCATTTGAATGGATGATAGACAGAAGTGGTGGTGGCGATTTTGTCGTAATTCGTGTAACCGGAGAGGATGGTTATAACCAATACATTTATGATATGGGTGGATTAAACTCCGTAGAAACTATTGTAATTAATACTGTAAGCAGTGCTAATTCAATGGGTGTATATAACAGAATAATTAATGCAGAAGCATTATTTATTGCAGGTGGAGATCAGTGGAATTATGTAAATATCTGGAAAGGTACGTTAGTTGAAGATGCCATTAATTATTTAATTAATACCAAACATGCACCTGTTGGTGGAACCAGCGCAGGTGAAGCAATTATGGGTGATGGTTATTTTGATGCTATGAATGGTACTGTTACTTCTGAAGGAGCATTAAATAATCCATACAAAGACAGAGTATCCATTCAGTATGATAATTTTATTGAAAATCCTTGGTTGAAAAATACCATTTGTGACCAGCATTATATTGGCAGAGAAGGACGCCATCTTACCTTTATGGCTCGTTTAAGTACTGATTACGGTATTACAGTAAAAGGCATTGGTGTTGATGAAGAAACAGCTGCTTGTATTGATGAAGATGGTCATGTACAAGTGTTTGGTATTAACAATGCTTATTTCTGTCGTCAAACTAATTTAGCACCTGAAGGTTGTGTGAGCGGCCATGAATTAACCTGGAAAAGAGGAGAACAGGCAGTAACTGTTTATAAAGTTCCTGGCACATTAACAGGTGATAATACGTTTGAATTAAGCGATTGGGCAACGGGTTCAGGTGGTACTTGGGGATATTTTTGGGCGTTTAAAGGAGAATTCCATTCTACATTTTAATTATTGAAATAAATAAAAAAACCGGCAATGTATGATGTTACTTTGCCGGTTTTTTGTTTCCTGACTTTTTTATTTAGTTGTCCTCACCATATCCTACTAACATAATAGATAAACCAAATCCTTTTAAAACCCCTTCAATAGGTGAGGGGTCATTAATATAGGTATATTGATTGATGTATGCATTTAATTCGGTATAATCGGTTTTAATCGGTGACCAGCTATAATATGGTTTAAATAAAATACCAAGTCCGTTTTCTGTTGCTACAATAAATTGTACAAAAGGTTCGAATCCTAATTTAAACTGGGAATTTACTTTTGCAAAATTGGCAACCCCGATATCTTCCGGAGTATCGGCACGAGTTAAAGATTTCTCACTATTTAGGCCGGTATTTATACCAATCATAAGTGCTTTCGTATCGCTATTACCAAGATTTACTCCAAGTCCAACATCAAAGGTGTTCCATTTATTTTTTACATCTCGTTGTTGTTCAGTTCCTGAAGCATCAACTCCGGTAGCACTTACAACACAACTTCTGTAAGTAAATCCGATATCCCAAAAAAATGCATTCGCTGCGCCACCAAAGTGGAAAGTAAGCCCATCATAAAAATGCGGACTGGGCATGGTTTCATCTAAATAAGGACGCGTTTCATTGTAACGGTTAATCACATAGTCTAACCCTTCCGATTTCAAAAAGGCGGCGTTATAACCTCCACCGGCATAATAAAATCCCTGGGAATAACATGCTGAACCTAAAGTAATTAGCATGAAAAAGAAGCATATTTTGTGCATTGGATATGATTTTGCCATAAAATTAGGGTCAAAATGTTATCATACACAATCCATCGGTTTAATTTGGAATACTTTTAAATAAATTGATTTAGTATGTTTGTAAAAAAAATCAGATGTATAAATACGTGGTATTTGCCCTAATAGTATGTTTTGGAGTTACAACAAAGGCTCAAATAAATTGTCCGGTTTTAGGCAATACACGCGGGCTACCCACTCAAGCTCAATGTGAAGAAATGAAAAGCCGCAAGGTGGTGGTCATGTTGCCGGAATTAAATGAAAATAAAATCAAACAATTTGAAAAGAAAAAAGAATATGATGAATTAGCGCAGTATAAAAAGGATTTTGTTATATACAAGCAGGCTATAAAAGATGGTGTAAAAGCACATTGGAATTTGCATGATTTTGTTTCGTTTAAAAGCACAGAAGAAGTAATGTCATTAGCTAAAAAAGGGAATAAGGATTATGTTGTTATTATTTTTGGAGCAACCTACTCAGAATATGTAAATGGGGCTTTAAAATTGAGATTTTCATTTGGATATAGCGGAGGGGAGCGTGAATTTGATAATAAAGAAGCTGAAGTTTATTATCAAAAATGTTTAATAATTGCGCCAATAGAAAAAGTTGATGTTGCCGAAAGTCTGATTAACAGTGTGCATATGGCCATATCATTACCACATGCTATGATTGATAATGAATCGATTGTGTATGGGATTGATTTTGTGAATTATGTTGTAAAACAAAAACTTGCAGATAAAACTTTTGGTCATCATGACATCTCTAAAAATGCCTCCAAATTGTCAGCATATACACTTGCCGTAAACCAGGAGGATTGGAGTTCAGAAATCTCGACAGCAGATGCAAAAGATAAGTATGGATTGACTATCGAATTAATGGACTCACTGGCATTCAATACTTTGTTGAATACAGGTCAACCAGGAATTGCCTATGCAGTAAAAATGGGTCCTTATTTATCGGTGGTATTGTCTGATACCCGTGAGGTTGTATATCTTACCGGATTAGGAGATAAATTTATGTTCAAACTGACACCCACTATTTCTGAAAAGGAATTAGAAAACTTGCAGAAAAAAATTGCCGGTATGAAAGTAGAGGGTGAGGGTGAAGAAAATGAGTAACAAACAGTTTTTAGGGTTGTGTTTTGTTAACAAAACGCGTTGAACGATTGCGTGCACTGCTCAGTGCCATTTTAACAAATTTGTTGTTTTGCAATTTCTGTATAGATTTGCCGTGTTAACAGCGCAACTATGAAATTCACTAAACTGATATTGCTTACCATCACCCTGGGTATTTTCACGCAAATAAAGGCTTTTGGCCAATTCGGAAGTCCATTACTTACTTACAAAAATGATGTGCCTACTCAAAAAGAGTGTGCAGAAATTACCAAACGTAAGCTGATTGTCCTTAATCAACGTTGGGATTTAGATAAAGTAGATGCGTTTAAACGCGATAAGGAATTTTCATTACTCGAAGAATATAAAGACGAGTGCGCAGCCTACAGCAATGCCTATGTGCAGCTGATAAAGGAAAAATGGAGTTTACATGATACTTTTGAAGTATATTCATTTAAGCAGATAAAAGAATTGTATGAAACCGGAGCAACAGATGTTGTAGTATTAGCCTTAGTGCATATCACCGTTGAAAAAGGAAGCGATAATAAAAATGAATACAAGCTTGATTTTGCCTATTCAGCAAATGAAAAGAAAATGGATGAAAACGGCTTTAACCCTCAGGATTTTAAGTCGTTGATTTTATTTCCAATTGAACAATTAAATGAATTGGATTACACCTTTACAAAAATGTATTTGGGAATCAGTTTGTTACGCCAGGTTCCAACAAAAGAAGATATTCATTATAGTATAGATATGATGAACAATATTGTGCAGCGAAAAACTTTGGACAATAAATTTACCGACAATACCATTAAACAGCTTTCTCCAAAACTAAAAGAGTATACCCTTGCGATATCAAAAAAAGATTGGGATGAAGATATTAGTATAAAAGATGCGCAAGTATATTATCCCTACCCAATTGAAATTGTCGAACAGGAAAAATTCAACACCTTAATTACTGAAGGAGCTACCGGCTATGCTTATGCATTTAAATTAGGCACTTGGATGGGAATAATGTTTTCTGACACTAAAGAAATTGCCTATGTTTCAGCACCAATTGATATTCCGGTTAAAAAAGCAACTGCTTTATTCAGCCTGCGCGATTTAAATAAGATAAATGAGGCTGTTACGAATACTAAAATCGTATTTAAAGAGTAAATCGGCGCATATAACATCATAGCACAGCGCATAATTTTGAGACACACTTAACATATGTTAATTATTACATGTGTAAGAAAAATGCGCTTTTTTAAGGTACTCATATAAAAAATCTTATATTGTTTTTGATTTTTCAAAAATTACCTATAATTTTAGTTAAAATTAAATTCTATGAAAACAAAGTTACTATCCTATTCAGGTGCCGCTTCAGTATTTCTGCTTGCCGGTGCTGCGAAATCAGATGCACAAGTGATTTACCACGACATTGATCCCGATGTTTACATGACCGGTGACCCGGACGATTATTTTCTCGACGTTAATATGGACGGTGAACACGAACTTAAGTTTGGTCACACCACTGATGTCCTCGGTGCTTTTTGGGGCTGTTATGGCAACGTTACGCCTAATTATTCGTATTGCTGGATCAATAATTACGTAGCTACATCAACTTATGGCTGGACATTTGGAGCACCACTTGATGCCGGTGACCCTGTCCCTTTTGGCTTCAACAATCCG
>Ga0209174_10002091_pt1 | contig 13601 bp, 11 predicted proteins | sample JI91814BDNA_FD_187505 | JGI IMG/M metagenome (GOLD analysis project Ga0209174, IMG submission 187505) | Wastewater effluent complex algal communities from Wisconsin, to seasonally profile nutrient transformation and Carbon sequestration -... | ecosystem: Engineered > WWTP > Effluent > Algae...
ACCAATCTAGGTGACCATCAAAATTTACAGACTCACCTACAATAACAGTCCCAATATTAAATTGGCGAATTAAGCCAGAACAATACCAGCAAGGTGCGAGTGTTGTCACTAGAATTTTATCTCGGTAATTTGTTTGCCGTCCAGCTTTACGGAAAGCGTCAGTCTCCCCATGCACAGAAGGATCATTGTCTTGCACTCTGCGGTTTCTCCCTCGTCCGAGAAGTCTGCCATTGCTATCAAACAAAGCAGCACCCACAGGCACTCCTCCTTCGTCAAATCCTACCTTGGCTTCTTCATAAGCGATTGTTAGCATTGCTTCATAATTCATAGTTCTATACTCCATTCAGAGTTTAATATTTCTTCGATTGATTAAGAGTTAATAATGAATGCTGCCTCAATAGTTTCAAGCATTTCTTTTTTATATTATTAACCTATAATCATTACAAGTTGTGGCTAATAGAGCGTAGACTGTAGTAGTCAATTAGAAAAATTTTACCCCGTTTAGTATTCCATTAAAGGTGGAGTGATTTACGACGCTTTACATATACGAGCTGCTCAAAAAATGAAAGCAACAATTACCTTGAGCTTCGGACCCCAATTAATAATGGAGAAGAAATATTAAACTTCCAAAACAACCTTGACAAATTCTTGTTTTATGAGATTCTAAGAAGAGAGAATAAATATTATGAATGCAATTGAATTTGAGCAGACCTTAATCTTTTATTCATTGGATACATTTAATTAGCTGCAAAAAATGTTTTTAACTAAAGAAACTATGAAAAAAATATTACTACTAATACTTCCCTTCTGCTTATTGGCAGATGATTTGCCAACGTTAGACAAAGAAAATTATTTGATTCAAAATTATTTAATTCGAGATCAAGAAGAAATAAAGAAAAGCTCGTTGATTCAGTTTATTTATAAGAACGGAAAAAATAAAAATAAATCATTCGCAGAATTTTATCCTGCTGGCTCTAAAGAGGCTATCTTTCAAAAACAACCAAGTAGTTTTTTCGTTTCAGAAAATGATAAAATGGAATTAGTAGTAAGCCAAAATGAATATAGGTTTACTTCGAAAATCAATGTAGGTGAATTTAAAAATTATGCGATTAGCTCTACTGGAAGTTTAAGAGGTATCTACGAATTATATGAGCGGATTATACAAGAATACAATATAGCGGGAGTTTTTTTTAAAGACAAACAAGTATTAAGAACTAAGTTACTGCATACTCTGATTCCTTCTTATTCTGATTTTATAGAAAAGACAGAATGCAAAAAATCAGAAAATGACTTTACTTGTAATCTTTTGATCAAAAAGAATTTGCCTATTATTCAATTGAAAAAAGGAGAAACTGAATCGATTCAGGTTAATTTCTTAAATAGAAATTTGGTTCAATCACCAACTGCGCCGACACAATTAGAATTACTAAAAACTACAACTACAAATCTATCGAATGAATATGGAATCTCACAAGAGGAAACAGCTGAATATGAAGTAAAAATAGAATTGGAAAGTATTGTAGAGCAAGGAGCAGTAATGGCTGGCTCTCCAATGCGAAGTTATAGAGGATTTATTAATTTGAGCATGACCAAAAACAAAAAAGAAATCCCAAAAAAACAACTTACTGTAGCTTCTCCTCATATTAATAAAATCGGTGGAGAGAAAGCTGTAATTGAAAAAGGAACAAAAGCTGCCTTTGAAGAAGTAATAAATTTTATCCTCAAAGATAAATTTGAGTTAAAAAAATAAAATTTGCTTTGTTTGTATCGGAAACCTTTGCGATTCAGTATTAATTAATTTTTAGAATCAAATATTCTTGTGTATTAAAAACTTGTGCTTACTCTGATTTGTTTTTAAAAAAATGAAAATGAAGTGCATATCTAAGTGACTAAAATAAAATGATAACAAGGGGTATTTGTTTACATGGGTAAAAAGCATCATGATTCGAACTTCGATGAATCTTTCCAATGGGATGAATGCTTTGTAACAGGCTTAACTGAAATTGATGAGCAGCATCATCACCTTGTAAATGTAATAAATCATTTTGGAAAACTAGTCAGAGAGAAGGATAAGTTATTACTGGATGAGATTGAAAAAGTATTTAAAGACTTAACTGATTATTCTGAATATCACTTCAAGGAAGAAGAATCTTTAATGAAGAAAGCTTCCATTTATGAGCATCATTACAAACATCATTGTAGAGAGCATTTAAACTTTTTGCGAGAAATAGAGCAGATAAAGAAAAGTCTTTCTAATAGTAATCCCAATTCAGCAAAGTCGCTATTAAAATTTTTAATTCACTGGCTTGCTTATCATATTTTAGGTTTAGATCAGAGTATGGCAAAACAAATCTTCGCTATACAGAATGGCGTAAGCAGTTATAACGCATATACCCAAGAAGTAAAACAGAAGAACGGGGCTACTGGTCCTTTGCTAAGAGCACTCAATGGATTATTCCATCAAGTATCAGAGAGGAATCGAGAATTGAGTCTATTAAATCAAACCTTGGAAGAAAAAGTTGCCGAAAGAACACAAGAACTTTTAGAAGCAAATCAAAAATTGGAAGACATGGCTTTAACGGATGTTCTGACTGGATTACCAAATCGTCGCCATGCAATGAAGCGTTTTGTCAAGTGTTGGGATGAATCTATCAATGAAAAAAAACCACTTTCCTGTATGATGGTCGATGCTGATAATTTTAAACAAATCAATGATACACAGGGGCATGATGCAGGGGACGAGGTGTTACGACAACTATCCCGAAAACTAAAAGAATCTATTCGAACAGATGACGTTGTTTGTAGATTGGGTGGAGATGAATTTATAATTCTATGTCAGAATACTCCACTGGATGGTGCTATGCTTCTTGCTGAAAAGATTCGACAAGAAGTATCAAATCTTCAAGTCTCTGTGGGTAATGGCAAATGGATTGGAAGTATAAGCATTGGCGTAGGCTCAAGGCAAGATAATATGAAGGTTTTAGAAGACCTCATAAAAGTTGCGGATAATGGCGTATACATTGCCAAGAAAAATGGACGAAATTTTGTTGGGTCTGCTCAATTACCTTGCTGATACAAAAACCAAGAGGAATACAATATGATTTCTTTTTTTTGAATCTGCTCGTTTCCGAGAAAACTATGATTGCCAAATGCCGATTCTATTAGTAGGAGTCATTGTGTATGATTAAATTTATTCATCAGCTTAGAATTGTAACTAGATTAATTATAACTCTTTGTCTTGCCGGTTTCATTTTGGTAGGTGCTACGTTTGGCGTGTATTACCAAACCACAGTAGTAAAAGACACGATGAAAACGCAGATTCAAGAAATTCAAACTGAGCAGAATCGACTCCGCGGTCTATTAGATACAAAGTATAAAGAAGATATTGCTTTAGAGGATAAAGCATTTGATAATTTAAAAAATCATGAATTAGAATTAATCAAGTTTCTTGATAGTTTTCTAATTGGTTGGATTGTGGTTCTCGCAGTTATTACCATAATTTCCTTTTTAGCTTCTTTTCTCATTTACACAGAATTAATTGTGCCTCTTCAGCAAGCATTCAGTGTGACCGAGCATATGTCCAAAGGTCGTTTCGACTATAACCTAAAAGTAAATACTATGGATGAAATTGGGGAACTCTTGCAGTCAATCAAGATTATCCGCATTATCTTTAGAAGTGTTTTTGCTGAGATAAAAGAAGTGGCTAATAAGTTGCATAGCTCAGCAAATATTATGATTGGTTATGCAATGGATTTTACAGAGACTTCTTTTAAATTGGCAACCGTTGTTAAAAAAACTTCTGACTCTGTTACTAGTGTATCCAATTCTACAAATGCTATTGTGGATGCTGTAAATAAAGAAACCATCATGACTAAAGATGCATTGTCTATCATCAATGAGTTGAATGAATCCATTCTCGATGAATCTACCGTGTTTACCGAATTAATGAAAGTATCCGATCATTCTGCTGAAGAAGCAGGTTTAGGCGAGAAGGGGATAATGGAAGTTAGATTCGCGATGGATGCAATTGGTCAAAACTATATCGCCATAAAAAATATTATGGGAACCATTACAGAAATTTCCGATCAAATCAATCTACTCGCACTCAATGCTTCGATTGAAGCGGCTCGATCCGGAGAGTCAGGAAAAGGATTTGCTGTTGTAGCAAATGAAGTCTATAAATTAGCAGAGCATACAGCGGATAGAGTTAAAGAAATAGAAAAATTAATCAAGACTACAAATAAAGCAATTGAAAATGGAAAGAACAAAGTGGATGAATCTTCCAATACTATTCATTCTATTTTAGAGAATGCAGAAAAAGTAGATCAATACATTGACAAAGTTTTTCAGAAGATCAATGTTCAAACTGATATTTCTGACAAGCTAAAAAAACATATTGAGTATATGAATGCAATGGCAGATCAAATTGAATCCAATATAAATGTTCTAAAGCATACTGTTAGCTACATTGACTCAGATGTAAAAAGTATTTCCGTCGAAGCACAGACTATCGGAAATGGAACTCAGGATATATTACGATTAGCCAATGACAAAGTAAAGACTTCTAACTTTATCAAGACTGTTCTAAGCGAATTCCAAATTGATACAAAGCTTTTAATCCAATGGGATGATACTCTCAGCGTAAACGTAGAAGAAATAGATAGACAACACCAAAAACTAATCGATATTTTAAACCAACTCTACATTTCCACACATGAAGACGCTTCAAAAGAAAAGCTTACCGAAATATTAAACGCACTCATTGAGTATACTGTGATTCATTTTAATACAGAAGAAAGTTATATGAAGCAGTGCAAATATCCTGAGATGGTAGTGCACACGGCAGAGCACGAAGCACTAAAAGAAGAAGTTCTTAAATTCAGCAAAGCCTATAGAGAAGGAACCGAAACAGTTAGCTTTGAGTTGTTAAACTTTTTGAGGAAGTGGCTAACCAATCATATCCTCAGATCGGACAAAAAATATTCTAAGTTCTTCAATGCGAGTGGAATTAGATGATTTAGTTTTATTGAGTTGAAATCTTTTGTGTGAATTTGTAATTTCAGAATATGCCAGGGATAAATCGCCATTTTACTCTTTGCATATATTGCACATAGGCAATGTCTTTTTGTAAATGGATTTCTTCTGTGTAGGCTCTCCATAAATAAATCAAACTCCATCCGACTAAACCAAGTGCATTTTGAAAATTCAAATAGGGTAAATGCTCTATCCACCAGGCAAATGTTTTTGTGAGATAAGCAGGATGTCGAATAATTCCATAGACTCCGTTCGTGATAATCTTTCTTCTACTTAAATTCCCTGCATTCCATCCCAGATTTAATGTGCTAATAAAATAGATTGTATATAGAAAAAGCGTTATAATTTGTAGGACTGTAAGAATGATAGAAGACTCTATCCACTGTGCTTCGGGAAATTTTCCGTAGGTAAATAATTGTGCTGTTGCACCATTGAATGGAGGATAACAGATTAATGCCGCTATCCATCCAGAAGAATGTGGTTGTGGATCTCTTATTCTATTGTCGAGCCATTTAGATTCTACTGAGTAGGCAAAGAAGAAAATGATAGTATCTAAGAGAAGTAGTAAATTAAAATAAGCTGTATAAAAATATGGAAAAGGTTGCTTAAAAAAAATGAATAAGTCTTTGGATAGGTCTGCGAAATAAGGGAATAATACTCTGTAATGTTCTAATATAAATACGAACATCAATGGAATAAAGAAAATTTTTATGAAAATTACAAAGAATACATTTCTATACTTCTTATGATTTAGACTAATCTTAAGTTGTATTAATTGTTTAACAAAAGAAATTAAGATTAGAAATTTATCTCCTGTATCAATTGTTTGTTTCTTTGTAAATGAAATGGACGTAAAGAGGTAAATAAAGCTTATCCCCAGCCACATTAAAAGCAATGAATTCAAAGCTATTTGCCAGCTTTGAAAGAAAGAGGTTTTGTAAAAAGGGAAACCTTTATAAAAAGCCCAAGCCATTCCCATTAGAATGGCTTGAACCAAAAACCGAGGAACAAATCTTTTTATTATTTTATCTATTTGCACTTGGATTTAAGCCTTAGTTAGCCTTTTTTCTGGTTACGTCTGCTCTATTGGTAATATCTGTTCTGTTCGCGCATTTGAAATCTTTCTCATCACAGTCTGCTGCAATTTGTCCGTCTTGTGTTTTTGTAAACACAGCTTCTGGTTTGCAACTAAGATTTGAGCAAGTAGATGACGTTGAGCAATAAGAACTTGCGCTGCAAGTATAATGAGCTGAGCCTGGACATTCAGATGCTGATGCGTAGTAGCAAGAGGATGTTCCTCCTGATGAAGAACTACTAGATGAAGATGATGATGTTCCACAAGTTCCTGAATTCACGCAACTGGTATAGGTTGAATAACAACTAGAAGAAGCAGAACAAGAATAAGCGGTTGAGGAACCACATGCAGTAGTCCATCCAGTTGTGCATCCCCCACTACTTGAAGAGGAACTACTGCTAGAGGAGGAACTGCTTGAAGAGGACGAACTTGTGCAAGCCGAAAGATTAGAGCAAGTTGAAGAAGAAGAGCAAGAACCACTAGCTGTGCATGTATAAGGAGTCGAAGATGGACAAACTGAACTAGAAGCATAGTAACAAGATGATCCACTAGATGATCCACCCGATGAGCTACTACTAGACGAAGATGTCCCACTGCTCGTTGAACTAGGTCTAGATGCTTGTGAAAGTGAATTGAGAAGCAATAGGTTAGTAATATCCTTCATTGGATCGTCTGCTTTTTCGGAAGCGCAAAACAAAACACCTAGTAAAATTGTAATTGCACAGAGAGCCATTACCCCCTTTTGGATACGATTGTTTTTTTCAAGATTTCTTTTCATTAGAATTCTCCTTTGAATACTGTTGATTCAATATTATAGCGAATAAAAAAGCTTTGTCTATCCTCAAGATTGACTAGAAATAGAGTTTTTTTTCGAATTTCTATATTAAAAACTAATCAATATTGACTAGTTTTTAACTGAAAAGGTGTAGACATCTAAACTGAGCATTCAAGAGTTAAGGTAACAAAAGAAACATTAGCGAGCTTTCGTTGTTTAAACAATTGAGCTTGCTAATTCACATAGGAATTTTAAATGGAAGTCAAAGAAGCAATCTTAAATAGAAAATCAATTCGAAAGTATTTACCTAAATCTATTGAAAAAGATAAGCTAGTTCGGTTACTTGAAACTACTCGTAGAGCTCCAACATGGAAAAATACGCAGGGATATAAAATCGCGGTCGTTCAAGGTAAGACAAAAGAAAACATCGCGAAAGATTTCCTAGAAGCAATTGAGTCTGGTATAGCGGAAAATCCTGATTATCCATATCAAGATTTTTATCCTAACTATATAAAGAAAAGAATGCTTGAACTCGGTGCAGCTTATTTTGGTCATATGCAAGTAGACCGAAAGGATAAAGAAAAACGAAAAGAGCTTATGCTTGAAAATTTTAAATTCTTTGGTGCTCCTGTCGGAGTATTCTTTCTTATGGAAAAAGGAATGAATTATTGGCCTACTCTTGATCTTGGAATTTTAATTGGAACTTTTTTAATTGCAGCTAGAGATGAAGGACTAGAAACAATTGCACAAGCCAGTCTTGCTGCATTCCCTGATATTGTTCGAAAGAATTTAGGCTTAGCAGATAATTGGACAGTGGCAGTCGGGGTTAGTCTTGGTTATGGAGATTTAGAGGATAACACGAATAAGTTTCAATCTCCTCGCGCTGAAGTCTCGGAGGTTGTTCAATTTTTTGATTAATTTTTTTATGTATTGATTCTAATAAACAAAATTCATTTAATGACTCATTGATATTCGTATCATCTATAGGCTATGATTTAATTTATCCACAATTTATTACCTAATGCCCTTTTTACAATTGTCGCTTGACAAAAAACATATTTGCGTATATGCCATAGATAATCTTTGAAATGAAAAGAAAGTTATAGTTTTTAAACTGGCAGATGTTACTCTTGGTTTAGATTTTAGATTTTTACTTTCAAGCTATAAATGAGCTGAAGTGAGGAGAAATTATGACAATTGAAACAAATTCAGTAGAAATCTTGCTTGTTGAGGATAATCCGCGTGATGCGGAACTAATGATTCGTGCTCTTAAAAAAAGAAACCTAGCCAATCACCTCTTTCATGTATCGGATGGAGTGGAAGCTATTGATTTTCTATTGCATAAAGGAAAATTTAGCGATAGAATCAATACAATCTCTCCAAGAATTATTTTCTTAGATTTAAAACTTCCCAAAATAGATGGATTACAAGTATTAAAGGAAATAAGGTCAAACTATTCCACTAGAACAATTCCAGTAGTCATAGTAACATCATCTAAGGAAGATCCTGATATCAAAGAAGCATATAATCTTGGAGCAAGTAGCTATGTTGTCAAGCCTGTTGATTTCGAATCCTTTTCAGAAGTGATGAGCAATTTAGGTTTTTATTGGTTACTCATCAATACAACTGTCGAGAAATCAAACCCAGAAATGAACTTATGAAACGATATCGAACCATCCTGGCGATTGCATCCCCATTCATTGCTTGCGCAATTCAGTGGCTTTTCTGGCAATCGATTCAACCTTTGGTTTGGTTTCTTTTTTATCCCGCTGTGTTTATTAGTGCATGGATCGGAGGGTTTTGGACAGGCTTAGTTTCTACTTTTATTGCAACGACTCTTGCCTTTCTTTTTTTTATCAATCCTAATTATCCGATTTCAATGATTCATACTAAGACCTTTATTACTCTTAGTGTTTTTCTTACCATGGGAACACTATTTAGTGTCTTATTGGGTAGACTAAAAAAATTGAATGAGCAACTTAGCTCTGATTTGCGGCAAAATGAAATTAGCCAGAAAGAAGAAAAAAAATCCTTAGAAATAAAGTATCGCTCTATTATGGAGAGTGTTACTGATTACATTGTTGTATTGGATAAAGATCAGCGAATACAATATAATAATCACGTTGCGGCAGGACTTGAATGGGAGGATGTAAAGGGAACAGATTGGTTGCTATGGTTAGAAGACAAAGATCGGAACATTGCTTCTGATGCATTTCAATTAGCGCGTAATACTGGTAAACCAACAGAATGTGAATTTCGAGCTATTGAAGCATATGGGAAAATGACAAGTTTCAATGCTAAATTTGCTCCGATTCTTGGAAGCAGCGAAGATATTGTGCTGCTAGCAACGAATATTACCGACCGAAAGAACAAAGAGCATGAACTCAATGCTGAATTAGAACAAAGAGTAATCAATAGAACTAAGCAATTAGAAGAGGCGAACAAAGAGTTAGAAGCATTTTCTTATTCTGTTTCTCATGATTTGCGATCTCCGCTGCGTGCGATTAATGGCTACACGAATATACTACTAGAAGATTACTTCCCGATTCTTGATGAAGAAGGGAAAAGAGTTTGCAATGTAATTTCCAGTGAAGCAACGCGCATGGGTAAGCTAATAGATGATTTACTTTCTTTTTCTAGATTAAGTCGAATGGATATGCAGTTTTCTTTAATCAATATGAAGGCAATGGCGCAAAGAGTATTTGATGAATTGATCCAAATGGAAAAAACGCGCAAAATAGAATTTAACCTCAGTGATATTCCATCCATACAAGGGGATAGTGTGTTAATTCGCCAGGTATGGATGAATTTAATTTCCAATGCTATTAAATTTACTTCTAAGAAAGAAAAAGCGATCATAGAAATAAGTGCTAAAGAATTAGATTCCGAAATTGTTTATTCAGTCACAGACAATGGAGCAGGGTTTGATATGAAATATGCGGATAAACTCTTTGGAGTTTTTCAGAGATTACACAAAGAGTCTGAATTTGAAGGAACGGGAGTGGGGTTAGCAATCATAAAAAGAGCAGTGATGCGAAACGGTGGAAGAGTTCGGGCAAAGGGAGAAATTGATAAAGGAGCTACTCTTTATTTTGCGCTACCTAAGAAAAATGTTAAATGGGAAATATAATTAGAGAATAGAAAGTTATGAGCGATCAAATTAAAATCTTAATCGTAGAAGACACAATGACAGATGCAGAGCTTGCAATGCGTGAAATTAATAAAGCTCTAAAGGATTGTGTTTTTGAAAGAGTGGAAACAGAGTCGGAATACTTACATGCACTTTCTGTTTTGCAGCCCGACTTAGTATTATCTGACTACAATCTACCTACATTCGATGGAATGAGAGCAATTTATCTTCTAAGGGCAAACTCTCCATTAACCCCTCTCATTATTTGGACAGGCTCTATTAACGAGGAGACTGCTGTTGAGTGTATGAAAGCAGGTGCAGTGAATTATGTAATCAAAGACAATATAAAAAGACTTGGGACTGCTGTAATACATGCCCTCGAAGAAAGAAAAATTAGCATTGCGCGTAAAAAAGCAGATGAAGAATTAATTGAAAGTAAGATTGCCTTAGAAAAAAGCAATTCATTCAATATTAGTGTTTTCGATTCTTTATCTGAACATATCGCAGTGATTGACGGTGATGGGAGAATCATTGCCGTCAACGCCGCATGGAAGCAATTTGCAATAGAGAATGGAGCGTCTGAATCATTGCATAGTTTTATTGGATCAAATTATTTGAATGCTTGTGCGGTTGATAGGAATAATCCCCAAGACGAAGCGGATGATATGCTTTCTGCATCCATAGGAATTCGCTCTGTTATTGATGGAAATTTAAAGGTATACAGTATGGAATATCCGTGTCACTCTCCCACAGAGAAACGTTGGTTTCTATTGCAAGCTAGTCCTAGACTTTACGAAAGAGGTGCAGTCATATCTCATGTAAACATCACTGAGCGAAAGTTACTCGAACAGCAAAAAGAAAAATTGATACTCGAATTGACAGGGAATAATAATGATTTGCTTCAATTCTCTTATATTGTATCTCATAACTTGCAGGCTCCTTTGTCAAATTTACTTGGCTTGCTTAGCTTACTAGAAGGCATTGAAATTAAAGATGAAGATTTAGCATCTATACTAAACGGATTTCGCATTTCAACCAACGCACTCAATCAAACTCTAAAAGATTTGCACAAAATAATCGTTATCCGTCAGCAGCCTTCCATATTGTTTGAAGATATCGATTTAAACGAAATGGTAGAGAATATAAGAGGACAAATCAATGATTTGATCATTCAAAGCTTTCCTGAGATAGATATTGATTTTGGGAAATTATCTGTTATTCGCTTCAATAAACCTTATCTGGAAAGTATTTTCTCGAATTTATTTACAAATGCAATCAAATATAGATCACCGGATAGAAAACTTAAAATATCTGTTCGTATAAAGGATGTCGGAACTCAATACCAAATGTCGTTCGAGGATAATGGACTAGGGATTGATTTAGATCGGTATCGGGACAGAATTTTCGGACTCTATCAAAGATTTCATGAACATCCAGAAAGCAAAGGATTTGGACTTTATTTAATTAAATCTCAAATCGAAGCGTTAGGCGGAACAATTCATATTGAAAGTAAGGTGAATGTTGGAACCAAATTTAAAATCAACTTTCTAAAGGAGATATAATGAAAAAAATACTTTGTATAGATGATGATCCAGTTACTATAATGTTTTGCACTGGAATTATTAAAAGAAATTCTTTTGCAGCCGAAGTAGTTAGTGCTCTTGGCGGTCAACAGGCTATTGATTATTATGCGTCTCTACAAAAAGCATCTGCTGAGGAAAAGGAAAGTTATCCTGAACTGATATTCTTAGACTTGAATATGCCTATTATGAACGGTTGGGAATTTTTAGATGAATTTGTAAAAACGTATTATAGTGAGTTTCCGAAAACGAAAGTGGCAATTCTTACATCTTCGATTGATCCAAAGGATGAAGAAAGAGCAACAGAGTATACAATTGCTATTGATTTTCTTTCTAAGCCTTTAACTGCTAAAATGCTAAATGAATTAAAAACAGTTTTTGAATCGGGATAGAAGTAATAAACATTTTCTATAAAAAGCACAGTATATTACAGGAGGTTTAGCAAGATGAAAACAATTTTACTCATTGATGATGACGCAGAAATTAGAGACTCAATAAGTTTGATTTTAAGAAATGAAGGATATAAGATTTTTCTAGCAGAAAATGGGGAAAATGGAGTTTCGCTTGCGTTAGCCTATAAACCCGATTTAATACTATGCGATATTTCTATGCCTGGAATGAGCGGATTAGAAACTTTTTCTGAAGTAAACTATGATTCGAATGAAGAGATGATTCCTTTTATTTTTGTTACAGCGAAAGCGGATAAAGTAGATGTTCGTAAAGCAATGCATTTAGGAGCAGCGGATTATATTACTAAGCCGTTTCAAATAGACGATTTATTAGCAACTGTAAAAATTCAGTTGCTTAAGAAAGAATTGTTAATCCAAAGATTTCAGGATGAGAGAATTAGACTTCTTGCTAAATTAGAAGATGAACTTCTTGCTAAAGATAAGGAAATTGAACGACTCCAAAAGATTCTTCCTGAGCAAAAGGAGGAGTTGCCTCTACATAAAGAACCAATATTGAGCAAAGACGAAAGCAAAGCTGAAAAATCATCAAATCACATTTTATTAATAGTGAATAACCCTCTCTTACGATTGAGGATAACATCTAATATTCGTAAATTGTTTTTTTGCGATATTTATGAAGCTGAGACAATGCAAGAAGCTACTCGACTTACAGATAGTCTAGACATATCTTATATTATTCTGGAATCCAATGCACCCAAGCTTGATCCCTTGAAAATCATTCGACAGATTAAATTCAAGCCAAATTTAGCAAGTGCTCCTATTTTAATTGCAGCGGAGAATATTGATCAAGATATGATAAATACTTTTGCTAAGATTGGAAACATTGATTTTATATTAAATCCATTTCATCCAGAAAAATTAGTTTCAAAGATTTCAAAGTATATCAAGCAAATCTGAAATCTTTCTATCAATTAAAAAGTTTAACTTAGAAAAAAAGATTGCACTCTATACTGAAAGTTTGCTTCAATTGACGTGGAGAGAATTTAAAGTTATGAAAAAAATTGTAGAGTTTTTTGTAAATAGACCAATGCTTGTAAATCTATTTATCATTTCTGTATTTGGGTTTGCATTTTTATCTTTATCGAAGATGAGAAAGGAAGCCTTTCCCGAAGTGGCAATGGGAAGATTTATTATCACAACTATTTATCCAGGTGCCTCTGCTGCCGATGTCGAAATAAACGTTACTCTCCCTATCGAAGATGCAATCGAAGAATTGGAAGGAATACAAGAAGTAAAATCCTATTCCAGAGAAGGTTACTCTTTAGTTGATATTACGGCTGATGAAAATCTAGAAGAGAAAGAATTACAAAGACTCTATATGGATGTTGATAGTGCGGTATCGAATATCAGCAATTTGCCGACAGGCTTAAAGGGAAAGCCGGTGATAGATGAAATCTCGTCAGGAGATTTGCCTGTATTAGAAATTGCATTTTCAGGAACATACGAACAAATAAAAGATTTTATTCCAACTGTCAAAGAAGAAATTCAAAATATAAATGGAGTCTCGGCGGTTAAAACAATTGGACTTGGCGATGAA